>MDTE01088491.1_pt1 | contig 20415 bp, 14 predicted proteins | sample 811231 | NCBI WGS metagenome assembly MDTE01 (sample SAMN05326651, study PRJNA326480) | marine metagenome | isolation source: seawater | place: Indian Ocean: Red Sea | collected 2010
CGACATTCGCCTGCACGGCATCGACATTCGCCTGCACGGCATCGACATTCGCCTGCACGGCATCGACATTCGCCTGCAAACTGTCCAGAGCCGCGGAACAGCTCCACGTAGTGCCGTTCCATTGGGCGATCTCGGACGAGGCGCATAATAGGGAGGAGAGGGTGTCGGTATCGGCGTTTACAGCGCAGACCCAGGCGCTGCCGTCCCATTTGAGGATCTCGTCCACTGCGCAGCTGGTAAGGTCCCCCAGAGTGTCGTTATCCCCGGCGACATAGCCCAGAGACTCCAACACGGTATTAAGCTCCGATTCGGTTAAGAATACATCGCTATCGGTTACGGTTACGTAACTGTCCGCGCTATGTCCTCCGAGGCTGACCGCGTTCTCGGATTCTATAGCGTGCTCGGCTATGTGCGCCCGCATAGCATAGGGAACGGATACGATGCGCTGTCTAGGTACCATTGGGCCCTGGGCGTTGACGGTGATCTCCAGCCAACTGTTCCCCTCGAGGATGGCAGGGTCGATCGTTTCCTGGACGCCCAATTCCACATGGAATACGCCCTGCATAATAGGGACGCTTGCGTGGACTTCCGACCAGAGTACAGCGCCCTCGACCTGTTGGTCGTAAATAGAGAACTGAATAGTGTACGGGGTTGCACAGCCCTGACAGTCAATCGGTGTCCCCACCGCGTCTGTTAGATAGCCCTGGTAATCCAGTCGCCCCGGAACCGAGCCGTAGGCCACCGAAGACAAAACTAAAAACAATAACGCTACAAAACCTGCCGTCGTACGCATCCAAACCTCCCCGTCGGTTTTTGTATGGATATACTACGGCTTTCCAGAAGATCTGGCGAGTACGATGTTTAGGAGTCGTTATTACATTCCCAATTAGACGAACGTGATGTCAGGCTCGATTTGCCCTCAGAGTTTCATGATGTAGGCCAGGGCGTAGTATTTTGGCGTCGGGACTCCGGCGGACACGGATCTGACTACAGAAACATCCCACTCGCCACCGTGGACCCCGTTTCCAGTTACGGCCGCGGTAGAAATACTCAGCGCGTGCGTTCCATTTCCGGACGCACCGACTCCGTACGAGGCCCCAGCGGCGACAATGAAACGATCGATGAGGTTGGGTGTGCCGGACCCTCCATCGCATAAGGCCCAGCCGCTCGGAATATCCGAGATGGACCCCGACCACATGAGGATGGCTCCACTGGGCACGCCGGAACCTGTCGCGAAGGTCGCCCCATCTATGGTTGAGCCTGGCGCCAGATCAATACTGCCGTTGGTGATGAAGGTCTCTACCTCGGCCTCAGAGAGGACTGTATCGGTGTTGTCATCAATGCCATCGGCTAGACCGGGCGGAACGCCAGTCAGATCGGACCAATCCCCGGAGAAATGGTTTCCTACGACGTAGCCTCCTGCGCTTACGACAGCCAGGATCTCAGCGTCTGTTGCTTTATCGTCTCCATCGGCGAGGTCTGCGGGAACGCCACTCAGATCAGCCCAGCTGCCCGAGAAGTGATCCCCTGTGGTATGGCCGGCTCCAGCGACCATGGCGAGGACCTCTGCCTCCGTCAGTTGTGTGTCTGCGTCGCCATCTGCGAGATCCGCCGGTAGCCCATTTTTCGCTATCGGATCCAGGCTGGCGTCCAGGGTGTCTACATTGGTCTGCACGGCATCCACATTGGCCTGCACGGCATCCACATTGGCCTGCAAGCTATCCAGAGCCGCGGAACAGATCCACATAGTGCCGTTCCATTGGGCGATCTCTGTTGAGGCGCATAATAATGAGGAGAGGGTATCGGTATCGGCGTTTACAGCACACACCCAGGCGCTTCCATCCCATTTCAGGATCTCGTCTACGGCACAGCTTGTGAGATCTCCGAGGGTGTCATTGTCGCCGGGTACAAAGCCCAGAGTCTCAAGAATGTCACCAAGCTCGGTTTCGGTGAGGAAGACATCTGTATCCGTTACGGTGACAAAGCTCTCGGCACTCTGTCCGCCCAGACTGACCGCGTTCTCCGATTCGATGGCGTGTTCTGCAATGTTAGCCCGTAAGGCGTAGGGAACGGATACAATACGCTGTCTTGGCACCATAGGATCCTGTGTGTCGATCTGAATCTCCAGCCAGCTATTTCCCGCAAGAAGGGCTGCGTCGATGGCCTCTTCGGCCCCAAGTTCTACCCGGAACACTCCGCCAATTACGTCCGTATCCACATGTACTTCAGACCAGAGGAGGGTACCCCCGACCTGCTGGTCGTAGATGGAAAAAAGGAAGGTATAGGGCGTAGCGCAGTTGTCGCAATGGATCGGTGTTCCCACCGCGTCCGTCAGATAGCCCTGGTAGTCCAATCGCCCTGGAACCGCCGCATGGACTATCGAGGACAAAATAAGAAAGAGAGACGCCACCATAGCTGCTGTCGTACGCATCCAAACCTCCCCGTCGGTTTTTGTCTGGATATACTACGGCTTTCTACCCGAGCTGGCGAGTACCATCCCCAGGATGCGTCCCAGCACCGACCGAACACCTGGCCTCAGGAATCGCCCTTTTTCAGGTCGTCGAGCTTCGCGCTTAGGAGTTGCCCGAGAATCCCCATGGGTTTTTCGGCTTCTTCGTTCGCAGAAGACAGCTGCCGGTACTCTTTGAGGTTTTCGCGTTCGTCGACCTCGGCTACGGCGGTCATACTCAAGCTGATGCGACGTTGGGCTGTGTCGATGGATTGAACCACGACACGGACCTCCTGTCCGATCTCGTAGAATTTGTTGAAATCCGCACCGCGCTCTTTGCCGGTAGCGTGCCCGGGAACAAGACCGGTGACACCCTCGGATAACTTTACGAATACACCGTACCGTTCGATTCGCTCGACGGTTCCCTCGATGAGGGCTCCCTCTTTGATGTTGCTGTCTACGGCCGCCCAGGAGGTGTCGCCTGTTTCGGTCATGCCGAGGCGGATACGCTCGGTTTTCTGGTCGACCTCAAGAACGTTTACGCTGATCTGTTCGCCGACGGAGAGAACTTCTCGTGCATGTTTAATGCGTCGACTGCTCATCTCGGAGACGTGCAGGAGCCCCTCGACCCCTGGCTCGAGCTCGACGAAGGCACCATAGGATTCCAGGCGTCGGACCGTACCCTTACGCACAGAGCCTTCCATGGAGCCGGCGCTCATGGCGGCCCAGGGATCCTTTTGTGCTCGTTTTATGCTGAGGGAGATACGATTGGCCGCTTCGTCGATACGGACCACCTGTACCTTCACCGTCTCCCCCATCTTTACGAGCGAGGAGGGGTTGGCCACCGCCTCCCAGCTGATCTCCGAGGTGTGTACCAATCCTTCAATCCCACCGAGATCAACGAAGACCCCGAAGTCCTGAATATTACGTACACGGCCTTCGAGAATAGCTCCTTCAGCCAACTTCGCTCGTGTCTCTTCGGCCAACTCGGCAGAGGCTTCCTCAAGGAGTATGCGCCGTGAGACCACCAGGTTCCGCGTGCCTTCCATCTGCGTGATACGAAAACGGAGGACTTGTCCGATATAGCCTTCCAGCTCGGAAGCGAATCCGATGTCGATCTGGGAACGAGGGCAGAAGGCCTTCTGGTTTCCAATCTTGATCTCAAGGCCACCCTTATTCACCGCAACGACTTTACCCTCGACGGGTATCTTGGAGGCGAAGGCGTCCCGTAGTTGCTCGTTACCATGTTGGCCACTGCCCACCACAGTCGAGAGCTCAATTCCGTTTCGAAGGCTCATTACGAAGGCTTTGATCTCCGCGCCAGGCTCGATCGTAAGTGCACCGTCGGAGTCTTCGAATTCACGACGACTGATCACGCCTTCGGATTTACCACCCAGGTCCACAAAGACAGAATCTTCCGTCATGGCGACAACGGTTCCCACGACAGAGTCGCCGGGCTCTAGATCACCTCGCGGTTGATTCTGGCTTTTCTCGCTCTCCTCAAAGAGAGCCCCAAAGTCTTCATCCGTCTCTTCGGCCGGTGGGGCCTCGGGCTCGGGCTCGGCTACAACGATGGGAGCTTCTACGGCCGGGGGTGGGGTCGCGGGTACGCCGACCTCCGGTTGGGGTAGGGGTTGGGCTTCCGTCACCGTGTCCTGAGAGGCTGCCTCGGGTTTCGATGGGGTCGTTTCGTCGGGTTTTTTATCACCCGGTCTGCGTCGTCGAATAGTCATGACGGCGCACCTTATCTATGAACGCACCCAATCGCAATACTGTTCTGTTTTGATGGAGTAATTACAGGCGGCGTTGGGTTCGTTTGAAGGTGATCTGGCACGTGTGTAATACTGATGCCCCTGTAGTCTATTCGGGAGTCGAGTGGGGAATGATCGTCTGGTACTGTCCTGCGTGCGATCGCAATTACGAAGAAGAGGCGGACCTGTGTCCGGTACATGGTGTCGCTCTTCACCGTATTCACGAGCTCTCCGATACAGAGCTTTCTCCTAGCCCCGATCAATTTGTCGGGAAGATCCTGAACGATCGATTTGAAATACGTCGGCTTCTGGGAGAGGGAGGGATGGGATCGGTCTATGTGGCTTTTCAGCGGAGCACTTCTCGCGAAGTCGCCGTGAAGGTTGTCTCCAATCGCCATCTGGAAAATCCTGTCTTCAGAAAACGCTTCCTTCGAGAAGCCTATATGTCGAGTCAGCTTAAGAGCCCCCATACGATCACGGTGATCGATTTTGGAGAAACGGATGATGGCTTGATCTATCTCGCCATGGAGCTGCTCGAAGGGACACCCCTGTCGAGTCTTCTGCACAGTGAAGGGCGACTTCCGCTGGATCGAGTGATTCATATTCTGATGCAGGTTTGTCGGTCCCTGATGGAAGCCCATGATAAGGGCATCGTACATCGGGATCTGAAGCCCGATAATATCTTCGTCCTACAGACCGAGGGGACGACAGATTTTGTGAAGGTCCTCGACTTTGGAATTGCGCGGAATGTGGCGACGTCGGAGGCAACTCGGTTGACTGACACCGGAATGTTGGCGGGCACCCCGTACTATGTGGCCCCCGAGCTTATTGTGGGTAAGGAGCCAAGCCCTGTCTCGGATGTCTATGCGCTAGGGGTTATCTTCTACGAGCTTCTTACGGGTGATGTCCCCTACGACGGATCGACCCCGGGGCAGGTCCTGTTGGCCCATTGCAACCAGCCCGTCCCTGCTGTTGATGCGACCATCGGAGGAGGGCGACAAGAAGGAGTCCAGGCCTTATTGGGGCGCCTGCTGCATAAAGATCCCAAAACCCGGGTTTCCTCCATGGAGGAGGCCTTAGCGCTGTTTTCTCAGTTGAAAGATACGGGGACTGTGGCAAGCCTTCCGGTGCAAGACCCGTCCGATTCCACGCCACGGGATGGCGGTTCTTCGGTCCAGGCCCGCCCGAGACGTAGTGGGTTGCGGCGTTGGATACCGCAAGATCGACGATTCCAGGTTCTGGTCATCGGTCTGATCTTTGGCCTGATTTTCGTATTTCAACGTGACGATTCGCCCCGAAAGGAACCAATCCCCGATCCTCTAGAGACAGCCCAGGCTCTGGTAGAGGAAGGAAACTATCGCTCTGCTTTAGAGGCTGTGCGGCACCAGCTTCGTAAGGATCCGGGGAATAAGGCCTTTACGGCCATCGGTGTAGATGCGGGCAATAAGGAATTGGACCGTCTGATTGCAACAGGAGAAAAGGCCGACGCCTTGCAGTGGTTGAAGGAGGTTCTCGCCAAAGAGCCGAATATTCAGGGCCTTGATGCGCGCCTACCCGCTCTGGACGCCGAAGTGACCGTGAACGCGATCCGTCGCAATACCAGTGGGAGCCGTGCGTTCTGGACCAAACTGCGATCGGAGCTGCTGGTACGATATCCGAAGAACGCCGAGGTTCATTATATTGCCGGGCGTGAGACCCGGCGTTGGATGATCCCAACCAGTGTTCTCTGGTTATATAAGAAGACATTGGAGCTTGGTTGGCCCCGTGGAGATGAGGAGATCTTTGCGACCCTTGTGGCGGTTTGGACCGAATATCTTCCAGATGATGATGGCTCGATTGAGGCACACTCTCTGGCGGACACATATTTCGAGAAGGAACGCCTTCAATGGGCCGAGAAGAATCTGAATGGTAGAGATGCTGTGCCTTTCCTTCATAGTCGCCAGGTTCTACCCGAGCGACAGATCGTCGACCTGGACGAGAGTTTCCTTTCGGCAATGAATAAGATGGTGAGCCACGATCATATAGAAGAAGATTTGCAGCGTCTGATGACACCACGAAATATGCGTGAAAGAGCTCTTGGTCGATCCTTGATCGCGCATCTGCCGGAGAGTCGCCTCTGGTATAAGTTGGAGAGCTCCCAAAAGGAAGCGATACGAGCGGCCAACAAGCAAATCCAGGAACAGGATCCGAAGCGCGAATAGGGCACCTTGGCCTGTTTCGCCTGGGAACGTATCTGAATAAATGGTGTTTTCTCCCGTCGGTAGTATGGAATTGCCAGCCGCCTGTGTTGGCGGTGCCGTTTCATTCTTTCATTCATGGAGTTGTTGTATGCGTAAGAGCCTTGCCGCCCTTTGTGTTCTGATTTTTGTTGGATTGCCCGGTACCTCTTTTGGGCTTGGTGTGGATCTTGGAGCTGAAGCCATCGTGCTGCAGCCAGGTGAAAACCTCGGTACTGGCATTGGAGCGGGATTACGGGCGAACGTAGATCTTGGTGTTGTGGTTCTGACCGGCCGGGCGGGCTATATCCGCCATCTTGAAAAAGGAGGCAGTAGCCCAGACGAGATGCCTATTATGTTTGGACTGCGCTACCAGCTGCCGATCCCCGCGTTGGCCCTATACGCGGGTGTAGAGGGTGGCCCCATCACCATCAAGAACGGAAGCTCGGACACCAATATCGGCATCTATCCCCATATCGGGGCCGGCATCGGTAAGCTTGACGCCACCCTGGGTTATTATGTGCCCGACGCGTCGGAGTTTAGCGGTGGCGACGCCAACGCCGTGATGCTCACGGTGGGGTATAGCTTTATCTCTCTGCCCTGAGAGCGCCGCCTTTCTGAACGACGCTCTATAGTATCTAGTGCGATCGGGCGTGGTCAGCACGCCTTTACCCCCTGCCGGTTATGGTAGTATCATTTGATGATTGGTAGGGGGATCGCATGGGAAAGAGACTGGTCATACTTCTGGTTCTGATTGGACTGCCCGTGGTGTCCTTTGCCGGCGATGTAGAGGACAAAGAGGCCGCAAACAGCGCAGAAGAGACCAAGTCGCCAAAGGTTGAATATCGCGATCGGACGAGCATTGATCTGGGTATTGGAGCCATCACAACCACGGAGACCCCTGATTGTCTTGATGATGGTTGGTTCAGCGATTGCCCCTCGGACATAGATGGCTTCGGGACCGGTTTAGGGCTCGGGCTCCGTGGGAATATTATTCTTAGTGCCAAGATGTTTCAATTTATGGTTACGGGCCATGCTGGCTATATCCATCATCTGGAGTCGAGTCGGTATCCGGAGCGTGGTTCGCACGAGCAATTCTTTATGCTTATTGGGGTGCGTTTCCAGTGGGAAATACCAAAAGGTTATAGCGAGCGACGTTTTAGCGAGCGACGGGGAGGATGGTTACGAGAGGAGGACACTGACATGGGGTTACGACGAGGGTACCCCTTGGCACTTCGGTGCTTTATCGGATTTGAGGGGGGGATCTTTTTCTATTCGGGAAATGATTATGAATCGGTTGATGTTCGACATCTCTATTTCGGGGGCGGGATAGGGAACTTTGATCTAACCCTTGGATTATATAATACCGGTGGCGGTATACTTTTTGGGCAGACCGCTTTGATGGCTAACCTGACCTACACCGTTCTTTCTCTGCCCTGAGTGCTACAGACTGTTGACGTAGTTTACCCGGCTGGGGTCTAGAACGGCCGTTCGGACCAGCGCCATGATGTGGTAGTAGGTCAGATCGACGGTGGTAGAGGCGTTCCCCTCGATGGTTCCTGTGGGGTCGTCCTCGGAGAATCGCACCCGGAACCCCATCCCCGAGTAGGTGACCTGGCCGTCGTTGACCTCAACCGTATATTGGTGCTCGTCGAAGCGGCCATAGATACGTTGCTTTTGCGGAGTCGGATCGACGAAAAAGCCGTCGAGCTTTCGATGGTGTTTGAACTCTTTCAGGCTACCAAAGAATCGGGGCTTGAGGACATATGGTCCGCCATGCTCGGGACAGAACACATCGCAGTTTCCGCAGTCGTTACAGAAATCCGCGAAGTTGGCGATCTGATGCTTTTGTTCGATCCGCAGGATGCCATTCTCTTCCGTCTTCCAGCCCTTACCCGCGCGCCGTAACTGAAGTATGGGGATCTCAGTTGGTGGAATCACGAAGGTGAAGTTCGCATCGTTCGGGCAGACCGGAATACACTTATCGCAGGTGATACAGTCGAAGAGCTCCAGTTTACTGTCGATTTTACGTGGCAGTTTACTGTTTTTACGTTTGCTGTAGCGGGGGTTGTCCACAAGAGTGGAGACATAGCTCTCGGTATTGCGAACCCGGCAGGCTCCGACCCAACTCTCAAAGAGAGCGGCACCTACATCCCCTGGAAGATCCGTGCTGCTGGAGAGCAGCCCCAACAGGCGCTTCGCCTCGTCGGCTTCGATGTCGAGATCGTCCAATGCGGCCTCGGCGTTTCCGTAGGCCTTGAGCACAAACGCATCCACCGTGCGCGCTTCGACGGCGTCCATTCGGCGGATCAGATCTTTGAAGTAGCCATGGGTGCGGGCGTATCCACCGGGCTTTAGCAGATCGCTGCATACGGTCACGGGAACGAGCCCAATGGCCACCGAGTCCGGGAAGTTGTTTCGGTCGATGCCAGCCGAAAAAGAGATCGGGTAGCGGTCTCCGAAATGCCCTCGGAATCGACGGACAAGCTCCATCGCCAGAACATGGAGGGGCGGTCCCGATAGATACATCTCCTTCTCGGACTCAGCGAAGAAATCCCGTCTGTTCTCGACGATCAAGGTGTTGGTGAATTTGACCCCGAAGCCCAGCCCTAATTCATCGGCCGTATTTCCAAGGCGTTCCACAAAGCCACATGCCTGGTCCCAGGTAGTGTCCCGCTCGAAGGCGGACTCCGGCACACGAATGTCCCGGTAGCCCAGGGCGTCGTTCAATATGCTGCGGGTGTCGGCGCTTCCCAGAAGCATGGGGTTGAGCTTTACGATGCAATGGAGCCTGTTCTCCCGCAGGAGAAAGTCGATGATGCTCTCAATCTCGTCGGGTGGGCAACCATGGAACGTACTCAGAGTGAGGGTGTCGGACAGACGCGTGTTGAAGTCGAGATCCCGGTATTGGCTGAACTCGTCGGGGATCTGAGCCCGCAGCTCCTCCACAATCGCGCTGGCGTCGAGCATTCCCTTGATGAAGGCTTGAACCTCCTCGGTCTGGATCCCCTGGAGATCATAACCGACGCTCATATCGTAGATGACGTCTCCATAGCCGGGCTGTACGGGTAGGGCACCGCTGGCTTGCAGGATCTCTACGAGCATCGATCCCTTCACATATTCCACCAGAGATTGGGGCAGCTTCAGCTCCTGGGACCATTCAATATTATAGCCGACGGTCTGCATATCGATGCAGGGTCTTGGGATACTAAGCTCATCCATGATCTGCACGGTCTTGAGCTCCATGATGCGGCAACCCGATAGCCAGGACAGAACGATATTCTGCGCCATCTGGGATTGGGGGCCGGCGGCCGGGCCGAGAGGTGTCGAGGCCCGTGCCCCATGGAAGTCGACCGATAGATCTATATTCTCACTTCCAAAGAAGCATTTTCGAATGGGTAGATCGAAGATGGATTCGGAGCGTTCAAGCTCCCGAAACATTCGACGGATCAACGCCGCGAAGGGATATGGTGAGAGTTCAGCCATGATCTGCGTAGCCCCAAGTGTGACGCAGGTTGAGCCAAACGCCAAGTTCCCATCGAGTTTTCACTCGAAATAGCGGCCGGATCAGGGGGTAGAATCGTCGCTGGATTCCGGGGTGATATCGATCACGTTCCCATCGTCATAGGGACTTTGGGGTTGTCCCCAATGGGCGTCTTCGACGGTCGGCTGCGGATCGAAATTCGGAGCCACATGAATATGGGATACATGCACTTGTTGGCGTTCGATCCATGATCGGCATCGTCGTATGAAGAAGGCCTTGATGATCGCCCGGCTCAGGGGGAATAGCATAATGAGGGCGATCCCATCGGTGATGAACCCGGGGGTCATCAAGAAGGCCCCACCCAGCATGATGGCGATCCCATCGAGCATCGCGCTAGCGGGAACGCGACCCATGGAGAGTTCCTTTTGAATCTTTATTAGGGCGCGGGTTCCCTCGTTACGAACCAGGGAGGCTCCAACGAACGCCGTCAATAATACCAGCCCCAGAGTCGACCAGAAGCCTATCAACCCGCCGACGTAGATAAGCAATGCCAACTCCCCGATGGTGAACAGGGTGATTGTAAGGAACATATAGCCCAGCATGACGGCTCCGCAGACAGGAAAGGCGAGAATAAGGTTTCTGTGGGTGCAAGATAAGCACCCTTTTGAATTAGGAAAGAAAAAAAATGTGTAGACCGTTAAAATTACCCGCTGGTGTCGCGGTACCATTCGTTGACGTTTCCCTATAGAGCACCTATGACCACAGGACGATGATGCCTCTGTTTATGCTGTTATTTTTTCTGGGATCCCAGCCGGGCTGGTCTGACGGGGATCTGACGGACGCTCTCGAGCGGGCACGTTCCCGAGACCAGGCGGTGTTGATGGTGGTCCATGCCCATTGGTGTGGCCCCTGTCATCAGCTGGCCAAAGATGTGTTGAACGCAGAGTCCGGGTCGGAGTTGCTGAAAGACCATGTGGGGGTGCGTATTGATTTTGATTCGACCGAGGGGCAACGCATCACGGCACAATACGCGGTATTGAACCTGCCCAGTGTATTGGTTCTGTCTGCCGACGGCACCGAGCTGGGACGCGTGGAGGGCTATATGCCCGGCCCAGAGTTTACCAGGGCTGTGGCGAAGGCTGAGGCCGGTGGACAGGACCCCAAGGTTCTGGCGTCTCTGGCCGCCCAATCGCCGGATGACCCGAAGATCAACCTGGAATATGCGCAGCTACTTCTTGTGAAGAAGAGAGAAAAGGAAGCCTATGCCATTCTAAAGCGCTTTATGGATACGGGCGGATCCCATGGGGCGGCAGCGTATCGTATCTGGGGACGTTGGTTGGTCCGTGTACAGCGAAAAGGGCTGGAGGGGGCCGAACACTTCTTGAAGGCCTATGACCAGTACAAAAACCAGAACTATGCTCCGGGATTCCTATATTGGGCCGCCAAGGGCTACCATGTGGCGGGACGTGACGATAAGGCCATCGCTCTTTTTGATGACTGGTTGAAGAGGCAGCCTGCGCATCGTATGGCGATGCTGTTGAAGATAGATTTCCTGGTGCATTATGGCATCAAGACGAAACTCGCGGAGCGCCTCCTGCGGAAGGTGTTGAAAAAAGAGCCTCGTAACGCGAGCTACCACTATATGTTGGCGCAGCTGATGCGGAAGACAGGAAGGCTCGACGAGGCCGAGAAGGAAATTCGTTTGGCCTTGCGTTCTCAACCACATCGGGCCATGTATCAGAGTTTCCTGAAGTCATTACAGGCTGCCAAGAAATGAAGAGCATCCGCCCCATACAGATTTTTGTCGGCGTTATCTTTCTGATGACGTCGGGCTGGGGTTGTTCCGGCTCTTCGAAAAAAACGGAACCGTCGGACGATACAGGGACCACAAAACCGTCCATACGGAAAATGGCCTCAAAACGTGTGAATGACCGCTTGAACCCCGAAATGCTTATGGGGCCACCTCTGGATCTTCGACCGAAGAAGACGCTGACGACGGCGGAGCTCTCGCGCCAGATGGAACGATGTCTTCTCGCGGTCACCGAAAAGGACGAAAAGGTTCTGAAGAGTTGCTATGACGATGGAGCGGTCGCGATGCAGCCCTTTGCCGACACGAAATTCGAAGGGCCTGAGTCTATCGTATCGAAGTTATATCGACCGGCCTGGGTTGCATTTCCTGATTTGAAGGGAGGCACGGAGCTCGTCCTGGTGCATGGGCGAGAGGTCGTGGTGATGTCCTGGGGCATTGGTACAAACACAGAACGTCTACGCGGTTTGGCTCCCACCAAAAAGGCCGTCGGCGTACGGAGTCTAAAGTTCTGGACCTTCACGGCAGAGGGGCGAATTCGTTCCGACATCAGTTTTTCGGATCGATTTACTGTCTTGGGGCAACTGGGACTTCATAGTGGCCCCCATCGTGCAGCCATACGTAAGCCACCGGCCTCCAAAGGGACCATTGTGGCCGCCAATAGCGATAAGGAACGTATCAACCTTGGGGTGGTACAGTTGGCGGCGGACGCCTGGAATCAGCACGATCTGCCACGCTACCTGGGCTATCTGGCTCCCAATATGGTTCTTCATGATATGACTCGGCCGGACGATATCGTGGGGCTCGATGCGATCGAACAGAACGCTGTCGAGGTGCTAGCGGCGTTCCCGGACACCAAGACGACTCTACTGCGTACCTGGGCGGCCGGAGACTATGTGGTGAGCGTGGCCGAATTGTCGGGCACCAACTCCGGCGCGTTGCCGTCCACGGGTTTGAAGGCGACGGGACGCAAGTTCCGGGTTCTCGCGGGTGTTATCGATCGTATCGAGAACGGTAAGATCGTAGAGGAGTGGTTGTACTGGGACCTTCGAAGCCTGTCGGAACAGCTCGGCCTTATGCGCTGAACTTCTGTTCCAGGCGTTGAACCCAGAACGCCATCGCCACCGCGATTAAGGCGATGACCGGCGTGACCTCGGCCACGCTCGGATGATCCCGCAGGAACCAGATGGCCAACGTGGTGCCATAGAGGAGACGAGCGTGCTCGAAGGGGACGGCCCACGTCCGTCGCTCAAAAAGACCCGCCGTAACGACGACTGAGATCGTGATCAAAAGCGATAAGGCGATCATAAAGGCTACGGAGATATGTTGTTCCGCCAGGACCATGGCGAAGAAAACCACCCCGGTGATGATGTATTGCAATAGGACGTAGTTCTTGATCGCCCCGGACACCGGTGGGTCGAATTTCTCAAAGGTGTCGGGGGATACTTCGGGGGGAGGCGGGTAGGAGGGAACGCCAGGTGGCGTCCATTGGGGGCCTTTCCAGAAGACCAGGATTTTATCCTTAAGCCGTGGTGTACTCTTTGCGGTCCGTATCAGATAGGTCCAATAGTCGAAGTTGGCCCAGAGGGGGTTGAGGCTCTTGAACGGCTTCACGGTGCCGTAGACGGGAGGCTCCGTCTCATCCATATAGGTTCCGAAGAGTCGATCCCAGACGATCAGCGTGGCGGCATAGTTCTTATCGAGATACTTCGGGTTGATGGCGTGATGGACTCGATGGTGGGAAGGAACGTTAAACACCCAATCGATGACCGGAAGCTTTGGTACCAGCTCCGTGTGAATCCAGAACTGATAGAGAGTGCTGAAGGAGACGATGGGGAAGAAGATCTCCAGCGGAATCCCAACGATCGCGAGAACCAAATAAAAGGGCAGGGTGGTGAAGGAGCTGAATAGAGCCTGCCGTAGCGCGACGGCCAGATTGTAGTCCTGGCTCTGGTGGTGCACTACATGAATCGCCCATAAGGCGTTCTTTTCGTGGCTGAGGCGATGCCACCAATAATAGAGGAAATCCACGCCCAGAAAGGCGAGGATCCAGGCGGGCAGCGAGGTTGCCGAGAGGTTCCAGACACCGTAGGCCCGCTCTACGGCGAAGTAGATGCCGAAGATCAAAACCTTATAGAAGATCTCAAAGACCTGCTGCGTCACACCGCAGTTGAGGTCGGTGATGGCGTCATGAAATCTATATACACTACGCCCCAGGACGCGGGCGGAGATAAGTTCGATTCCGATCAGGATGAAAAAGACCGGAATCGCCAGGGCGATATAGTTGATGTCCATGGTCCACTCGGAAGAAATACCTGGTCCATGAATGGGAGATTCAAGGGGCGACTTCAAGAAAAAAAATAGACCGCCGTCCGGGATGAGGCCGCAGTCCAGCGTATGGCGCCCGCCTTAATCCATGAATTCGAAGAGTACTTTAGGAACTCTCTTCGGAACTCTTGTCATCTACGTCCTACCAGGGTAATTCCTGCCGAGAAACCCCGCAGGAGAACTTGGATGGCAAAACGATATTGGCTAATGAAGAGCGAGCCCGATGTATATGGCTTCGATGATCTTCTCGCGGAACCGAACCAGACCGACCATTGGGATGGAGTGCGGAATTACCAGGCACGAAATATCATGCGGGATGAGATGAAGGTCGGCGATGGGGTGCTCTTCTATCACTCGAACACCAAGCCGCCCCATGTGGTGGGTGTAGCCGAAGTGGTGCGGGAGGGTTATCCCGACCATACGGCCTTCGATTCGAATGAGAAATACTATGATGCCAAGTCCGACCCAGACAACCCACGTTGGTATATGGTGGACATCCGCGCCGTAGAGAAACTACCCGCCATTGTTCCCCTGGACCAGTTGAAGAGTGACGAGCGCCTGGTCGATATGAAGGTGACGCAACGCGGCCAGCGGCTCAGCGTGCAGCCTGTGACTGCAACGGAATTTCAGGTGGTCGTCGAGCTGGCCAAAGCCAACGCAGACGCCTCTTAGAAGCGAACGTCGATCGCGCTACGATCTTCGGACTGAATACGCGAAGCGTGGCCATGTACCCGGGGAAGGATTTGCGAGGTATAGAACTTCGCTCCGTGCACCTTGCCATCGTAATAGCGGTATTCATCATGGTTGTCGGCGGTACGAGTCTCGTCTTCCTGCTTGAGCACCTGTAGCTTGTCGAAGGCGATCAATCCCTGTTCGATAAGGAGCCAGCCGATAAGAACGTCGGAGAACATCTCCTGGTATTGCTTACAGATCATGACCGGATAGGCGATGTCTTTCTTCATCTGGTAGCCCATCAAGGCCATGGTCGTGGTCGTAAGGGCGTTCTTGGCCTCTTTGAACGCGGCGATTGGAGCCCCAAGCTCGGGATGGTCTTCATTACCCTTCATGGTCTTATCCATCTCGGCCAATAAGCCCATGAAGTCTTGTCCGTTATTTCTCGGGAGCTTACGAGCGATGAGATCCAGCGCCTGGATACTGTTCGTGCCTTCGTACAGAGAACAGATCTTCACGTCGCGCATCTGTTGTTCAATGCCATATTCCCGAATATAGCCGTAACCACCAAAGACCTGCATCGCCACATTGGTGATATGAAAGGCCTGGTCTGAGGAATGGGCCTTGACCATGGGTGTGATGATCTCGAGGAGCGACGTATACCGAACCTTCTCTTCTTCGGTCTCTGCGCTGTGGATCCGATCGAGATAATACGCTGCACGATAGACCAACGCCCGGATACCTTCCGCCAGAACCTTGCATTCCATCAGCATGCGCCGAACGTTTGGATGGTTGTCGATGGTCACGCGGGGGGCGTTCGGATCTTTGAAGTTATCAATATGCACCCCCTGCACGCGTTCTTTGGCGTAATATAGAGCCATTTGATAGGAGGCATTCGCGGTGCCACAGGCCTGAACCCCGACCTCGACACGGGCCTCATTCATCATCTGGAACATATGGCGCATACCTTCGCCTTCCTCGCCGATGAGGAAGCCCTGGCAGCGCTCATCGTCACCGAAGGACATGGAGCAGGTGGAGGAGGCGTGGATACCCATCTTCTCTTCGAGGGATGTACAGCGTACGTCGTTGAATTCACCAATGCTGCCGTCTTCGTTGATCCGATGTTTCGGAACGATGAAAAGAGAGAGACCCTTGGTGCCCGCGGGGGCTCCGGGTGTACGCGCCAGCACCAGATGAATGATATTCTCTGACAGGTCGTGATCGCCCTGGCTGATAAAGATCTTATTACCGGTGATTAGATAGGTGCCATCATCCTGCTTTCGACCCATGGTGCGAACATCGCCCACAGAGCTTCCAGCCTGTGGCTCCGTCAGACACATGGTCCCGGACCATAATCCGGCATGCATATTCGGTACGAACTTTTCTCGGAGATCGACCGATGCTCGTTCACAGATGACGCGCGCGGCGGCTGTGGTCAAACCAGGCGTGAACAGGAAGGATACGCAGGCTCCTACGCATAATTCTCCAAGACAGGCGCCGAGCAGTGTTGGCAAGCCCATACCACCGTGTTCTTGTGGTGCCGTCATGGCCAACCAGCCACCATCGACGAATTCCTGGTAGGCTTCTTTCCAACCGTCCGGCATGTAGACCTGGCCGTCTATTAGACGGGCACCTTGTCGGTCCCCGGGCTCATTCAGCGGAGCAAGTCGGGTCGCGGTGAACTTGAACGCTTCCGCTAAAACCATCTCGTACATGTCCTGGTCCTGGTCGGGAAAAGCCGGTTTCTCGGTTAATTCCTGCAGGTTCAGTTGCTCGAAGAGTACAAAACGGATGTCGCGAAGATCAGCGTTGAATTCAGTCATTAGGAGTCGTCCCCATCGTCGTGTCGGTAGACAGAGTAAACTGCCGAAGCAGGCCTGTTATATGGCGCGAGAGCACCAATGAGCCGCAGACGTTAGCACACAATTTCTGGACTGCAAGCCAAAAATGACGCACCGCGTTGGGGGGGGCGGTTACTGGAGCGGTGTGAAGAACAGTGGTTTCTTCACAGGTGTCAGCTCCAGGTTTTCGGTATGGCCAAGGCGTCGCAGATTCTTGAGGTTCCCAATGCATGCATGAAGGTTCTGACAATCGTTCGTCAGACAGGGCATGGTGCCCGCTGTGAACGCACTGCCAGGAGCTTTCAGGCTTAAATGCATATGATGATGATGGAACCGGTACCAGCCCATACCCTCGTCTACGACTTCATAGGCGATGGGAGCTGAGTTGCAGTTGCTGTGTGGGAACCAGCCATCAGCGCATAGGATAGAGACGGCTTCGGAGACCAGGGGGCCGATCTTACCGTCAACACCGATAACACGGGTACGTGGGCTGGAGCCGAGCACACCGATAAAGAGGGCAGTTCGCCAGATGTCCAGGATGTTGGGCTCACTTACGCAGTGGTATTGATCTGCACCACCAGAGTAGTGGTCGCAGACAGCGCGTAGATAGTTATCCGGACCCGTACTCTGAAAATAGGCCATATCGATGTCGAAGCCATTTTCATGGGTATTGGGTGGGTGACCGGGGGAATTGATCGATGTGCCGGGAATACTTCCATCGGCTTCACTCATATCCCCCATGCCGAGAGCATGGCCGTTTCCCCCAATCCAGGCTTCTGCCTTGCAGGAGACGTAGGCGGCGGCGTATTTGATTAGCATAATCGCATCGCGCCGCAGGTAGCTACGATACTGGTTGGTCGGGGTCTCACCATTGATGGGGTAGTCGTCGTAGCCATCACCCACTCTTGGATCGAAGACGATCACTTCACCACAATAGGATTCGCCGCCGACGCAGTCACGCTCCGGAAGATTTGGGCAGGTGGGGCCCGGTCCCGGTCCGGGTGTGGTTCCAAGATCGGGGCCGCAGTTGCCGGTGCTCGTATTGCATATCAGACCCGCTGGGCAGCTACCCACGGTACAGGGAGGATCGTGGCATAGGCCATCCTCACCGCACACCTTATCTGGACCGCAGAAGTCGTCGGTACATGCCGGTGTGCAGTAGGCGTCGTCGCCACAGGCGTAACCGGCGGGGCAGGTGGAGTCTTGTCCACAGCCACGGAAACAGAAAGCGCTCCCTCCAGCGGTCATGGATACGCATTGGTATCCCTCAGTGTTACGACATTCTGGGGTGCCCTGGCATGCGTCGACACAGGCCGTGCCTCCACCTACGAAGATTGCTTCACAGATGGAGCCCTCGGGACAGGAGCCAGCCGTACAGTCGGAGATGAGGCAGTAGCCATTGATGAAGCCGGTGGGTTCCCCGCCATTATTCTCCTGGAAACATTGGGCTCCAGCGTCTTTGCAGTCCGCGTTACTGGTGCAGGGACCGCCGATCGGGCTGGCGCCACCAGAGGGCGCGCCACCCTGCATGGGCCAACACGTTCCAAATTGATCGCATTCGTAGCCTTCATTGGTTCGACATTCGTCGTCGGAAAGGCAGGATTTCAGGCAGTAACTCCCATTGTTCTGAAAGTTTGCATCACAGATAGCGCCCGAGGGACAAGCGGCTCCACCCTGACAATCGGGTATCGCGCAATAGCCACCTGGCTGTTCCATACATATTGCACCCGGATCCGTACAGTCGGTGTCGGCTGTGCAGGCATCACCTACGTTCCCACTGCTCTGCAGGATAGGTCCATTGTCTACCGTTCCCGAACCCGTATCCACACTTCCAGAGTTCGTGTCGGCTGCGCCGGTACCGGTATCAGAACTGGTTGTATCCGAATTCGAGAAGTTCGTATTTGTATCGTCGTTAAGACTGGACTGGTTCGTGGATGGAATACAGGCGAGGCAGAGTCCAAAAACGAGACATAAGAGACTTAAATTCTTCATGTTTTACTCAGACAGAGATAGGTAGGGTAGGTGCGAAGTCGGGGCACCTTAAACAACCACTATGGTCCACACAAGGAAAAAACCCGGAAAACCACCGTGGATGCGGTTCTTGCACTGTTTTAGGAAGAGAAATCTTGAATGGAACAAAAGGGTTGGTATAGACCTACCTGCCATCTCCTACGACTTGAGCTTAACTACGGTAGAAGTATCGTCTCCGGCATGCTGTTTTTTCGAGCCATACGCCAATATATCCTCGGGTGGGCCTTCAATATGGTCTATTGCCCCTACCTATGTGTGGTATCCATCCTCACATTGGGGCGGCTGAATAATGTCTGGGGACGGCCTGCGATCCGGTTCTGGGGACGGGCCATGCTCTGGATTACCGGCACGAAAGTCCAGGTCATTGGCCGTGAGCATCTCGATGGGCGCACTCCGCGAGTTGTCGCCTATAATCATCAATCCACGAACGATCTCTTTGTGATGACATTGCTCCTGCCCGAAGGTGGGACGATGGTCGCGAAAAGGGAACTGCTCTTTGTGCCGCTCATCGGTTGGGCGGTCTATTTCATGGACTTTGTGATCCTGGATCGGAAAAATCGTGAACGAGCCCAGCTCTCTCTCAAGCGCGCTGCGGATCGGATTCACGACGAGAAGCTCTCGGTTGTAATCGCGCCGGAAGGGACGCGAACGGAAGTCGAGACCGTGGGGCCGTTTAAGATGGGTCCATTCCATCTGGCCCAGGATTCGGGAGCGCCCATCGTTCCCATGATACTGCATGGGGCCGCGAAGTTATGGCCGCGCAGTAGTTCTTTTTCGGTGCAGGATGGGACGGTTCTAGTCGAGATCCTACCGCCGTATTCCGTGGAGGCGTCCAACAAAGAAGAACTTCGGGAATGTTGCGACGAGGTGCGCGAGATGTTTGTTACGGCAATGGAAGATCGTAAATACGATCCAAGCCAACAAGATCTGGTCCCCGGCGCTACCCGCGTATGACAATTTATAGCTGAGCGAATTAGTGGTTACGAACACCATGACATGCTCCCCCCCTTGGAAATCGGGCATGACCGGGCTTTTGGTTGACTTCAGGACGCGAAGCTGGCATCCCGCCATGCCAAAGCGCGGTGTTGAATTAAGGGGCCCTGGTTTGGAGAGAACGCGCCCCCGAATAGAGTTGAACCGATACAGAACGCTGGTTTTGATCCGATCCTTTGTTGAATCTGTACTGTGATGAGTTTTTTGAATTATGAAGAAATTTGATTGGAAACGTGTGACTGGGGCGAAATCGATCGCGAATTATCTGGATCGAGTTCGTCGTCTTGGTTCGTCGACGGCGAAGGATGCTCCCCTGGGGCTGGAATCCGAGTCGGTACGAATTGTGCCCGATCCTCCGACATCTTCGCCTTTAGATGTAGAGAGCCTGGATGTCTGGGGTTTTCGTGATACGGGCTTCGCGTTGGATGACCGGCGAATCGTGATGTTGAAAGGAAACCGCTACGCCTTGAGCGGTGTGGAGCTGCCCAACCTACTTCCGTGGGTGGAAGATGTGATGGGTGTAACCATTGAACCAAGAGACATCCACGCTCCGAGTTATCCTCCGCAGATACCGGCACCGATCAAGAATGACGCGTTTCTTGCGGCCATCGAGGATGTTCTGACCGAGGACACCATGACGGAGGATGCAGAGATCCGATTACGTCATGGGCATGGACACACCCAGGAAGAGATGTATTCCATCAAGTATGGCTCGATGCCCCGGGTACCCGATCTGGTGGTGTATCCAACCGCAGAAGAGCAGGTTACATCGTTGGTGTCTCTGGCGATGGAGCATAATGTCTGCCTCATTCCCTATGGTGGGGGGACCAGTGTTACCGAGGC
>MDTE01012356.1_pt1 | contig 20411 bp, 19 predicted proteins | sample 811231 | NCBI WGS metagenome assembly MDTE01 (sample SAMN05326651, study PRJNA326480) | marine metagenome | isolation source: seawater | place: Indian Ocean: Red Sea | collected 2010
AGGTAGAAGGTATTGATTTACATGCATTCATATACTTTATCAGTATTTCAAATCTTTCAGATCGAAGCATTACTCTCCGAGGAAGAAAATGGGTTTTAGCAAATGATGATGGTACTAAGACAGTAGTTGAAGGTGAAAAAATTGTTGGAGAGTCACCGATGATTCCATCGGGTGAAACTTTTTCTTACAATAGTTATCATGTAACGCATCTTTCGGCAGAAGCCTATGGTTCATTTCATGGTACTGACGAATTTAACAACCGAATTCATATAAGAATGAAACCATTTCGCCTGGAGATTCCAGGTGGTGGTGAGATTGATCCATCACATTCATGAAATTTACTGACCTGAATGCCCACGGAGGTATAGGAGCAAATTGTAGCCTATGCGAAATCGGACCTTTTAGGTTTGTAATCGATTCAGGATTGCACCCCAAATTTGCGGGTCCTGAATCCTTACCAAAACATAGCGAAATCGGACGATTCACCCTCGATTTCATTATCCTCACACATTGTCACCTTGATCACTTGGGTAGCCTTCCCCTTCTTTCAAGGGAGCAACCAGACGCTCCGGTAATTCTCAGTTACCCTAGTTCTATTCTTGCCCGTCGCATGTTATCCAACTCGATTTCGGTTATGAAAAGGCAACGTTCTGAACTGAATCTACCTGAACTTCCATACTATGGCCGCGGTGATCTTTCTTCCCTTTATGACCGTTTCAAAACCCCTCCCCTCCATACCCCTTACCGATTACAAAAAAATGGAGAGTCCATTGAAATTACTCTTCATCATGCTGGACATGTTGCAGGGGCAGTATCAGTAGGTGTTAAATATCAAAAGAAAACTGTTTTTTTTACAGGTGATATTTTGTTTAATGACCAGAGAACTCTGGATGGAGCAAACCTGCCACGCGAACCAGTTGACATCCTAGTCACTGAAACTACCAGAGGTGCAACGGAAACTCCCAAAAACCATTCCCGCGAATCAGAAATCGTTAATTTACTTAAACAGGTAAATTCAACAATTGCGAAGGGTGGATCAGTATTAATCCCAGTTTTTGCCCTTGGGAGAATGCAGGAAATGCTCTTTGTATTGGATGAAGCATTTCGTAAAAAAGCCATTCCCAAAGTACCGGTATTCTGCTCGGGTCTAGGAATGGACTTAGTAAACCACTTCCATGAAATTTCAAAGAATACCAACCGTGTCCGCTTCAATCGCAGGGTTCTTAAATCGATTGGTGCTCGACCATTACCCAAGAAAATAGAACCTGGAAGAAAACCTCCCATGAATGGAATTTATTTGGTTAGCAGTGGCATGATGGTTGAAAATACTCCCTCTTATGTGCTTGCATCAGGACTTTTGGGAGATTCCAAAAGCTCAGTTCTTTTCGTTGGATATTGTGATCCACAAACTCCGGGGGGAAAACTGCTTGAAGTCGAGGAGGGCGATGATTTTGAATTTGAGGCAGTCGATGTGAATGAAAAAGTACATGCCAAAATCCGCAAATATGATCTCAGTGGTCACGCAAATCGCGATGAACTTGTTGCATTTGCAAAAAAACTATCTCCCCGGGCCGTTGTTTTACATCATGGGGATCCCGAAGCCCGAGATTGGTTTAAGAAGAATCTAGAAAACGAAACTTTTAATATTTACGACCCAAAACCGCTTCAAACATATGACATCTGAATCTCTACAAAACTCATCGCTCGCCGAACAACTTGATGAAGTCTTCGCACGACCATCCGGACGAAACTTCGACCAAATGAGAGATGTTGAATTCAAACTCGAAATTGCCCCTCATGCAGATGGTTCAGTTCTATGCTCATTTGGAGATACACAGGTAATATGTGCTGCCATGATTGAAGACCGGGTACCAGGATGGATGAGGCAACAAAAAGTGGAAGGAGGATGGCTCACGGCAGAATACAACATGCTCCCCTACTCTACGCTGTCTCGAAAAGACCGACCCAGCAGTAAGGGTAAAACAGACGGCAGGAACATTGAAATCCAGAGGTTAATAGGTCGTTCCTTACGTGCCGTGGTCGATCTTAAAAAATTCCCCGACAAAACACTTTGGATTGATTGTGATGTACTTCGAGCGGACGGTGGCACCCGAACCGCTTCGATCACTGGAGCATGGCTAGCTGCTAGAATTGCGATTAATGATTTACTTGAAAGAGGAAAACTCGAACTCGATCCCATAAATGATCATCTGGCTGCCATTAGTGTAGGTATTTACAAAGACACCTGCATACTGGATCTCGATTACCCTGAGGATCGAGATGCATCGGTCGACGCCAATATCGTGATGACCGGGAATGGTCAGTTTGTGGAAGTTCAATCAACCGGCGAAGAAGCCACCTACAGCAAATCTCAATTGGATGAAATGCTGCTTCTTGCAGAAAAAGGAGTTAATGAACTTGTAGAAGCTCAGAAATCTATCATTACCTAATCCTAAAAGTTAATGCTAATCTGGATTTTATAAAAGGTTGTGAGTTTTAATAAACACCGTCCATCCTGAAATGACTTGCAATCAAATCAATTGCATTGTTTGGGTATTTTATTCTCTCATTCACTACCCCACAGTTTATGTATAATTTAATTTTGCTTCTCTTATCAGTAATTTTGATCAATGTTTCATCCTTAACCTTTGCAGTCGAAGAAAAGCTTAGCCATTCGAAAGTTCTTCTCCTCACGGAAAACTCCTTGCAAAAGGAATTCAAAAATCTTGATAAAAAGTTTTCCAATGCTTTGTCTGCAAGATTGGCGGATGTAAGAATGGGAGTTATAACCCCTTACACAATCACGAGAGGTGTAAACTCCAATAACCAACAAAAAATTCTCCCTAGTTACAAGGAGCTTGAAAAAAATAATAAAATTACCCTTGCTCGCCAACTTGGGGCTGATGCAATTCTTTCCGTAAATATTGATGAATTTACCAGCACCAGAGCAGAAATCCCTAAATTTGACAGGACAGTTGTAACTTTCAAACTTGTAACCAATTATCAATTTATATCTTCTGCTCAAAAATCCGCTTTAGGCGGGGAGAGTATCATTGTTGAAAAGAAAATCCCTCTTACATCTCAGGTTGGACTTTCTGCATCTGAAAATACGATCCTCTCTGAACTTCTGGATCAGGCGGCAGAAATGGTCTCAAAAAGTATTTTGAATTCTGAACTTTTGGAAACAGAGATGGCATCGAAATTCAAGAACTCTTCAAAAAGCAAATTTAACAGTCCTTTAGCTAAATTTCCGGCAGATCAAAAACTTGTTTCAGTCACTATTTCCGCAAACTTAAAAGAAATGATGATGCCCGAAATTTTATCTGGAAAGGATGGTCAGTTATCCGTTTCGGGAAATGAATTAAAAGTGAATCCAGGAGATGCCGAAATTTTAGTCAATGGACTCCTCATAGGAATGTGTTCCAAGGATAAGCAAATAAAAGTTCCCGAAGGCATCTGCAGACTGCAAATAAAAAGAACGGGGTATGTAATGGAAGAAAAACTGATCAACGCATATGAAGGGTTGTCTCTATCTTTTATTCTTGAACCAACTGAGGAAGAATACAATCGATGGAAGGAGCAAATCAGATTTCTTCAGGAAATTAAAGCTGGAGATACTTTTAATCAAAACCAGATCAAATTAACGGAAGGGATTTTTGAATTTTTAAAAAACTCCAAATATGAAGTTCCAGAAATCAACCTGAACAAAAGTTTATTCCAGTGAAAAAGTCCCCATTTTATATATTTCTCTCTATCCTTATCTCGTTTGACTGCTTAGCCCAAAAAGACACCGTCTTACTTCGTCAAATTAATGCCACCAGTGCGGTACAAGCCACCCGCCCCACCTCTCTTAATGCTTTCCTCGAATCGCTCCCGACTCATTTTATCAGTTACCTTAATCAAACAGGAAAATATGCTGTGATTGACCTTAAGAGTGTCTTCTCTGAATCCAATCTTGATCTTGAACTTGAAAACTCTGCTGTTTTTGAAGTAGCAGAAAAGAAGCTTTTAAAAAAACCGAAATACATTCTCAATTGTTCCGTAACCGCATTTGTTGAAAAACAAGTTAAGGTCAAGAATCCACTCGATGATTCAACAAGAATCAACCGTGATATTTTTGTATCTGCAACAATGCAACTAGTGAACAGAGAAAACCCAGCAGATCAGAAAACTTTCCAAGTACCTGATTTTTCTGATTCATGGGACGAAGATGTATTTGGGAGTTCCAATGAAAGTGATCTTGTAAGAATTCAAAAAATTGAGGCATTCGCCAAAAAATCCGCTGCGCAAATGGCTGATAGTTTCGTATCCGGAGCAGAGCAAAAAATATATGTCTACGAGAAGACGGGGAACCAGTGCACCATTCTAGCAGGATATAAAAATGGTGTTGAAATGGGACAAATTTACAATGTTGGCATAGCTAAACAGATTATTCATCCGATTACAAAAAAAGTAATGTCCGGCACCACCTTTACTAAAATTGGTGTCATTAAAGTCATTAGCACACAAGCTGATGTTGCAACCTGTGAAATCATTGAAGATTTTGGTATTAATACTGATGTCGAAGGAGAAAAACTTCCTCTTGCCCGGTTAGCTACAGAATAAGTACAGCTACCCTCTATGAAAAAACATCTCTCCCAAATCACTCTTTCATCTCTTCTACTCGGATTCTGTTCCTGTGCGTCCTATCAACAGAGCACACAAGAGTTCCGAAACTCATGGGACATGGGCGATGAAGTGACTGCTCTTTCAAATCTTGAAAAGGCTGGTCAGTCAATCAAGAGCGGGCATGATGAAGAACTGCTCTGGAATATGGAAATGATTACGGTCTCCCGAGCAAACCAAGCTAATGAATTAACTGATTTTCATATTGATCGGGCTAAGTCGATTGCAGATCAAAACTTTGGCGGTGGTTTAATCGACCCAACATCCAAGGGCATTGGAGAATACATAGGGCATTTCTATGATCGTTACATGCTGGAAATTTACCGTACAATCCGTGCACTTGAAAACAAAAACAATAGTCGTACCCAAGCAGCCCTAACTGAATTAAAATTTAAAGGACTTGAAGCAAAAGAAATTAATCAAAACAGGATAAATGATATTGAATCAAAAGCTCACGAGCGCAGTGATCTTAAATATAATGAGTTCCTTGCATCTGGTGAAATTGATCAAGCTGAGCTTCTTAAAGAGGAAATAGCACTCAAGTATCAGGAATTTTATAACCCCATGGGTGATTATCTGCGACTTGTCCTTACCAATCGTGGAGGCAACCAATTTGATTTCGGCACAAACAAGCAGCACCTCGAAAAAACTTTAGGATCAAACTTGGACTTCCTTAAAAATGAAAGAAAAATTTCTTCAAACGATCCGAATTCATTCACCTATGTATTTATGGAGACTGGATCTTCACCTCACAGAACCGAAAAAAAGTATCGCTTACCTTTGTACATCTTCTACAACGGTACTCCTCCTGGCGGGGTCCTATATGTGCCCTTTGCACTTCCGCAACTTAATTACCGCGATGATTTTGATCGTAAATTTGAAATAACTTATGAGGGAAATTCGAAGTCTATGGAAATACTCACTGACATGGATGCGGTGGTTTCCGCTGAATTCAAAGCAAAGCTACCGGGCGAAATAGCCAAAGCCTTGATTCAAACTGTTTTGGCAGTTGCTTCTCAGGTTGCCATAGAGGAAGCAACCAAGGATGAACAAGAAGACAACATTGGTATCATGCTATTGGCAACAGTTGCAAAAGTTGCAGCGGCAGAAGCATTTACCCAAGCAGATGATCGCTCGTGGTACTCCCTTCCCAAGCAAATACTAGTCCAAAGAGTGCCCACTCCCAAAAATGGTAAACTTTCTGTCCGTGCAGGATCCTCAGCAAAAACTGATATACTTGTTGATCCCAATAACCAAACTAACTTTGTCTACCTCAAGTCAATTCGCCGAGGAAATCAAATTAAATTACTGGGTAATTTTGGATTCGGAAGCGGACTTGCCCGAAAATTTGAAAATATAAACAACCAATTTTTCGCCTCACAACATTGACAATTAACAATCCATCCAATTGCATTAAAACATGACTACGAAATTTTTCCCGATTTTCTTATTATGCTTTGCCACAAGTTGTGCCACCTACAACAAAAACCCAGTCACCACATACGAGAATGATGATGAAACGGGTATTTCACTGGTCGCAGGAGGAGACAATAAAACAAAAAACATTGTTGTTTTAAATCGCTTCAAAAATTTTTTAAATGGGAAGCTTTCTGCAAAAGTAGAAGTGCAAAACAAATCCTCTAGACCAAGTATTTTTCTATACAAATTTGATTGGATTAATGAAGATGGTTCAGTGGAGAACTCTCCAGTTTGGCGAAATGCAACGATCAATGGACAAGAAATGCAAACCTTACAAGCAATTGATCCAAGAGGAAATGCCGTAGATTTCAGAATATTACTAAAAGGAGCTTAATCTATACACTTGCGAATCATCATGAATAATTTTTTTAAAACATTTTTTTGTATATTTTTTGTACTTTCGTTGTTGGTCAGTTGCCAAAGTGGCAAAACGATTCGGGTGGATACATCTCAGGTTACAGAGTACAGAGATTTAACAATCCGTGACCTGGATGAAATGTCTTCAAAAATGTTTCCCAAACTTATGCAGTCGGCACTTGCAAAGTCTGATTCAGCCACCCCCCCCACTCTTGCCATTGGTCCAATGACAGCCCAAATTTCTGTCGAGTTTCCTGAAGCACTAAGAATTAATCGTCTGAAAAATGTAATCACACAGTCTGGACTCGCTCAAATCTCCGCAAACAGCTCAAACAGCTCTTTGAACGATTATATTCAATTTGCTAGGTCTCAACAGGGACGATCAAACACAAATCTCCCAGACTACATTTTGATTCAGAAAATCTTTGAGAATCGTGAATACCAACCTAGAGTCATCTTCAAAACTTACACATACATCCTTGAACTTGTTGACTTAAGACCGCAATCCACAAGCCTAGGTGCAGTTGTAGTCTCTGAAACGGAGACGATTGTAAAACAAGTCAGAAAGTAGACAGGGAATCATTTTCATTTTTTCCATTGAAGGTTCTACCTTATGCTTGCTTTGCTGATATGATTTAACTGAATCAAAATGGTAACAGCATAGTTAGGCGACTCGTTAAGGAAAAGAATCCCTTCAACCTCTCGGTATTGATAGAAGGAATTTAAAAAATTCGCAAGGAAGAGATACTGGTGGCATTTGACAGTTTTGTAAGAATTGAAGTCAAGTACCGGTTTGTGATTGATATGAAAACGCTTTGAATAAATTGTGTGTGTGCCAAAAAAAGTAAGTTTCCTGTGACTAAATCTTGCAAGACCATGCCTCCAAAAGGATCGGTAGATTGGATAATTTGGGCTGCATGGGCTGACAGAATTACTTTTGAAGAAATTTATAAAATTTGCGGTAAAACTGAACACGAAGTTATATGTATCATGCGAAAGAGATTAAAACCAAATAGTTTTCGAACTTGGCGTGCCCGTGCCAGTCAAATCTCACATAAACACAAAAAGCTCTTTCGTGCAAAGCGGGAAGATTATTGATTCAGGAGCAACGAATACAAGTCTGCACCTCCGGAGTAGCTTCCAGTCTTTCAGCTGAAATCAACGAGTTACAAAAAACACAAACTCCGTAATTACCCATCTCTAATTTTGATAACGCTGACTTAATTTCTGCCAGTTGTCGCTTTTTTCTTCGTCTCATTTCCATTACCAATTGCTGATCTTGCATGGCTTCCAAACGGGACAAACGCCCTAACCCTTTGTCAGGCTCGACCGCTGCTGCTGCTTCAGTACTTGATTTTAGGTATCTCTCGATACTCAGTAAATTCTCTTCCAAGGATATACGGTACTTTTTTTTATCAGCTTCATCCATATCTTCTTATTTGTGAACTGGGATGATTTTCATGGTAAAGTAATAGATTCACAAGAGTATAGTTAAGCATTTCTTTTTTACTTTAAATGCATGATAAACTTGAAAAAATCCGATTTTCACGCCATTAGTTAGTTATGTATAAAATCTTAACCTCATTCTTATTTCTGTTTTTCTTCAATTCTTCAGTTTTTTCCGAAGAGTGCCCCATCATGTTAGGCGATGATGTGGATCCCGAAGAGTTCTCCGAAAGCACAGGCAAGAAAATTCTCTTCTGCTGTGGATCCTGTGTAAAAGCATTTGATGGTGCCGCTGCATATTACATTAAAGCAGTTCCAGCACTCGCCAAAAAGTTTACCGAAGAAGAAAAAAAGAAACTTGGCGTGGACAAAGTTAAATTATTGGATCAGAAGGTCTGTCCCATTTATCCTGAACGCTACATTAATCCAAACTCTAAAACTGTAGAGTACAAAGGAAAAACTATTTACTTTTGGTCATCCAGTGCACTTCGTCGCTGGTCGCGTGACCCTGATACATATTTTAAAGAAGCCTTTGATAAAGGACACCTTCCTCAATTCAAAAGCTAATTTGTAAATAATTTTTTCAGACCTCGCTCATTCTGAATGAGTGAGGTTTTTTTTTATTTATATAATCACGCTCCTTTTTCGACAAAAACGAAAAGAGACCCCGAATCGCAAGCAACCTCTACTGTATCCGAGCGACACACATTGCTTTGACCAACAATTTTATCACCTCCGATTGTCTCACCCATCAAATTCCATTCCAACCCTTTTGTTCTAACACCTTCACATTTTTTGAAAGGCAAAATACTTAAGTTTGCATTTTTCCTACCATGAAGTTTGAGAGGGCAAATCTCAGTAACTCGTCGAATCCATTCACGATCATCGTCAAAAGTAATTTCGATAGATTTATCAGCAACCGAAGCTACCAACAGATTGGTTATCATATGGTCAGACCTTTTACCAAGTCCGCCCAAAACTATTAGATGTTTGGTTTTAAGGTTTTGGGAAACCCAATTTAACGCCTTTTCAAAATCAGTCGTGTGTTGATCACTTATTTGTTGAACCTGGAAACCAGCATACTTGATCGATTCCAGCTCGGTTTCCGATAGCGAGTCCAAATCTCCAATCAATAAATTTGGAAGCAGATCGGCTTGCCTAAAGGAAAGAAAGCCACCATCAACAGCGATTGAATAGTCAGCCTCTTCCATTCTCCACGACAATAATTCAATCGAAGGAGAAGTTCCGGCGAGAACCATCAAGATTGTTTCTTCCATGATTTGCCTAAAGAAAAAATCCTCTCTGTTTTTCAGTGATCGTCATTCCCAGTTTTTCCATAATCAATAGAAAGTCTTCCCAAACCTTCCTTTTGCTGTTTTTACTAGGATTGTGGAGTAGATATGAAGGGTGATAGGTTACCATCATAGGATACCCCATTACTTCATGCCAATTTCCACGAACATGACTCAGGCGTCTTTTGGGATCGTGGCCCATTAGTCCATCAGTTGCGGTTTTGCCAAGAGCGACGACAATTTTAGGCTCAATGATTTGGAGTTGTGCCTTCAAATAAGGCAGGCAAAAATCTATCTCCTCTCTGCTAGGAGGACGATTCCCGTAGGCTAGATTGTGTCGCGGTCGCCAATTGACTATATTGCCAATATAAACTTGCTCTCTCTGCAAACCCATAGCACTCAGAATTTTCATTAGAAGTTCGCCTGCAGGCCCTACGAATGGAGAACCGGCGATCTCCTCCTCCGCCCCTGGAGCCTCTCCGCAGAGAAAAATATCAGCGTTCAAATTTCCCTCCCCAAAAACTACTTTTCCATTTGGGTTAAGTTCAGCATTGCAAGTTTCGCATTCCAAAACTTTTTCTCGTAACCACTCCCATCTCGATTCCTTGGTACCCTCGGGAAGTTGAAAAACTGGAGATTGAGGTAGCCGGCATGAATCCTCTGGAGTATTAGAAGGTAGTTCTTTTCGCTTGGTCGGACTAGAGGACTCTTCGACAGATATGGTACTGACTGATTTCAGTTTCTTGGATAAACCAATTTCAGGATTCTCCTCATCAGAGACCTCCTCCTGATCTTCGGTATCAAAAAGTTGCTTTAAGCATGAAAGGGTCTCATCTTGAATGTATACCTTTTCAATTCCATCCAATCGCATTCGAGTCAGTTCTTCGAGTACTGCTTTGGTTGCAAAAGTTAGATTCATCCCAAACCTTTATCAACAATTGGAAAAGATAATTTCTCAACATACTTGGCGAGAATATCGAATTCTAAATTCACACGATCACCCACCTCTTTACCTTTCAGATTTGTCTTATCCAATGTATGAGGAATAAGCCAAATGGCGAAAGAATCAGGACCTACATCGCAAACAGTTAGGGAACACCCATCAACACAAATACAACCTTTATCAACTAGAAAACGGCTATACTCTGATGGTAGAGAGATTTGGAGATATAAATTTTTACCACGTTCTTCAAAAACCTCAACTTCCCCGAGCCCATCCACATGTCCACTTACGAAATGCCCCCCCATTCTTCCACCCACCGGCACGGGTCTCTCTAAGTTGACGAGGTCTCCATTCTTCAACTTGCCCAGATTTGTCCTTGATAGAGTTTCTTCCAATAGATCAAATGTACCAATTTTATCCGCCTGCTCTCTAAATGTCAGACAACACCCGTTTACAGCCAAACTAGCCCCGGGTTCCAAACCATCACGATCCTGGAAGGGCAAGTCTAATTTAAAACACCAAGATTGTTCTTCTTCATCTAAAGAAATTACTTTTCCTACACCTTCAACAATTCCCGTAAACATATCTATATCTTATTACTCATTAACCTCTGGAGTGGAAAGATAATTTGACCTCTACGCCATCAAAACTAACCTTATGTTGTGACTTTTCATCGTAGATTACACCGATTTCTCCTTTTCATTGTTTTTCTCAGTGCTTTGCAGTCCAAAGAGGAAGTTCCACCCCATGCCCGACAGCTCCCGCCTGATTCTTTTTTTGTCTTTTCCTTAAAGCCTAAGAATCTGATTGATGATTCTTCCATTAAGAAATCATTAACTTGGGGCCCAATCCTTCAAGACTGGGGAAACCGTAACCCTGACTTTGTTGAATTTTTTATTGATCCTAATTCCAGTGGTCTAAATTTTAATCAACCGGTTCACTTCTTTTCAAACCTGCAAGGAAATAAAAATATATCTCCAATAGTTGGGTTTCTCGCATCTGTAAAAAATCAGGAGATTGTGGATGCTTATCTTCATCGTGTAGCCGAAACATTAAAGATTAAAAAGAAGCCTAGTTCCTTTGTTCGTTTTGGGAATGATGTTATGCCGTATGAGTTTGGAAGAAAGGGTCGATTCGTATACTTTGTCGCTGTCATACATCGTTTAGGAAATATCCCTAACGATGTATACCTCGATGAAGTCTTTAAAAATCTTTTCAGTGCAAGAGATCATGGAAGATTTCCATCCAGTCTGGGCAAGCATCTTTCTAATTCCAAAGATTTTTCCATTTACCTAGATGGCAGTGGAATCGCCCGATTGGTTGAGGCTTTTTGGCCAAGCAATCAGTGGCAAAATGTGGCACCTTTGATCGAGTGGATAACCAACCGTTCAATTGGAGTTTACGCACAAGCAAATAAAGGAATTCTGAAAATTGAAGTTGAAAACTTAACCGACCAAAACCAATCAATCTTGAAAACCCATAGTCCATCAGCTTCTCTGGATTGGATTCCCGGTGATTCTCCGGTCGTGGCTAAATTCAATTTTGATCCACAAAATCTCAAAATAATAGGAACCAAGATTCTAGGCCAATCTCTTAAAGCATTATCGAACGACCAGTTAAATTTGTCCCAAGAATTACCTGGACTGAATCTTTCCATTAACGAAATCCTCAGTTCTCCAAGTGGTGACTGGATACTGGGAGTTGATTCTTTTGAAACTGTTGTGATTCCTCCCAGCCAGAATAATCCCACAGGTGAAGTTCAATTAAACCCAATCATTTTAGGGGGTCTAGGAATCAAAAACCAAGAAGTTCTCAGAAAACTTTCAATTGGTCTTGAAACATCCAACCTTTTAGGAGCCTATCTTCAAACGCGAGGCATCAACATATTGGAGCAAGAGGGTTTTCTTTGGTTTTTAAGCCCTGAGTACAAAAGAGAAATGAAGTTAAATAAGACACTCCGTCCATTACACAAAGAAAGAAAACAATTTCTGGAGTCTCACAATTTTGCCGCCGACTTGAGAATCCTCCCTCTTACTCAATCCATCAGAAGCAATCGCAGAATTCCATATGATTATTACAAAACGCTCGATTGGATTGAGCACTTCTCAAATATCAGAATTTATTCTTCAAATGATAAACTTAATTTTGTTTTCCGTCCGCATGATAAAAAAGCGAATCCTTTGAAAAATATTTTTGATTTAATAGGACAGGAATTCATTGATCGAAAAAATGCTTCTCTATATCAGGCGATTGCCCAAAATGACTTCAATAGTCTCCAAAAAGCAGTCGAACAAGGTGCTTTGATCAATGCAAATGATCACTTTGGGCACTCTCCTCTTCACTACGCCGCTTATAAAGGTAATTCCAGGTTTGTTGATTTTCTTTTGAGAAATGGGGGAAACCCAAATGCTAGGAGTAAACATTTCTCCACTCCGCTTCACAGTGCTGCATGGGGGAGGAATCTTAAAGTCGCTGAAATTCTTCTCGAAGATGGTGCAGATGTTAATGCAGAAACCGATGAGGGTGAAACCCCCGCGATGACTGCTGCTTTGCGTGGAGAAAAAGACCTACTTGAAATCTTATTCTCTCTTTCTGCAGATCCTCATGCTAAAGATGTCCACGGATCCAACTTGTATGATCTTGCCTCAGCTGGTGGACATTTGGAAATCCTTGAAATTCTTGATGATTTGAAGGTCAAGAATAACCATCCATTCCATTCTGCTGCAGGACGCGGTGATCTCATTTCAATCAAAAAAATGCTGCAAAATGGAAGATCGATAAATGAAAAGGATGCATTTGGTGCAACACCTTTAATCATTGCTACGGTTTCCGGAAAAGTGGATGTCGTAAATTTTCTCCTCAAAAGGAATGCGGATCCTATGATTAAAGCCAAGGAAGGGTATTCTATGATGCACGCAGCCGCATTCTCTGGAAAAAAAGAACTCGTTCAACTTGCCTACAAACTTGGGCTCGGTGTAAATGAACGCTATGGCAAGGATGGGGTTACACCAGTCGATGTTGGAGAGGATGCTAGCGAGGCTATGCCATACCTCGAATCACTTGGAGGCAGAAGGGGTTGGGAACTCGGTAAAATACCCTTACGATAGATCTTTCAGGTTTTTAATATCTTGCAAGAAGCATCAATCGCTTTCCTTGCACAGAGAGTTGCTTATCCAGTTTTTTTGCCTCCCCCAACCAATCATTCAACAATGCCCAATATTTTGTGGAATGATTCATATGTTTTAGATGGGCTAGCTCATGGTATAAAACATAATTTCCAATTTCATAGTCCAACAAAAGAATTCTCCAATTCAATGAAATTACCTTTTTTGAAGAACAGGACCCCCATCGAGATCTCTGGTTACCAACCCTTACTCGAGAGTACTTCATTCCGACTTTTTCTGCACAGGATTTCAATCGTTCAGGCAAATAAAATCTAGCTAACCTCATTAGAAAAGATAAAAGGCAATCCTCTTTATTTACTGTTTTGGGCAAGGTCAATAAGATCGAATCTGCTTCAATATGATAGTGGAAATTTTTATTAGAATCCGAAAAAAAAATTTGAATAGATCTGGGTCGGGTATCTAACCAAATTATTGAATTTTCTAAAAAAAAGGAAAGTAAGTTATTATTAACAGGCATTTCTTGGGTTTTCTTCCGAATCCATTCCCTTTTACTCTGCACAAACTCCATTCCTTTAGATATACTCTCATATGATGGAACAGTAAGTACAATCTCATCTCTTGAAATTATTCTTACTGAAATTCTTCTCGCTCGATTGTTTCTTTTAATTAAGCAGACAACATCTGAATCACCAAATTTCAGGATTACCTTTTGAACAAGCCCTTTTTTGCTCATAGCAAAAAATTTATTTAACTTTCCAATGTCTCTACCTGCTTTGCACAAAAAGTTCGCAGACAATTTTCAGGGTCTAGTCCTGCTTTTCTACAAATTGCCACGATTTCAAAGAGTGCAAGCCCTGCCTTTTCTTCATCAAAATCCCTTGCTTCATTTTGAATTTCCACCAGATCAATTGGCATATCACGAGTTACCCCTGCCTTTTCAGCTTTTTTGAAAATGTCATAAGCAAAGAGTAATGCAGGTAATCTGGGAGGTAATTTTTTAAAAATTAGATTCTCTTGTTCACTCAAACCTTTCTGCTTTTTTTCTGCAGCTTTAATTTGCTCCCAACGATCCACCACCTTATCGGCCTCCTTGATTGTGCCTTGCTCATCACCGAAAACATGGGGATGTCTCCTAATTAATTTATCACTAATTCCTCGTGCCACATCTTCCAAATCAAACTTCTCCTTTTCTCGGGCAATCTGAGCATGAAACACCACTTGTAATAGTAAGTCCCCCAACTCTTCCTCTAGGAGAACCATGTCGTTATTGTCAATAGCCTCCAAGGTTTCAGAAACCTCTTCAACCAAACATCGTGTTAGCGTTTGGTGCGTTTGCTCCTGATCCCAAGGGCATCCATCCGGTCCCCGCAAATGGGCCATAATATCTATTAGTCGTTGTAATTCACTCACTTTATGACATTCTGATGTTAAGATTAGATCGTGGCAATTCATTCCCACAACTAAAGCTCAATCTCTAAAAAATAATGGATAAACTCGATGAAATCATGGAGTGGAAGCGTAAGGAAATCGCTCCCAAGATCAGACCCGTAAGTGAAAGGGAATTAAGCCAATTAGGAGAGCGTCTCCAAGGAAAAACCACCTTTTATGATGCCTTAGCTAAGCCTGAAGAATTGTCAGTGATTGCGGAAATTAAGCGAAAATCTCCATCGGCGGGAATGATCGCAGAGAATGCCTCGGCTTTGGATCAGGCAAGAATTTATCAAAATGCAGGAGCCGATGCCATGTCAGTGCTGACTGACGACAAATTCTTTGGCGGTCAGATGGAAGACTTATGGGAAGTAAACGACTTTCTTGCCCAGCACCAGAGGGACATACCCACAATTCGCAAGGACTTCATAATCGAACCGATTCAGGTTCTGGAAGCAGTGGAAGCGGGCTCCAGTGCGATATTGCTCATTGTTCGTGCCCTGAATGATGACGAACTGAAAACCCTGAGAAACTTTGCGGATGCAGCCGGTATTGACTGCCTGTATGAAATTCATACCCAGGCAGAACTCGAAAAGGCACTCCCTCATGACCCCCGGATCTTAGGAGTTAATAACCGTGATCTCGCTCGCTTTGTCACCGATCTCTCTATTACGGAAGAATTATTTCCACAAATACCCGACGGAATTATCAAGGTGAGTGAAAGCGGAATTCTTACCCCCGAGGATGCCTGGCGGGTGGAAGATGCAGGAGCGGATGCCATTCTTTGCGGTGAAGCACTAATGCGTGCCGATGACCCAGAATCATTTATTGCCGAAATGAAAGCCGTCGAGTCCTAATCCCTTTTGCTTTTCTGTATTTATGCCTTTGAGCCCATCCGAGACTACGGCACTCCTTAATAAGCTTGGCCACCTCCCCAAAAAGAAACTCGGTCAAAACTTTCTCATCGATGGCAATATCGTTGATAAATCAATCCAACTCGCCAACTTACCCCCATCCGGCAATGTGGTGGAAATCGGACCGGGTCTCGGTACCCTCACCCGGAAATTACTCGAAGCAGGTCAAACCGTTCATGCTGTGGAGCTCGATCGGCGGTTGGCAGATAACCTTGAAAATACTGAGACAGAAGCAGTCAGTAGTAAAAAACTTACCATAACCCGGGGCGATGCGGTTAAACTTCCACTGGGTTCACTACCCGAGTCAGTAAATCAGTATGCGATTGTCGCAAATCTTCCTTATGCAATATCATCTGCGTGGCTTGAATCTGTTCTTAGTACAGAAAATCCTCCCAAAAGAATGGTATTAATGATGCAGAGAGAAGCAGTAGACAGAATCTGGGCAAAACCTGGAAGTAAGGAATACCATGCCCTGAGTATCTTTATTTCAAATGCTTATCGACTTACTGAAAAACATGCAGTTTCAAGACAGTGCTTTTTTCCTTCCCCTGCCGTTGACTCCACTCTTATTCGCATGGATCTAAGCGAACCAGCTTTTTTATTTTCTGACAAATCCCGTAATCTAATCCGAAAAATCTTTACCCAGAGGCGAAAACAGCTTGGATCCATTGCCAAAAAAGAAAACCCAGCAACCGCTTCCATTATTCTTGAATGGCTTAATGCGATAGGGTACCCAGCAAGTGAAAGGGCTGAAAAAATTGAACCAAAGAAATGGCAGTATCTAGCGGAAATGCTAGATGATTAAATCAAGCCGCCACGCCTGCACCACAACATTTCTTATACTTTTTACCACTTCCACAAGGACAAGGATCATTTCGCCCAACCTTGGGTGTATCTCTAACTACTGGGGTAGCAATTTGAGGAGGCTCCTTTTCCCCTCCACCGCTGCCCGGGATACCCTGCCCTCCTCCAAACTTATCAAACCCCGCATTTCCAGAGTCTGGCCCTGTTGCCTTGGCCACACCAGACAAGGATGACAACATATTTTCAAAAGCTGCCAAATTTGTGGAAGAACGAAATAAGCCTGTGCATACCTCAGATCTCATTCCAATCATCATTTCTTCAAAGGCACGAAAGGCTTCATTTTTATACTCACTCAAAGGATCTTTTTGCCCATAACCGCGGAGCCCAACACTTCTCCTCAATTCCTCCATCTCGGTGAGATGATCCTGCCAATGCACATCCACTGCATTGACAACCACATATCTCTCCAAGGAAAGTATTTGTTCAGGATTCTCCAGCTTTCTCTTTGCCTCATATGCGTTTCTGATTTTCTCTGTCAGATGTTCCCTCGCTTCCTCAAAGGATTTCTCAAAAAATTCTTCCAATTTTACTGACAAAGGAAAAGTCACATTGATCCACGATGCTATTAAGCCCTCCAACTGAGGCATTTCATCTTTTTCAGAGACTCCGAATTCCTCGATAGGCACGGAGGCCAAACGACTGTCCAATTCTTCCTCAACCAATTCAAAAATGATTTTACTTGGCTCTTCTTCCAAGAGCACATCGTTTCTTATGGAATATACTATCTCACGTTGCCGATTCAGCACATCATCGTATTGCAGAAGTCTTTTACGAATAGAATAGTTTTGTTGCTCTACTTTTTTCTGCGCGTTTTGTATCGACCAATCCAGAGTACCGTGCTCCAGCATGTCATCATCTCCGAATGATTTTTCCAACATCTTCGCCAGTGCTCCCTGATTTGCAAAAAGCCTCATTAAATCATCCTCAAGAGAAACATAGAAGCGAGATCCGCCTGGATCCCCCTGTCTCGCACACCTGCCTCTTAATTGCCGATCAATTCTTCTTGACTCATGTCGTTCCGTACCAAGAACAAGAAGTCCTCCAAGTTCTTTGACTCCTTCTCCTAATTTAATATCAGTTCCCCGGCCTGCCATATTCGTTGCGATCGTCACTGCTCCCTTTTGTCCAGCCTGTGCAACAATTTCAGCTTCTCTTTCATGAAATTTTGCATTCAGGACGGTATGCCGAATGTTAGCACGTTTGAGCATCCGGCTGAAGACTTCAGAAGATTCTACTGATGCAGTACCAATTAGGACAGGTTGACCTTTTTTGTTGGCTTGCACCAAATCTTCGAGTACCCGATTAAATTTCTGTCTCCTTCCCTTAAACATTAGGTCGTTAAGATCCTCTCTTACACAGGGCCGGTGAGTAGGAATAACCATTACCCCTAGGCGGTAAATATCATGAAATTCTCCCGCCTCCGTCTCCGCAGTACCTGTCATCCCTGCAAGCTTTTCATACATCCTAAAATAATTCTGGATTGTAATCGTCGCATAAGTTTTGGTCTCTTTTTCTATCTGCACATTTTCTTTGGCTTCCACTGCCTGGTGAAGACCATTGCTCCACCTGCGCCCGGGCATTAGTCGACCTGTATTCTCATCAACAATCATGACCTTCCCACCCTGGACTACATATTGTTTATCTTTTTCGTATAAACCATAAGCTTTTAGTAACTGGGAGATAGTATGGATTCTCTCACTTCTTACTTGGAAATCCCGCTCTGCTCGCTCTCGCTCACGGCGTTTATCATCATCAGAAAGATCATTTTTGCGGTCAATCTCCACATAAAGGGTGGCCAAGTCAGGAATCACAAAGCCATCTGGATCACTTGGACTAATAAGCGACCTACCCTTTTCGGTGAGGTCTGACTGCTGATTCTTTTCATCAATCACATATAGCAGTTCTTCCTTTAAATTATGTGCTCTTTCTTTGTTGTAATCAGAATTCATATCGAGGTCGAATTTTTCGAACCTCTTTCGAATCTTTGCATCTTCCATCATCCTCATAAATTGACGATGGGTGGGCATCCCCTTTTTTACCTGAAAGAGTTTTGCAGTTGCATCATCGGCTGTCTCTTCATCTATATCTTCCTTGGAAAATGCTCTTTTGGCTTCCTCTGCCAACTGGTTGCACTGTTTGAGCTGTCCGTCGAACAATTTTGTTACCAGTGGCTTCATTTCCATGAAGGGTAATGGATGGTCCTCCCTCATTGGCCCTGAAATAATAAGTGGAGTACGGGCCTCATCGATCAGAATCGAATCTGCTTCATCAATAATACAAAAATAATGATCACGCTGAACTTGATCTTCCTTACAGGTAGCCATACCGTTATCGCGAAGGTAATCAAAACCAAATTCTGATGCCGTCCCATAAGTAATATTTTTATTGTACATCTCACGACGTTCCCCAGAAGGCATACTATTTTGAATACAACCAACGCTAAGTCCAAGAAATTCAAAAAGTGCTCCCATCCAGTGGGAATCTCGGCGAGCCAAGTAATCATTAACTGTAACCAACTGACAGTTCTTGCCACTAAGAGCATTAAGATATAAAGGACAGGTCGAAACCAAAGTTTTCCCTTCACCGGTTGCCATCTCAGCGATATGTCTCTCGTGCAGTGCAATTCCACCGATTAATTGCACATCATAATGGATCATCTGCCATTCGATTGGATGATCGCATACAGAAACAGTCTCTCCACACATCCTACGGGCAGCATTCTTGACAGTGGCAAAGGCTTCCGGCAACAAATCTTCTAATGTTTCTCCCTTCTGATAACGACCCATAAATTCCTGTGTTTTCGCCTTGAGCTCATCTGTGCTGAGGGATTGATATTTCTTTTCAATATCATTGATCTGATTAACCAAAGGGACACATTTTTTGAGGAACTTTTTGTGATGCCTACCCTTGAGGGATTTTAGCAAAGACTGAACAGGACTGAATAAATTCATAAAATTTTCTATTCTTCAATTACTTCTCGAAAGTATGGAATGGTGCGATCTAATCCTTCGTCCAAATTGATAGAGGGGCTCCAAGAAAGCAACTTTTGGGCAAGGGAAATGTCCGGTTTTCTTTGGGTCGGATCATCGGCGGGCAAAGGATGCTCAACCATTAGCGATTCTGTCTCCACTTTTCTCAACACGGAATCCGCTAATTCTCGAATGGTGAATTCTTTAGGATTACCGAGATTGACTGGTCCAACTGATTCGGTCTGCTCCATAACCCCCACCATTCCATTAATTAAATCATCTACATAACAAAATGAACGGGTCTGCGAACCGTCACCATATACAGTAATATCTTCTCCCTTGAGTGCCTGCACAATAAAATTGGAAACTACACGACCATCATCAGGTCTCATTTTTGGGCCATAAGTATTGAAAATTCTAATCACCCGGATATCCACATTATTCTCTCGATGATAGTCGAAAAACAAGGTCTCCGCACACCTCTTGCCTTCATCATAACAGGAGCGCAGACCAATTGGATTTACATTTCCACGATAAGATTCTGGTTGTGGGTGGACTTCCGGATCTCCATAAATTTCAGAGGTTGACGCCTGCAGAACTCTTGCACCCACCCTTTTTGCCAAGCCCAGGCAATTAATTGCTCCCATAACTGAAGTCTTTACCGTTTTGATTGGATTATATTGGTAGTGAATGGGAGACGCGGGGCATGCAAGGTTGTAAATTCGATCTACTTCCACTTTGAACGGGTCAACTACATCGTGCCGCAATAACTCGAAATTTTTAAAATCTAAAAGATGGGCAATATTTTTCCTGCGACCCGTGAAGAAATTATCCATGCAAATGACCTCTTCTCCTTCTCGAACAAGGCGTTCGCATAAATGACTACCGAGAAAACCGGCTCCTCCTGTAACTAATGTTTGCATAAAATC
>MDTE01062314.1_pt1 | contig 20409 bp, 22 predicted proteins | sample 811231 | NCBI WGS metagenome assembly MDTE01 (sample SAMN05326651, study PRJNA326480) | marine metagenome | isolation source: seawater | place: Indian Ocean: Red Sea | collected 2010
ATAGGTTATTTAAAAGATGAAGGGCCTAATTTTAAAATTGAGACAAAAAATGTTGATGATGAAATTTCAAAAATAGCTGGCCCACAATTAGTTGTACCCATAATGAATGCGAGATACGCCCTAAATGCAGCAAATGCAAGATGGGTTAGTTTATATGATAGTTTGTATGGCACTGACATTATTGAGTCTGAAGAAGGTGGAAGTGAAAGATATGATCCGAATCGTGGGCAAGAAGTAATTAAATACGTAAGAGAGTTTTTTGATAAATATATTCCGATTGATGGGACAAGCTGGAAAAACATAGCTGGATTAAAAATAGTTAGTAAAGAACTAATTATTTTAAAAGACAATAAAGAATATAAACTTAAGGATACAGATAAATTTATAGGTCATAGAGGTGATGTAAACAAACCTGAAGCTGTTATATTAAAAAATAATAATCTCCACTTTGAAATAATTATTAACCCTAGAGCATTCAGTGCAGCACATGACATAGCAGGAATAAGTGATGTAATAGCAGAGTCCGCAGTTTCAACTATATGTGATAACGAAGATAGTGTTGCTGCTGTAGACGCTCAAGATAAAGTTGCCTGTTATAGAAATTGGTTGGGCTTAATGAAAGGTGACCTTAAAATTCAGTTTGAGAAAAATGGTAAAATTTTAGAAAGAAAATTAAATCCTGATAGAAGTTATATTTCAAAAAATGGTAAAGGACTAAAGCTTCATGGAAGAAGTTTATTGTTAATCAGAAACGTAGGTCATTTAATGACAAATCCTTCTATTCTTTTGAAAGATGGCAGTGAGGTTCCTGAGGGTATTATGGACGCGTTTATTACTACAGCAGCTGCTTTACATGATTTAAAGAAAAAAAAGAATTCAAGAACTGGATCAATTTACATTGTAAAACCAAAAATGCATGGGCCAGATGAGTGTGTTTTTACTGACATGATTTTTTCAAAAGTTGAGGAAATTTTTAAATTAGAATATGGAACCATCAAAGTGGGCCTTATGGATGAAGAACGAAGAACTTCAGCAAACCTTAAAGAATGCATAAGAGCTCTTTCCAAGCGTCTTGTATTTCAGAACACCGGGTTTCTTGACCGTACGGGTGATGAAATGCATACTTCTATGGAAGCTGGTCCAATGATTAAAAAAGGAGATATGAAATCCTCTAAATGGATACAAGCTTATGAAAATAATAATGTTGATATAGGTTTAAAATGTGGACTCTCAGGTGTCGCACAAATTGGTAAAGGAATGTGGGCAGCACCTGATGAGATGAAAAAAATGCTAGATGAAAAAATAGGACATCTTAAAGCCGGTGCTAACTGTGCATGGGTACCTTCACCAACTGCTGCATCATTACATGCTCTTCATTATCATCAGGTTGATGTTTTTGAAGTGCAAAAAAAGTTAGCATCTAGATCTCCAGCAAAATTAGATGATCTTTTAACTATACCTGTAGCAAATAGACCTAATTGGTCTGTAGACGAAATTAATGCAGAAATTTCAAATTCTGCACAAACTTTATTAGGATATGTTGTAAGATGGATAGATCAAGGAGTTGGTTGTTCAAAAGTTCCTGATATAAGTAATACTTTTCTTATGGAGGATCGCGCGACGCTTAGAATTTCATCTCAACACATTGCTAATTGGTTGCATCATGGAATTACTACAAAAATTCAAGTAATGGAAATTATGAAACAAATGGCTAAAATTGTAGATAATCAAAACAAAAACGACAAAAAATATATCAAAATGAGTGATGATTTTGATAATTCAATAGCTTTTAAGGCTGCTTGTGATTTAATTTTTAAAGGCAAAGAACAGCCATCTGGTTATACGGAACCTCTTCTTCACTTAAACAGACTAGAAAAAAAATTTAGTCAGAATTAGAGTTTAATTTAGATCTATTTTTAAAAGCTGAATGAAGTGTTCCATCATCTAAACTTTCAATCTCACCACCAACGGGTAAACCTTGCGCCAACTTTGTAATTTTTGTTTTTGAATTTTTCAATTTATCTTGAATGTAATATGCAGTTGTTTGACCCTCTACTGTAGCACTAGTTGCTAGAATTACTTCATCAATTCCATCTCTATTTACTCTTTCAACAAGAGAGTTTATTAACAGATCCTCTTTTTTTTGACCAATAGAATTAATAGTGCCACCAAGAATGTGAAAATATCCCTTGTAGATATTAGAATTTTCAATTGACCACTGATCAGCAATATCTTCTACAACACAAATTTTATTAAAATTATCTTTTATAACTTCACAATTGAAACATCCCTTAGAACTAGATTTTAAGGAGCCGCAAGAATTACAACGAGTAACATTTTTATACACTTGGGCTAAAGAGTTTGCCAAAGGTTTTATTAATTCGTCTCTATTATTAATTAGTTTTAAAACTATACGCTTTGCAGATTTTGGGCCTAGTCCTGGAAGTTTTGATATTAACTTAATTAACTCATCAATTTCTGAGATGTTTTGCATCAATTATAATGGCCATTTAAAACCAGGGATGCCAAATGCACCAGTGGCCTTAGATATTTCCTCATTTGTTTTAGATTTAAGTTCTGCCTTAGCATTATTATGTGCAGCAATAATCAAATCCTCAATTACTGACTTATTTTCTTTAAAAATTTCATTTGAAATTTCTATTTTTTGCATCTCTCCTGATCCGTCTAAAACAATTTTAACAGAATTTGCACCAGATACGCCTTCAACTTTTATACTTTTTATCTTCTCCTGGCTTTCCTTCATTTTTGCCTCTAGTTCTTTAGCTTTGTCTAATATCTTTGAAAAATCTGTCATTATTTATCGTCCTCTTGATTTAATTTAATGTCGGTCAAATCTGCGTCTGGGAAATAATTTAAGATAGTTTTATATAAATTTGAATCTTTTGCATTTTTAATTGTCTCTCTTTGTTTAATTTTCTCTTTTTCTTTAATAGATATTTCTCCCTTAGTTTTACTAAAACTAATTATCCATCTTTTATTAGTCCATTCAAGGAGCTTGGCTGTTAAATCTTTAACAAAATCTTTATCTAGGTTATCATTAAAAGAAATTTCAATTCGACCATTTTCAAATTTAACAAGATTTACATTTTTTTCTAATTCATATTTAAGTTTAATTTCCTTTTTTTTAAAACAAACATTTATCAATTCATCAAAAGAATTAATACCCAAATCATGGTTTGCCTTTGTCTCGGATAATATTTCTGGTTTTAACTTTTTTTCTTGAGCTACATTTTTAATTTGATTAATAGTTTCTTTATCTACAGTTTGACTTGAAATTTTCTCATTTTCTTTTTTTAAATTATCTCTCGTATTCGCCTCGTTATTTATTTTTGGCGGCTTTAATCCCTCCAAATGAATAAGTCTTAATAAAAACATTTCAATTGCTAAATGCTGATTTGATACAATATCTAATTCTTCTAGAGTTTTGATCGTAAATTGCCAAAATAAAATAAATACTTCACTATCAACTTTGTTTGAAATTTCTTTAATCTTGTTAAATTCCTGATCATTTAAAGAAAAATCTGTATTTTCAATTGTTAGGGAATTTATATTTTTAAAGAAATATAAAATTTCTAAAAAATCATTGATGAATATTTTTGGCTCTATACCTTGATCATAGATTTTTCTATAAGTTTGAATGAGATTTTTCTGATCACCACGTAATATAAGTTCAAACATATCTATTAATTGAGATTTATCAAAATAACCAAATATTTTTCTTGCATTGTTTAAATCTAATTGAACTTTATTATCATAACTCAACAAAGCTCTATCTAGTAGTGATAATGCATCCCTTACTGAGCCTTCTGAAAGTTTTACAATTAATTTTAATGCATCATCAGATGCATTTCCTTTTTCTTTCTCATTAATTTTTTTTATAAAATTGAATAATTCTGCGGATTTAATTCTTGATAAATCAAATCTTTGACATCTAGAGACAACAGTAACTGGGATTTTTTTAATCTCAGTTGTTGCAAAAATAAATTTAAGATACTCTGGTGGTTCTTCTAAGGTTTTTAATAAAGCATTAAAAGCTTGTTTACTTAGCATGTGCACTTCATCAATAATAAAAATCTTAAATTTAGAGGAAGTTGGCCCATATCTTGAAAATTCTATAAGATCTCTAACATCATCAACTCCTGTCTTACTTGCAGCGTCCATTTCAAGAACATCAATATGACTTGAATTTGAAATAGCATCACAATTATTACAGAAATTATCTTTACATAGACTATTATTGCCATTTAGACAGTTTAAAGATTTAGCAACAATTCTTGCTATTGTTGTTTTTCCAATTCCTCTAATTCCGGTAAAAAGATATGCATTGGGTATTTTATCTGACTTTATAGAATTTACTATTGTTTCTGCTACTACTTCTTGTCCAATTAAATCGTCAAATGTGCTTGGCCTATACTTAAGAGCTAAAACTTTTGATTTCTTATTCATAAATTATCAATTTTGAGGAGACTAGAACCTGAAGAACTGTCTCTACGATTGCTTCGGTTAAGATCTGGTCGGGTTCAAGCAGCATTCACCTCTAGCCTCCAAAACTATTATAGCAGTAATATTTTCTAATCTACAATAAAAGATTAAGATTTTTTTTCTCTTATTGGATCTGCCTCAAAAACTCCCAGAACATGAAAATCTTCACAATGTAGACCGAGCTCTTCTAATGATTTTTGTACTTTTTTTTCTTCAATATGCCCATCAAGATCACATAAAAAAAAGAACGAGTCGAAAGTATTTTTTTCTGGGTAACTTTGTAATTTAGTCAAATTAACACCATTAATAGCAAAACCTCCCAAAGATTGATAGAGTGCTGCAGGCTTACTTTTCAGTTTAAATAAAAAGGATGTTATAAATTTTTTTTTACTAAACTCTGGTTGTATTAATTTTTTTCCCATAACTAAAAATCTGGTTAAATTTCCCTGTTCATTTTCAATGTTATTTTTTAGTATTTTTAGTCCATACGTTTTTGCGCTTAGCGACGAAGCGATCGCAGCCTCATAAATTTTATTATTTTCTGAAATCATTTTAGCAGAACCTGCTGTATCAGCTCTTACTTGCTCATTCATATTATGTTTTTTAATAAATTTTGAACATTGTGATAATGCTTGAGCATGAGAATACACATTTTTAATATCTGATATCTCAGCGTTTTGTTGACCCAATAAATTATGCTCAATTTTTTGATAATATTCTGAATAAATATTTAATCGATATTTGAATATAAGATATTCAATTCCAATATTCCCAGTGATCCTGTTGGACTCAGGTATTACTATTTTTGAGTCTTCTTCATTTGATGCTTTTAAAAAGCATTCATCAAAAGTTTTGCAAGGAAAAATTTCTGCTTTTGGATCTATAGATAAAGCAGCTAAATGGGAATATGCACCAAATGTTCCTTGAAAATAAATCTTACTCATTATTGTTTATATTCCATAATTTTTTTTAAAGCTAGATAATCTTCTTTGGTATCAATGCCTATAGGAGAATAATTGGCAAGCGCAACATTTACACCAATCTTATTATCCAGAGCTCTTAATTGTTCAAGTTTATTTTTTATCTCGTTTTTAGACTGTTCAAATGAAATAATTTTTTTTAGTGTATTTATTTCATAACAATAAATTCCAATATGATGGAAGACGTTTTTATTTAAAATTATCTTTCTTGTAAAATTTTCTGCTAAAGGAAAAGTATTTTCACTCAATGATTTTTTAACAATTACTTTCACTACATTTTCATTACCATAGATCTGTGGATCAAATATTTTAGATGCTAAAGTTCCAATTTTTGAATTTTTTTTTTTTCATTTTTTGATCAAGATTTTTGATATCTTTTATATTAATTTGAGGTTCATCTCCTTGGACGTTCATGATATAATCTACATCTTTTTTACCAAGTAATTTAAAAGCTTCATATATCCTATCCGTACCAGTTTTATGGTGGTTTCCTGTCAAAATAGCATTTCCTCCATTTTTTTTAACATCATCAATTATTTCTTGATCTTCAGTGGCAACTATAACCTCACCTATGTTTGCTTTCTCAGCCTTTTTAAAAACGTGGGAAATGATTGAAACACCGTTAATCTTTAAGAGCGGTTTGCCTGGAAGTCTAGAGGCTGACATTCTTGAAGGTATAATTACTAATGTTTTCATTGATTTTTTTTATTTTATCCAGATTATAAAGAGGGGCAAAATTGTACAGTAAAATATAAGAAATTATTAAATAATAATGTTATAGGTTCGTATAAATTTTATCAAAAATGGATTCTTTCGAAATAAATAAAATAATTGCAGCTGTACTTCTAGTGGCTCTATTAATAATTGGTATTGGAAAAATATCAGATGTAGTTTTCCACGTAGATAAACCAGAAAAACCTGGATATGTTGTTGAGGTAGAACAAGTGTCTTCTTCTTCAGCAGAAATGTCTGTTACTACTACTGAGGAAAAAATTGATATTGCTGCTTTAATGGCACTTGGAGATCTTGCGGTAGGAGAAAAAGTTTTCAAGAAATGTGCAGCTTGTCACTCTATTGTTAAAGGTGGAAAGAATAACATCGGCCCTGCGCTTTATAATGTCGTCGGTAGACAAGTTGGAGCTGTTAATGATTACAAATATTCAAAAGCACTTACGGCTTATGGAAAAAAATGGACTTTTGAAGAATTAAATGGATATCTGATTAAACCTGCTAAATGGATAAAAGGTACAAAGATGGCTTTTGCTGGTTTAAGAAAAGAAAAAGATAGAGCCTCTGTTATTTTGTATTTAAATCAAAATTCAGACAACCCTCTTCAATTACCTTAACTTTCCAAAACAATATAACAAAATACTTTTTTGGACATGAATTCTATTTAGGGCTTGTAACCAGACTTTAGAATTTTTACTTTTAAAAATTTCATCTGTTACTTCATTTCCTCTAGGCAAACAATGAAGAAAGATGCAATTTTTTTTTGCTAAATTGATTAATTTTTTATTGATTTTAAATTTATCAAAATATTTCATCTTTTTTTTCTTATTTACTTTATCATTCAAGGAAATTACTTTATCAGAAAAAATTACATCAGCATTATTCACAGCTTTTGAGGCGTCATTAAAAATAAAAATTTTCTTATTCTTTTTTTTTGCCCAATTCATAATACTTTGTTTAGGTTCATATTTTTTTGGACAGCCAATATTAAGTTTAAAAGAAAATTTAACAGATGCAGCAATTAAGCTATTTAAAACATTATTAGAATCCCCAATCCAAGTTATATTTAAATTTGTGATTGGTTTTTGTTTAATTTCTTCTACAGTAAAAATATCAGATAATACTTGTGTTGGATGAGACGAAGGCGATAAACCATTAATTATTGGTATTGAAAGGTACTTTTTGAAATTTTCAATCTTTTTATCACTATCTGTTCTAAACATAAAGCCATCACCATAAGTCGATAATATCTTAGCTGTATCCTCTAAAGACTCAGCACCTTCTCCAAGATGTAATTCATTTGATCTTAAAGTAATTGTTCCGCCGCCGAGCTGTTTTATCGCCAAATAAAAACTGAGTCTTGTTCTTAAACTTGATTTTTCAAACATTTGGATCAATAATTTTCCTTTTAAGGGGGCATCTTTATCAATCTGTAATGCTGTTAATTTTGCTCGTTTATTTTTTCTTTTTCTAGCATCTTGTAATATTTTTTTTAAATCTTTTACTGGGATATCCCTCAAACTAGTAAAATGTTTCATAATATTAATATGATGAACAGACTTTGTTAATAATCATTAACGCTTTATTAAGTTCTTGTTTTTTCACATTCAAAGGTGGTAAAATTCTAACCACATTTTCTGCAGCTCTAATAGTTAACAATTTATTGTCCATTAATTTACTTATAAAATTTGTTTGATCACTATAAAGTTGTAATCCAATTAAATAGCCTCTTCCTCTTACTTCTTTAATAATCTTTGGATATTTCTTTTTTATCTTAACTAAATGATCAAAAAAATATTTTGAATTTTTTTGTACATTTCTTAAAAAACCTTTTTTTGAAATAATATCAATTACTGTATTACCAATTTGCATAGCCAAAGGATTCCCTCCAAATGTAGAGCCGTGCGTTCCTGATGTCATACATAATGCAACTTTTTTATTCATCAAAACTGCTCCAATTGGAAAACCACCGCCTATACCTTTTGCAATTGGCACAATATCTGGTTTTACTTTTGATCTTTCGAAAGCAAAAAAATCTCCTGTTCGACCTATTCCACATTGGACCTCATCCAAAATTAACAATACATTTTTTTCATTACATAATTTACGTAATCCCTTTAAGCACCAGTCTGGAATAACTTTTATTCCTCCTTCTCCCATTACAGGTTCAACCATAACTGCTGCTGTATTCTTTGTAATTAATTTTTTTAATGATTTATGATCTCCGAATTTAAAATGATCAAATCCACTTACTTTTGGACCAAAACCCTCGGTCATTTTTTTAGAACCACTTGCATAAATTGCCGCTAAGGTCCTTCCATGAAACGAATTTTTAATACAAAGAATTCTGTTTTTTTTTGGTTTCCCTAATGAAAAAAAATATCTTCTTGCAACTTTGATTGCAGCCTCTGTTGCCTCAGTACCGCTATTTTGAAACATAACAAAGTCAGCAAAAGTTTTTTTTGCAATTTTTTTTGCTAATTGTTCACCTTCTGGGATAATGAATGCATTTGATACATGCCATAATTTTTTTGATTGTTTATTTAAAACTTTATTTAATTTAGGGTGAGAATGTCCTAAAGAATTTACAGCAATACCTTGAACAAAATCTAAATATTTTTTACCTTTATTTGAAAAAAGATAACTGCCTTTACCTTTTATAAAAGCTAATTTTTTTCTGTTATAATTTCTAGCTAAGTAACTCATTTATTCTTAATATTCTAAAATAAATGCAAAATAGATTAATTAAATACAATTTGCGATTGTAAATTTAAGTTAATACAAAAAATTTTGTTAATAAGTGTCAGAAAACCCTTGTTTGAAATCAAATTTTAACTCTATATTGTATATTAAAGTTAATCATATACACCATATGGGATTACATGAGCTGGGATGAACAAAAAGTCACAAAATTAAAAGAGTTATGGGGAAAAGGTAAAACTGCTAGCCAAATTGCAGAAATTATTGGTGGGATAAGCAGAAATGCAGTGATTGGCAAAGCGCACAGATTAAACTTATCAGCAAAAATTAAAACAAGGACTGCAACTTCAAATAAAAATTTCGAAGACTCGAGTCAAAACAATAACATTAAATCAAAAAGAGGTAGAAAAATTAAATTTAGGTCACTAATCATAGAAAAAGATTTTGAACCAGAAAATCCAAAACAATTGGAGGAACTTGATGAAAATTCGTGTAAATGGCCAATTGGACATCCTGATGAAAAAAATTTTTATTTTTGCGGAAGAGTGTCTTTAAAGGATTTTTCCTATTGTAAACTTCATCTATTATACGCTTATCAACCTAAAGGTAAGAAAGAAGAAAGCACAGATAAAGATGAAATTCATGGTTTTCTTGAAAAGAAAACTAAGTCAGCATAATTAGCAAAAGCCAATTTTCTAAATTATTTTATTTCATTGTTCTTTTCAGAAGAAAATTGACCACCTTCCCTCCACATATATGAGTACTTTCTAACTTCTTCATCAAAATTTCTTTTACTCCGTACTCCAATATCAAAATTACTTTTGTATTTGCCAGATAAAATATTATCATATTTAAGTAATCTTAGTTGATCTTCGGTTAATAATGGTTTTGGTAATAGTTGAAATATTTTTGCGGATAAAGACGCTATTGGTAACGGTAAAGGAATTAATAATCTTTTCTTCTTTATTAAATTTAAAAGCCTCTCTAATATTGTTTTAAAAGTCAACACCTCATTTCCGACACACTCTATTATTTTTGAATTAATATTATTAGAGATAATATGATATATTATATCTGTTAAATCTGAACAGTGAATAGGAGTAAATTTTGTTTTTCCTGAATAATATAAAGGAAAGATAGGAAGTCTGTTTAAAAGTGTCATAAAATTTGTAGTAAAATTATCATCTACTGAATAAACAACTGAAGGTCTTAAAATAGTAGCAATAGGAAAATTGTTGAATATATTTTTTTCACCCTCTAATTTACTTTTTGCATAATTGCTATCTACTGCCTCATTTATGCCTAAAGCAGATAAATGAATAAAATTTTTTAATTTATATTCTTTACTTAATTTTGCTAATAATCCAGGAAATAGAGTATGAATATTATGAAAAGTATTACCTTTTCTTTTTTCAAATAAAATACCAATCAAATTTATACACAAATCTGCGTTTAAAAATAAAGTTCTTATTTTTTTCTCATCGTAAATATTGGCTTCTACAATATCAATATACCCTGCATTCCCTTGGGTTTTTATAATATAACTTTTTTGATGGATGTTTCGGGTGACAACTGTTACTTTAATATTGTTTTTTGTTAATTTTCTTATTAAGTGTCTGCCAATTTGGCCACTTCCACCAAAGATTAGACAATTTTTAGGTTTCATATATATATATTTAATAATGAATATTGATATTAAACTTCATAAAAATGATTTACCAGATGAATTAAAATTAGGCAACGTAATAGCTGTAGATGGAGAATTTATGGGTTTGAATGTTAGAAGAGACCCGTTATGTTTAATACAAATTTCATCTGGTGATGCTGATGCCCATATTGTGCAGCTTGATCGCTCTACTTACAAAGCGCCCAATTTAGTAAAAATATTATCAAATGAAAATATCACAAAAATTTTTCACTTTGGAAGAGCAGATATTGCATTTATCAAACACTATCTTAAAACCGATACTAAAAATATTTTGGATACTAAAATTGCATCAAAACTTGCAAGATCTTATTCAGACTCACATTCTCTTAAAACATTAATTAAAGAATTTATTAATATTGATATAAGTAAACAGTTTCAAAGTTCAGATTTTGGAGGTGAATTAACTCCAGCTCAACTGAAATATTGTGCAAATGATGTAATTTATTTACATCAAATACATGAGGGATTAAATAAAATTCTTGAAAGAGAGAATAGAGTTGAACTTTACAAAAATTGTCTTAAATTTTTGAAAACGCGAGTTGACCTTGATCTTGCTTTATTTAAAGATGATATCTGGTCACACTAAAATGAAAAATGAAATTAATGAAATTGGGAAAGAAGTAATTGATCTTCAAATTAAAGCTTTAAAAAAATTAAAAAGTTCAATTAATAATTCTTTCAATGATGCTGTTAATGCAATTTTAAAATGTAAATCAAAAGTAATCATTTGTGGAGTGGGTAAAAGTGGAAGAATTGCATCAAAAATTTCAGCTACATTATCCTCTGTGGGTACACCTTCATTTTCTATTTCCGCTAATGATTGTTCGCATGGTGATTTAGGAAGAATTACTAATCAAGATATATTAATACTTATCAGTTATTCTGGTAACACTGATGAGCTAAAAAATATAATCAAGTATGCAAAATCAAATAAAATTCTTTTGATTGGAATAGTTTCAAATAAGGACTCAAGCTTATACAAATCAGCAAAAATAAAATTATTCATTCCAGAAGTCAAAGAGTCTGGATATGGTATTGTACCAACATCCAGCACAACTGCTCAATTGTCATTGGGAGATGCCCTATCAATAGCTTTAATGAAGAAAAAAAAATTTAGTAAATTAGATTTTAAAAAATTTCATCCAGCTGGAAGTTTAGGCCAAAAATTAAAAACAGCATCAGATTTAATGCTAACTAAAAATAGGATACCTTTTGTTAATGAAAATGAAGTAATGAAAAATGCTCTAAAAATTTTGAATAAAAAAAGATTAGGCTTTCTAGTAGTTGTAAATAATCAAGGCTTAAATACAGGAGTATTTACTGATGGTGATTTAAAAAGACTGATGCAAAAAAAACGAAGTATTGATAATTTAAAAATTAAATTATTTATGACTAAAAAACCTTACACTGTTGAAAAAAATATGTTAATTACAGAAATTCTCACTCAAATGAATAAAAGGAAAATTACAAATGTTTGTGTTTTTAGTAAAGAAAATAAAAAAAAAACTATCGGTGTAATTCATATTCATAATTTACTAAATATTTTAAAATAATTGATTAATGAATAGAATTATTCAATTAACTCTTTTATTAATAATAATTATTTCTTCCTTTGTTTTTTATAAAATTTACTTTTCTGAAGAAAAAAAACCTATAATTAAAAAAAAAATTAATGAAGATCAGTTATCAAATCAATCTCAAAATAATCTAATTAAAAATTTGAAATATGAAGTGAAGTTAGATCAAAATAAACAATACATTATAACATCTGATCTAAGTGAAATTACATATGATAATAATGTTGAGTTAGTAAAAATGCAAAAAGTAATAGCAATATTTATAGATAAAAATAATATTCCACTGACTGTAATATCTGATAAAGCTATATACAATAACTCTAATTATAACACCAAATTTAGGGAAAACGTAAAGATTGAATACCTCAATAATATTATCTTGGCAGATAAAATGGACCTCAATTTTGAAAATAATACAATTTTAATTTTCGATAATGTTAATTACAATGGAACTCAGGGAAATTTATTGACAGATATTATTAAGATAAATTTGATCACAAAAAAAATTGATATATATATGAAAGATTACAAAGATAATGTTAAAATAAAAACTAATAAATAATGTCGAATATTAAAAAATTTAGAATTAAATCTTTTAAAAACAAAAGTACAATTTTAAAACTTGAAAAATTATCTTTAAAATATGGAAGAAAAATAATTTTAGATAATTTAAACTTACAACTAAATAAAGGACAAATTTTAGGTATGCTCGGACCTAACGGTGTGGGTAAAAGTACCATTTTTAATATAATAACTGGACTGGTCACACCTGATTTTGGATCGATTATAATAAATTCAGAAAAAATAAATAAGTATCCAATTTATCAAAGAACTTTAAAATTTAAGATTGGTTTTGTCCCACAAAATGGAGGTTATTTTCATGATCTCACAGTTTATGAAAATCTTAAAGCTATAGCAGAAATTACAATTAAAAATATTAGTTATCGAGAAGAAAAAATTAATTCGTTGATTTCCAAATTTGAATTGGATCCTATAAGAGATATCAAAGCAGACTTTATATCTGGAGGTCAAAAAAAGAAATTAGTAATTGCTTTATCTTTAATTTCAGATCCGGAAATACTTTTATTAGATGAACCATTTGCTGCTCTAGATATAATGACCATTAAAACTTTACAGGAGATTATTGTTGATTTACAAAGTAGTAGCAATATTTCGGTCATTTTGTGTGATCATCAAGCTAGAGATTTATTAGCTTGTGTAGATACCGCCGCAATAATTCATAATGGTAAAGTGGTTGCACAAGGAACACCAGCAGATTTAATCCAAAACATTGATGCTAGAAACGCATATTTTGGTGAGACTTTTAGAATTAACTAAATCATTTGATGAAAAATGAAATTAAAATTAATAATACCATAAAACCATTCAATAAAGTTTTAAAAATTGAGGGTGATAAAAGTTTATCTATAAGATGGGCTCTGTTAGCATCTCAAGCTGTTGGGAAATCTTCTGCTTTTAACATTCTAAAATCTGAAGATGTTTTAAGTACTTTAAATGTTCTTAGAAAGCTAGGAGTTGAAATTAAACTTCTTAAAAAAAAATGTGAAATTAAAGGTGTTGGTATAAATGGATTTAAATATAAAAAAAATATAACTTTAAACGCAGGTAATTCAGGAACTTTAAGTAGATTAATTCTAGGTCTATTAATTCATAGTAAAAATAAAATTAAAATTATAGGTGACAAAAGTTTATCAAAAAGAGATTTTTATAGAATTACCAATCCATTAAAAAAATTTGGAGCAAAATTTCAAACTAACTATGGAAAACTTCCAATTATAATTGAGGGTACAAAAAACCCCCAGCCTATAAAATATAATGAGAAAAGAGGTTCCGCGCAGTGTAAAAGTGCTGTTATGTTGGCTGCAATAAATACTAAAGGACAAACTTTTATTAAAGCCAGAAAGTCTAGAAATCATACTGAACTTCTTTTCAAATATTTAAAACTACCAATTAAAGTTACTAAAAAACAAAAATTCGATTTAATTAAAATAAAAGGGAAAAATAAAATTAGATCATTTAATTACAACATCCCCTCTGATATAAGCTCAAGTGCTTTTTTTATTGCACTTACCGCTTTATCTCTTGGGTCTAAATTAAAAATAAAAAATGTAAACATTAATCCCTCAAGAGAGGGATCTATAAAAATTTTTAGGATGATGGGAATAAAGGTTCATTTTAAAAATATAAGAAATTATAAGGGTGAAAGAATCGCAGATATATGTGTAAAAAGTACAAAGCTTCTAAAGGCTATTAAATGTCCTACTCGTCTCAATAGCTCCTCAATTGATGAATTTTTAGTAATTTTTTTAGTTGCAGCTAAAGCGAAAGGCATCTCATATTTTAAAGATCTTTCTGAACTAAATCAAAAAGAGAGTCCTCGATTGATATGGGGTTCAAAAATTTTAAGACTAATGGGTGTAAAAAACATAGTTACAAAAAATTCAATAAAAATTTATGGAAATCCAGATCTCAAAATAACAAAAAAGATTGAAATAAAGAACTATCTCAAAGACCACAGAGTATTCATGACTAGTGTGATTGCAGCATTATCTTTTGGAGGTAAGTGGATTATACATGATAAAGATTCAATCAAGACTTCATTTCCATCTTTTTTAGAAAAAATTAATAATTTAAAAAAAAAATAATTTCTATACTGTTGTTTTTAGGCAATAATTTTTAAAACTCTATATATTCCTAGTTTTTTTACTTATATTTTTAAAGGATTTACTATTGATTTAAATGATAAACTTATCTAAAAGATCGTGTTTTTTTAAAGTAATAAAAATAACTTATTAATGGAAATATATAAAAATTTACAAAGTCCAGCATCACAAGAATTTGAAAAATTATTAAATAGTCAATTTTCAAAGATAAATATCGAAGAAGGAAAGGTTATAGAGGGTAAAATAAATAAGATTACTGATAAATTTGTTTTTTTATTTATTGAGGGATTAAAAAGTGAACCTGTATTAGATATAAATGAATTAAAGAGTTTAGGTTTAATTGATAAAATAAAAGTTGGTAATACCATTCCAGTTTTATTAGAAAAAATTGAAGACAAAAATGGGGAAGTTTTAGTTTCTGCAAGTAAAGCCCAGAAAATAAAGGGATGGGATAAGTTAGTTGAGGCTTACGAAAAAAACGAACCTATAATGGGTAAGATTACATCAAAGTGTAAGGGTGGTTGTATAGTAGAGCATATCGATACTGGTTCCCTGATGTTTTTACCAGGATCACAGATAAGTGATAAGCCTTTAAAGGATATTTCACATCTTATGAACGAACCGCAAAAGTTTGCGTTAATAAAATTAGATAAAGTGCGTGGGAATGCATGTGTATCAAGAAGAGAGATAATTTCTTCATTTAAAAAAGAAGATAAAGCAAAAATTATTGAAAAATATAAAGTTGGAGACATTATTAAAGGCGCTGAAGTAAAAGGATATAGTTCTTTTGGTTGTTTTTTTAATGTAAATAATGAATTAGACGTTTTAGTTCATTTACAAGAAATTTCATATTCTAGAGTAAATCATCCTGATGAAGTGTTCAATATTGGAGAGAAACATGACTTAAAAGTTATATCTGTTGATAAAGAAAAAATGCAAGTAGGTTGCTCTATAAAACAACTTTCGCCAGACCCTTTTGAACATATAGAAAATTATAAATTAAATAAAATTTATAAAGTTAAGGTTGTAAAAATAATGGACTTTGGTGCATTTTGTGAATTAGAGCCTGGATTAACGACTTTGTTGCACTCAAGTGAATTAAGCTGGTCTAAAAAGAATTTATCTGCCAGAAAAATGTTTAAAATTGGTGATGAAATAGACTGTGTAATAACTGAAATAGACAAAGAAAAAAGAAGAGTCGCCATTTCTCACAGATTAACTACCGAAAACCCTTTTGAAACTTTTGAAAAAAAATACCCAGTAGGCACTGTTGTGGAAGGTGAAATTGTAAATAAGAATGATTACTCTTTATTTGTTAAAGTAAAGGATTTAGATATTGATGCATTCTTACACTGCAATGACTTAACCTATTTAAATAACGGTGAGGAAGAACTTGCTAAATATAAAAAAGGAGAAAAAATAAAAGTCAAAGTTTTAGAAATAAAAACTTCAGATCAAAAAATCAGAGTAGGACTTAGACAAACACAGCCTGATCCATTTAGTTGGTTTAATGATAAGAAAGAAAATCAAACTATAACAGTAAAAATTGTTTCGACAGATAATAAAGGTTTAGTGGTAAGACCAGAAGGCTGTGAAATGGATTTCCAAATTAAAAAATCTCAAATTGCAATAAATGCTGCTGATGCAAGACCATCAAGATTTACAGGGGGTGAAAGAATTGATTGTGCTATTGCTGAACTTGATTTAGGTAAAAGAAGAGTTATTTTAAGTATTAAGCTTCTTGAAGAAATACATAAGAAAGAGGCCTTAGAAAAGTACGGATCTGAAGGATCAGGTAAGAATTTACCTTTTTCTTCATTATCTGAAGATCTTAAAAAAAAAGATGAAGAAAAATAATTAAAGTTAAATAAATTGGCTATTGTAAAATCAAAGCTTTTAAAACAACTTTCAAAGAATTACCCAAATTTTTTAAAAAAAGATCTAGAGAAACTTATTAATATTATTTTAAAAGAAATCAAAAAAACCCTTAAACGGGGAGAAAGAGTTGAATTACGTGGATTTGGAATATTTTCAACAAATATTCAAAAAGCCAGAATTTCAAGAAACCCTAAAACTGGTGAAAAAGTTCATACACCACAAAAAAAAACAATTCACTTCAAAATGGCAAAAGATTTGTTTAAAAAATTAAATGATGAAAAAGAGTAAAATATTTATTGCTTGCGACACTACAAAGATATCAACAGTAAAAGAAATAATTAATAAAACAAAAAATTCGAAAATTAAGATTGGATATAAATTCGGATTAGAATTTTTAAATTCAAAAAATGGTAGAAACTTTGTTTCTAAATTAAAAAAAAAGATCATTTTTGCTGACTTAAAAATAAATGATATACCAAACACTTGTGTGTCTGCTATTAAAGCAATTAAAGACTTGAGAGTTAAATATCTAACAATACATATAAGCTCTGGTTTACAGGCGTTAAAAGCAGCAAAAAAAGTTTCAGGTACTGTCAAATTAGTAGGTGTAAGTGTGCTTACTTCTTTAGACAACAAAGCATTAAGTGAAATAGGGTATAATAAAAATGTAAAAAAATTAGTTCTTGATCAAGCACGATTAGCAAAAAAGGCAAATTTAGATGCTATCGTATGTAGTGCTCAGGAAATCTCTGTGGTTAAAAAAGTTTTTAAAAAAGAAATAATTACACCTGGAATTAGATTTAATTCAAATGTGTACGATCAAAAAAGAGTATTAACACCCAAATTAGCATATAAAAATGGAAGTGATTGGCTAGTAATTGGTAGACCAATAACTAGAGGTAATATAAAAAAAAATATAAAAAAATTAATTGATCATTTAAATCAATGATCCTAAAATCGAAAATTTGTGGAGTATCAGACTCTAAGGTTTTAAATTTTATAGTTAATCATGACTACCCACCACAATTTGTAGGTTTTATTGTTAATTACCCAAAATCAAAAAGACATGTCGATATAAAAAAATTAAAAGAACTTATGAAAATTCAAAAAAAAAATTCTTTTTATGTTGCGGTCCTTGTCAACCCTGATCAAAATATACTAGAAGAAATTAAAGATCTACCTTTCGATTATTATCAACTTTACGATTGTGATTCTGAGAAGATAAAATCAATAAAAGAAAAATATAAAAAAAAGATAATAACTGCAATTACTGTAAAAGATGTTGAGGATGTAAATAAATATAAAAATTTTTTAGATACTACAGATATTTATTTATTCGATAGCAAAGGATATGAAAATAGCATGTCATTTGATCATACATTTATAGAAAAATTGAATTTGGATAAAGAAGTTATGATTGCTGGAAATATCAATATTGATGATAATCTTGAAAATTTAAAAAAAATAGCACATATTGTTGATATATCTGGTGGATTAGAAACGGATGGATTAAAGGATTTTTCCAAAATAAATATTTTTTTAAAAAAAATGAAAGATTTGTAATATGAAACTTAAAAAAAAAGTTCCCTTAATAGATCAACATGACAAATATGGATTTTGGGGTGGAAAATTTGGTGGTAGCTTTATTCCTGAAACTCTTAAAAAACCAATTGAGGACTTGACTATAAAATTCGAAAAATTGAGAAAAGATAAAAAGTTCTTAAAAAAAAGAGATTTTTATTTTCAAAATTATGTTGGTTCTCCAACTTCATTAGTAGAGTTAAAAAATCTATCTAACCATCTAGGGGGAGCACAAATTTGGGCGAAGGTAGTTTCAGAGGCTAACGGTGGAGCTCACAAAATATATAACGCTACTGTTCATGCTTTGATATGTAAGTCTATGGGTAAAAAATATATTGTTGGGGATACTGGGGCTGGATATGCAGGTAAAATGCTAAGCATGGCTGCTAAAAAATTTGGTCTTAAATGTAAAATTTTTATGGGTGCAAAAGATATCCAAAGACAAAAGCCTAATTGTGATGCAATGAGAAAAAATGGTGCTGAAATTGTACCTGTTTATTCTGGAAGTCAAACTTTAGTTGATGCTGTAAGTGAATGTATGAGATATTGGGTATCAAACTGTGACAGTACACATATGTGTGTGGGTTCTACAGTTGGACCAAATATTTTTGTTAAAATTTGTGGATGGAGTACAGCACAAATTTCTAAAGAATTAAAAGATCAATTAATGAAAAAATTCGAAAAAATGCCAAAAAAAATTAAGCTTATTAATTGTGTTGGTGGTGGTAGTTCAGCTTATGGATTTTGGAGTGAATTTATTGATTACAGTAAAAAACAGATTGAATTAATTGGTGTTGAGGCAGGTGGTCCTAAAAACTCAAATTTACATGCTGCACCATTGAGCAGAAATGCTAAAATTGGAATTCTACATGGTGCAGCATCTTATGTTTGTCAAAATAATGAAGGTCAAATTCATGAGACCGAGTCAATCAGTGCAGGTCTAGACTATCCTGGAGTAAGTCCAATACATTGTTTTTTAAAAGACACTAAAAGAGCAAGATATACTTTTGCAACTGATGAAGAGGCTTTAAATGCATATAAACTAGTTACTAAATTAGAAAAATTAAATCCTAGTTTAGAACCTAGTCATGCTTTTGCAGAGGCAATTAAAATTGCTCCCAAATTAAGTAAAGATACAATATGTATTGTGAATTCTTGCGGAGATGCGAAAAAAGATAGAGACATATTAAAAAAAAAATTGGGAAAATATTAATGAGAAATTCCTTAATTCATCAAACATTTAAAATTACAAGGAGTGAAAACAGACCAGCTTTAATCACATATACAGTCGCTGGAGATAACACTAAAAAAAAATCATTAGAAATTTTAAAATCAATTTCTAAATATGCTGATATTTGTGAATTAGGCTTTCCTCATAACACTCCAATAGCTGATGGTGGTCAGATCCAAACTAGTGCTTATCGAGCTATAAAAAATGGAATTAAAATAAAAGACATTTTTTCAATTGCAGCTGAATTTAAAAAAAAAGAAAAAAATAAACCGATTATTTTAATGGGTTATTATAATATGATTTACCAATATAATGAGAATAGATTCATTAGAGAATGCCAAAAGTCGAAAATAGATGGTCTGATTGTTGTAGACTTACCATTTCCTGAGAATAAAACTTTTGCTAAAAAATGTAAAAAAAAAAAATATCAATTTTATTCAGCTTATTTCACCTACTACATCAAGATCACGTACAAAACAAATTATCAGGAATTCCCATGATATGATTTATTACATAAGTATGTTGTCTACGACTGGAGGAAAATTAAAGGTATCACCAAAAAAAATATTAAAAGAATATTCAAAAATAAAGAAACAAAATTCCTCAAAAAATGTAGTTATAGGATTCGGAATTACTGAAAAAACTATAAAATCCTTAAATAAAGCTGATGGATTGGTTGTTGGAAGTGTTATTTGTAAAGAAATTACTAACTCAATAAATAAAAGACAAAATACTGTCACAAATGTTACTAATATGGTGAAAAGATTAAAAAATAAAATTAAATGAATTGGATAACAAAAATAATTAAAGCAGGTGAAAAAATTAAATCTGCTATTCA
>MDTE01057446.1_pt1 | contig 20406 bp, 20 predicted proteins | sample 811231 | NCBI WGS metagenome assembly MDTE01 (sample SAMN05326651, study PRJNA326480) | marine metagenome | isolation source: seawater | place: Indian Ocean: Red Sea | collected 2010
ACCTGCCGAGACCCCCTGGTCGGGTAGGCGGGATTTGAACCCACGACCTCCTCGTCCCGAACGAGGCGCGCTACCAACCTGCGCCACTACCCGTGTGGCATCGAAGGGTAGCGGTGCCCCGTCTTGACTAGTCGGAGTAGGTGACGTCGCAGTAGCGCGAGGAGCGGGTCATTTAGGAGTAGGAAATGGCTAGGGCCTCACGTGCTGTATGACGCAACGTCAAGGCATCGATCGGCTTAACGATCCAGGTGTCGGCTTCAGCTTTGCGAGCCAAGAAGTCGTCGGCATCGCGGTCAAGCAACATAAGGATGCGCTGCGGTCCGATGCGTCCGGCACGTTCGTCAAGCCGGAGATCCAGACAGGCTGCCATCCCGCCCATGTTTCCGATCTGCAGATCCAAGATAACCAGCGCTGGTTCATGGATGGCTACAGCGTCTAGAACCTCAGCGCCAGCATGGACACGAACCACCTCATGGTCCCCGCCTAGGGCTGCTTCGATTGCGTCGTGGACATAGTCGGCATCGGTAGCCACCAGCACGGTTGTGTCATTCACAGTTGGGATATTACCGGCCACCCCAACAGTAGGGTTTTTCGCCGGAATCAGGCTTTCTAAGCAGGCGTTGACCGGTGCTGGTCCGGGGCGTCTACCCTCCGGGGTAGGAGTGGCAACCGACGAACGGGGGTACCGGTGCTGGAGATTACGGTCGAAGAACATGACGGCTATGTCCTCTGCCGACCAGCTGGGGAACTCGACGCATACACAGTGGCTCAGTTCCGCGAGGCGCTGACCGACTTAGCTGATGAGTCCTATGTGCTGGTCGACCTATCCGATGTTCCATTCATGGATTCGGCGGGTCTGGGTGCTCTCATTGGTGGGATTCGCCGAGCTCGGGAAAACGACGGCGATGTCGCCGTAGCTTGCAATCGCCCCGCCTTGATCCGACTGCTGCATACGACAGGCTTCGACCGTATTGTGCCTGTGCGCGAGACCGTCGAAGAGGCTGTCCTAGCCCTTGCTGAGTCGTCCGACTGAGCGTCTCCCTCGGGATTATCTGGCTGTCCTGCCAACCGGGTCACGACCATAGGCTGTTGGTGGTCGGGCCGTCCGAAGCCCTTCCGGACGAACCGCATGCACATCCGCCCAATTCTCCTCCGTCTCCTATCCGGCCTCATGCTGGCTGTTGTATTCCTAGGCTCAGTATCAGCTGGCTCGGTGGGTGCCGCCATCGAGACGCAAAGTGATGGCCAGGCCTTGCGGGTGGTCGACGTCGTTGAAGTGCACGGGTTTCTGGACCCGGTCCTTGTCGACATGTTGTCCAACACCCTCGAAGGCCTAGATCCGGCTGAGACGGTAGCTGTGGTCTTCCAGATTGACAGCACAGCTTCGGTGGTGGACGAAGGTGAACTTACTGGCCTCGCCGATCTGATCGTTAACGCTCCTGTCCCGGTTTCCTTCTGGATTGGGCCATCGGGATCGAAGGTCACGGGCCCGGCGTCCCGCTTGGTCGCCCTAGGCGATGACGTGGGGATAGCTCCCGGAGCACAATTCGGTGAGTTTGGGGCTCCCGTGCTGGGTGACCGGTACGGCACACCATTTGGCTTGCCAGATGACACCGGTTTAGTCACACGGACAGTTGGTTATGAGGAGGCCGTCAACCTCGGTATAGCTCGACCGTCCCCCGTCCTGCTTGAGCATCTGGTCGGCCTTCCCGGCTTTGAGGTTCTAAAGGTGACCGACGAAGACGGGTCCAGCTTGCAGCCGGTGACTCCGACTCGGTTCCGGCAACTTGACGTCGTCGACCAGTTCTTCCACACCGTAGCGAGCCCGGCTGTCGCTTATCTGCTGCTGCTGGTTGGTTTGGGTCTCTTGGTCTTTGAGTTTTATACGGCCGGTGTGGGAATCGCCGGTGTGATTGGAGCCATCTCTTTTTTGCTTGCCTCATACGGAATCGGTGTCCTGCCCGGTCGGGCATGGGCGGTTGGTGTCCTGGTCTTTGCCTTCATCGGATTTGCTATAGACGTTCAGGCTGGCGTGCCCCGACTTTGGTCGTTCATTGGTTCGGTTTCCTTGGTCGTCGGATCGGTGTACCTGTTCGAGGGAAATTCGTTCTCTTGGATCACACTGCTCGTAGGCGTGATTGGAACCATTGCTGGCGTTGTCGGTGGGATGCCGGCCATGGTCCGTACGCGGTTTTCCACTCCGACCATCGGACGGGAATGGATGGTTGGCGAGGTCGGTACTGTTGAAGAAAGTCTTAGCCCTAACGGCACAGTCCGTTTGCGTGATGCCATTTGGAGGGCTACTACCAATCGGGCTACACCGGTCGAATCAGGGGGCGCCATCCGGGTGGTGGCCGTGGATGGTTTGTGGCTTGAAGTCGAGCCAACTGAAGGTGCGGCACGCGACTACCGTCGCTGAACTAGTTGCAACCCTGCTTCGACTCTTTGTAACGGTGACCTCGCGCGCCATAGGTTCAGCGTTGTGCTCTGGCCGATGGTTCAGAAACGCTGAACAACGGGAGGTTTGGGGATGCCGGCTGACGGTGACTTCCGCGGGTGGCGGGCTAAGGCGGCCTGCCGAGGTTCTCAGGTGGTGGCTTTCTATCCACCAGCTACCGGTGAGCGACGCGACGAGAAGCGCCGGAGAGAACTCGAGGCCAAGAAGGTCTGCGACCACTGCTCCGTTCTTGGGTGTTGTCTGGAGTTCGCCCTAGAACGTCGAGAGGTACACGGGATCTGGGGTGGGACCAACGAGATCGAGCGCCGTCTCCTGATCGATGCCTAATCGAAGATTTATTGGTTCGGTAGCCGGCCGGGGTTACAAATCAGGATTTCGGAAGCCTGGGGCCGGCTATACGAACATCGCCACGTCTTCGGGTCACGCCTGTTCCGTCCAGATGGGTAAGTAGGGGCATGGTATGCCTGCGGGTGTTGCCTGCCGCCTCCCGAAACGTTGACACGGTGAATCCGTCTGGTGCCTCGGCGAGAAGGCGCGCCGCCAGCCGACCTGCTGCTTCGATTGCCTCTGCGGCGTAGAAGATCCCCTCGGTCTCCACCACATCGCCCCGGCGAACCAATTCGCGTAATTCGCTTCGTTCGATCCCATCCGGCGGAGGTGGCGCGAAAGGACTAGCGGCCAAGGTGGCTAAGAACGGATGGTCAGTCAGCGGATCGACTGCTTTGGTGGGCATCAGGCGGCCAGCTTCTACCACCAGATCGTCGAGCAGATCGGCTGCGGCTCGTCGAAATGGGTCTAGACCAGCCAGATTGAGGCCCATTGGACCGGCATCATCGACAGCGGACCGGATTTCTTCGAGAGCCCTGTGCAGGACGCCTGGGTCGACCACCCAATTTTCAACGTCGGGTTGACGCCGTTCGCCAGTGAGACGCTCGAGGTCGTCGGCGTTGATCCAACCTCGCTCCCTCACCACTCGATCTACTGAGCGGTCCGGCAGAGCTCGAGATGCGCGTTCCACCGGATCGATGTCAAGTATCTCGCCACCACCGATGGTCTCGGATCGCCCGGACTCACGCAGTACGAACCGGTCACCGGGGATCAGCGGTAGGGGTTGCGGTAGGTGGAGGCGGACAAGTCCCTCAGTTCCTGGTTCGAGTGCGTCCGGACCAAGGATACGAACTCGTACTGGATGCTCGCCTGAGCCCACATAGAGGAGGTGGGCTCCGCGCCGTGAGACCGGATGGTCAAGTCTGTCGAGGATCCTGAGCGACGCATCTACCACCGTGGTGTGATGCCACTGGTCTGTTCTCACCAAGACATCGCCCCGTTCAACCTCGTCGTGCGCCACCCCAGCCAAGTTCACCGCGCACCGGCTCCCCGAATGCATCTCCTCGTGTTCGGCATAGTGGTTTTCTAACGACCTAATCCGAACCGGGGATCCCTTCGGATGGATTGCCAATTCGTCGTGGACTCTTAGCCGTCCGCCGGTCAGTGTTCCGGTTACCACGGTGCCGGCACCACGGGCCGAAAACGAGCGATCTATCCATAGTCGGGGTCGGCCCCGATCAATGGCTGCTGGCGCTTTGGCCAAGAGGTCCCCGAGATTAGAGCGGAGAACGTCGAGACCGATCCCGGAAGGTGCGTCAGTTTCCACAATCGGCGAGCTAGCAAGAAATGTCTCCGCTACCCGTTCTTCCACCTCTAGGCGAGCTAAGTCAATCAGATCTTGGTCTGCCTGACCGACCTTGGTTAGGGCGATGACGCCATGATGGATCCCGAGGAGATCCAGGATCCGGAGATGTTCCTCGGACTGAGGCTTCCAGCCCTCGGTAGCCGCCACGACGAACAGGCAGGCGTCTACTGCACCGACGCCAGCCAACATGTTCTTTATGAAGCGGACGTGGCCAGGTACGTCGACGAGTGATAGCACGGCGCCCGATTCGAGAGTGGTGGTCGCGAATCCCAAATCGATGGTCAGACCGCGAGCTTTTTCTTCAGCAAAGCGGTCAGGGTCGGTTCCGGTTAGGGCCTTGACAAGGGTGGACTTTCCGTGGTCAACGTGTCCGGCGGTGGCGACGACGTGCACGTTCTCAGGTGAGGGCAGCTGGTTCGGCAGCGGGTTTGAGCGCGGCCACCGCAGAAGTGACGATCGGGTCATCGTCCGGGTGAACCGTCCGTAGGTCAATCACGGTGGTGTTGTCAGCCACCCGGGCAATGATTGGTGGGGATCCGGCACGCAGTTCGGCCACCCGGTCGCCAGCGAGCGCCAGTCCGGCCGAGGGGATTTCCACCCCAGGCAGCGTCCCACCACCGGGGACAGAGACTGTGTGGGTAGCTAGACCGGTAGCGATTTTCTTTGCCCGGGTCCAAAGGTCGTTGACCGAGACAGTAGCCATCCGCCAGAACGGGATTGCCGAGCCATTTCGAGACAGATATGCGAGCGCTAGGTCCTGAAGGGCGTGTATCACGAGTGATCCAGGTCTAAGAGCCCGGGCTAAGGGGTGTGCGGCACAGGATTCGACAAGATCAGCCCGTCCGGCGATCACTCCTGCTTGCGGGCCTCCGAGGAGTTTGTCACCGGAGAACGTGACCAGATCGGCACCAGCAGCGAGGGTTTGTCGGGCAGCGGGTTCGCCTTGGAGCCAAGCCGGTGGCCCGTTATCCAGCCACGGGCAGGCGGCATCCAAGAGTCCGGAACCAATGTCAGCCACTACCGGGATACCAAGACTTGCCAATTCGGAGACTGATACCGACTCAGTGAACCCTTCGATGCGGTAGTTGGACCTGTGGACCGACAGGCAGAGCGCGATGTCGGATTTCGGTCGCTGTATTGCGGCCGCAAAGTCGGCGACTCGAGTTCGGTTGGTGGTCCCAACCTCCACCAGATGCGCGCCCGATTGAGCCATCACTTCGGGGATTCGAAAACCGCCGCCGATTTCGACGAGTTCGCCTCGTGAAACTGCTACGCCCCGCCCTCGGGCCAGCGCAGCCATTGCCAGTAGGACAGCCGAGGCGCAGTTATTGACCACCAAGGCTGATTCGGCACCACAGGCTCTGGCTAGAAGGGCTGGTGCACGTTCCTGCCTTGAGCCGCGCCCCCCTGTTTCAAGGTCGAATTCAAGGGTGGTGTATCGCTGTCCGGCGAGACCGTCACCGATTGGATAGCCCCACGGGGCTCGGCCCAAGTTGGTGTGGAGAAGCACACCAGTGGCATTGACCACATCAGTGACAAGCGCCTTTTTCGTAGCTTCGGCGAGTGTTCGGGCCCTTATTTCAACTGAACCGGGATCGTGGTCCGTCATCGCTTCAACTACAGCGCTGCGTGCGGCGTCGATAAGTAAGGGATGCGGTAACCCAGTATCGGCAATGGAACGGGCAAGACGATCAATACTGGGAGGTCGACCGGTGCTTGGATCGACAGGCTTCGCATCTGGTTCGGCTTCAGGAGACATGCCCTAGCGAGGATAGGCCCACCACAGCCTGGTGGTTCCCGCTGCGCGGCCCATCAGTAGATGCCGACCTAGCATGGAGCCGTGCTTTTCGTCCTATTTCTGGTCTTCCTCGTGACACCTGTCGTGGAGCTTTGGATCATTGTCCGTGTGGCCTCTTCGACAGGGGTGCTGAATGCCATTGGTCTACTGGTACTTGTCAGCGTGGTTGGCGCCTGGCTGGTTAAACGCGAGGGACTGGGCATTCTGCGTCGGATCGGTGAAGAAACCGGGCAAGGTCGGATTCCCGGAAAGGAAATCGTGGACGGGTTATTGGTGCTTTTAGCTGGCGCACTCATGCTCACCCCAGGCTTCATGACTGACGCTCTTGGCCTATCCCTGTTGTTTCCGCCGACCCGGGCGATTGTGCGAACCGTTGCTACCAGGAAGTTCGCTAGGTCGATTGCCAGCGGGCAGACATACATTCGTTTCAACTGGTGGAGCGGTGGAGCCCCGCCGGTCGCCGGTCGTGATACCGGCGGGCGCGAGACTTCAGAAGGAAAAGCCCTCGATGCCGAATCTTGGGAAGAGGATTCCGAGGGTCCTCAACCGGACAGGCTGCCCCGGTCGACTGACTAAGTGGGCCGGGTTACGGCTAGGCCCCGGAGGCCTCCAGTGCATCCTCTGCCGCCGCCAGCAATCGTGCTGAACATCCAGCCATGTCGACCGGTGGTGCGGCCTCATTGACGATGCGGTCCGCCAGCGCCTGGTAAGCATCCGATGCGGGGCCTTCACCGAGGGCCACGGGCTGGCCGGTGTCTCCACCTCCGGCTACCGCACCATCCAGTGGGATGTTGGCCAGCAGCGGTGCTCCGACCTCGTTGGCTAGGGACTCGCCGCCACCGGCTCCGAACAAATCATGCCGACTTCCGTCGGGTGCCACATAGGTGCTCATGTTCTCTACGACGCCAACGATTCTCAGATAGTTAGCCCTCCCCATATTGGCTACCCGGACGGCGACCTTCTGGGCAGCCAAGGCCGGAGTGGTTACGACAACCATCTCAGCCTGCGGGAGCATCTTGGCTAGGCCCATTTGTACGTCGCCGGTGCCGGGAGGCATGTCGATTATTAGATAGTCCATGGGCCCCCAGGCGACGTCCTCACAAAAGTGCTGAACGGCTCGGTTCAGGATAAGACCCCGCCACATCAGCGCAGATTCCTCGTTATCGACGAGGAACCCCATCGAGACGACCTTCAGGAGGCCTTCGCCAATTTGCATCTCGATTGGCTCGATCTTTCCTACCTCCGGCGATCCACCAAGCCGACCTTCTATCCCAAGCATCCGAGGAATAGAGAAGCCCCAAATATCGGCGTCCATGACCCCTACGGTGAAGCCGCGTCGGGCCAGCGCCGCAGAAAGGTTTACGGTGACTGAGGACTTACCGACACCGCCTTTTCCTGAGGCCACCATGAGTATCCGGGTGGTGGTCGGTACTTCGGTATCGGGAGCGTTTTTGCTTACGTTCAGCCGAGCGCGCGCCATGGCCTTGGACTTTTCCTCTGGTGTCAGTTCTTCCCAAGAAAGATGGACTGAGGAGACACCAGGTAGGCCACTTACTCGGGCACGGACCTCCCTTTGGATCTGAGCCCGTAAAGGACAGCCAGAGGTGGTGAGTGCGATAGTGACGTTGACCTGGCCGTCATCCTCGATAGCTACCGAGCGAGCCATGCCCAACTCGACGATGTCGGTACCCAACTCTGGATCGATGACGCCTCGGAGCACGCCCATGACATCCGCCTCGGAGGGCGAGGATGCAGGGGACGTGACTTTCTCGTCCATGTGCCCATCGTACGGCCGCCGATTGCGCACCGGGACGGTGGTATCGCTGCTTAGCGTCTGCTGGCTGCGAGGTTGTTACACTTTCGCGAGACCACCGACGGAAATCATGGGAGGGAATTCGATGATCACCCTGACCGATGAGGCCACCACCAAGGTGGGTCAATTGATTGCTGCTGAGGACGAGGCCGGTCTCGCTTTGAGAGTTGCTGTCCGGCCCGGTGGCTGTTCGGGCTTCAGTTATGAGATGTACTTCGACACCGAGAAAGCCGACGAGGACCTCGAGAAGGATTTCGGGGACATTCGGGTTGTGGTTGACCCGTCTAGTGCCCAGCTTCTGGAGGGGGCCACACTCGACTACAAGGATGGGCTGAACGAGGCCGGCTTCTCGATCGACAACCCCAACGCTCAAAGGACCTGTGGCTGCGGTCAGTCGTTTAGTTGATTCTTCTCTGATTACCTAACTTGAGTCTGACGGAGCAGAGCGACCAACAAGCCGACGTATCGGTTTTGATAATCCTGCGGGACAACCAGAGTTGGTGCCAACCATTCAGGTCGCGCTGGCCAAGGCTTCGGCCACCTCGATGGCATCCATAGTGAAGTGAATTACCGCTGTCACAGTGCCCGTGGCGTCGGCTACTAGAAGGCTGGGCTCAAAGTTCAGGCCTAGGGCGTCAACTACCGGGCTAAGAGTGAAGTCCCCAACTTCAGGTGCCACATATACCTCTGCGTGTACCACCGACCACGCTTCTTCGCCTTGGCGATTCTTCACTGCGTCAGCCAGTAGCCCGATGGTGGGGCTACAAACGTCTTGTTGGCAGAACCCCGGCGTTGACACGAGGAGCGCCGTTGGTCCATGACGTGCCGCCGCCTGATCCAGCGAAAGGAGGTGGAAGTCACACGTGCCATTGGGCGATGTGCAGATCGGATCCACTCCCAGGGGTTCGGTGATGGTAGGCGTAGCGACAATCGGTAGTAGGTCTCCGACCTGGACGAGATCTAGATCAGTTGGACTGGCTAGCCGGAGATAATGAACGTCAGCGAGCGGCACACCATCGATTGAGCCGTCGACCACGTAGTCTCCCGGCTCGGGTGCTGTAAATCGGAATGGATAGTAGGGCGTAGCTTGGCCAAACCCATGGCGGGTAACGGTTGCCGAAGTGATGACTTCACTGGGATCTCCATCGGAGCCCAATGCTCGGAGAGTGAGTTCCATCGAATCGGGTGCGCCGTCGACCATGGGCCAGCCATCGGAATCCAACAGCACGTACGGGGCTCTTTGCGGGGTTTCGGCAACCAGCGCCGTGGGGGCCACGTAGCCATCGGCGAATCGGGCGCCTAGTCGCCTTCCGCCCGCGTCTGGTGCACGGATTGTCGCTGCCGGGGACGCTGTCTCCGGCGAATTTTTTCCGCAGCTAGCCAGTAAGCCAGTCCCGGAGGCAGCAGCTAGTGCGGCCAAGCCAGTCAGTAGGCGCCGTCGGGTTGGATCCACGGGGATGGGCTGCGAGGTGGATGTCAGGCGGGATTCATGAGCCATCGATGCCGACGGTAGTGCCGGCGGGGCACACTCATCGGATGGAGACATGTTTCTGATGGAGAGAGGCGAAATCGTTCGACTCGTCGTTGACGGTATTGAGGTCGAGATAGGTGATGACGGTGGCACTCTGCTTGACGCCCTGCGAGGTCCGCTGGGTCGTCGGTCCGTCAAGGACGGATGCAGTCCACAAGGACAGTGTGGCTGTTGCACTGTGCTGGTCGATGGGCAGCCCCGGGTGTCCTGCGTGACGCCGCTTCGACGGGTGGCTGGTCGGGTCATCACCACGCTCGAAGGCTTGGCCGATGAGGAAGTTGACGCCTGGGCCGAGGCCTTCTGCACGGCCGGAGGCAGCCAATGCGGTTTCTGCACGCCTGGCATCGTGCTTCGGTTTGTTGGTCTGCGGGATTCGGCACCGGAAAGTCCACCGGCCCGTGACCGAGCAGCTCGGGCTCTGAATGCCCATCTGTGTCGTTGTACCGGCTGGCAGACGGTTCTAGATGCATGGGAGTTAGCTACCGGGGTTGAGTTGACCACGACCTCCGGGCCCAATCTCGGTGATTCCGAATCGGCGAATCGGCGAGCGACTATTGAGGGGCGGAGTTCTCAGGTCGTTGGTCCGGACGTAGTCCGGGGGCGGGGAGGCTTTGCTACCGATACGGCACCCGATGATCACTTGGTTGCGGTTCCCGGCAATGGCCCCTGGGAGGATCCAGATGCCTGGGTGATCGGCACCACCCTGGCTGAGGCACGTCGGAGGTCTGGGAAGGTCCAGGGACGACGAACTACCTCTGGAGCGGAGCCTCCACTGGAAGCTCCTGCTGGCGATTGGGACGCCGTGCTGCGGACTTGCTGGGTGGAACCTGCTCCACTGGAGACCGAGGCAGCTTGGTGTCTTCCCGGCGGCGACCCTGTTGGACCGCTCGCTAACGGCGGTGCCTTTGGAGCCAAGTTGAATTCGCCGCTGCTGGCCGTGGCCCGTGTATTGGCCGACCGCCATGGGCGTCCTGTGCTGATGGCCCCTTCACGCGAGGACACGGTCCGCCATGGAGCGAAAAGGCCACCGGTGGCTGGCGGGGCGCGTCGGGACGGTACCGGAGTGTTGCGCGTGGCTCGGACCTCGGGTATTACCGAGGCAGTTTCCCTAGTCGCGCCGAGCTTGGAGGTCGTTGAGGTGGACATCGCCGGCCCGCCCACTTCCTCAGCGCTGCGAGCCGCCGGCTGGGCTGAGGCGGTGGTGTTACTGACCGGTGCCGGCGCGCTGGAGGTGGGAGAGTCGGTGTGTTCTCCCGAAGGAGCGGAGGCGACTGCAGTGGTCGACCAGGATGGGATCCGGGTGACAGTGCAGTGCGGCCAAGTTCTTAACGGGACCGTTCTGCGGTCTTACTGCATCGGGGCGGCGCATATGGCTTGGAGTTGGATCACCTCCGAGAGCCTGTCGGTGGACCACATGGGTATGGTTCACGACCTCACAGTTCGTTCTTTCGGGGTAGTGGGGGCTCCTGAGACACCACGAATTTCTGTTGAGGTCATACCTGGTGACGGTGAACCGGTTAACGGTTCAGATGCAGTGTTTGCCGCAGTGGCCGCGGCGACCTGGTTACACCTTGGTGCTCCGCCTGATCTGCCCGGGGGCTAGCCGGAGCAAAGGCCACGTGGCAGGCTGCAGCCTGGTACGGAGGAGCTGTACCCGAAGCATCGGACGGAGCCAACCTTGAACAAGCCCATCGGTCCCTATACCCCGGTCATGCGAGCCGGTGATCTCCTCTTCGTTAGTGGGCAGATCGGCATCATTGAAACGGTCAGTGATTCAGGACCAGTTACTGGAACACTGGCTGAAGGTGGATTCGGGGCTCAGGTGGCCCAGGCGCTGGCCAACTTCCAGGCTCAAGTCGAGGCGAATGGGGCCACGCTCGATCAGGTGGTGAAGACAAATGTGTTTCTGACCGACATGGGAAACTTTGCGGCCATGAACGAGATTTATTGTGATGCGTTCGGCGATCATCGTCCCGCCCGTTCGTGTGTGGCTGTGGCCGCGCTTCCGATTGGAGCCTTGTTCGAGATGGAAGGTGTCGTGCACCTCGGCTGAATCCCCAACTGATGGGTGGACTACTAGGCCGGTAAACGCCCAGCCATAGTGCGTCTGTCGGGTTCAGGATGGCAGAATACGGCCATGTTCGGAGCGGTTCTGATGGTTCTGCTACTTGTCATCGTGATACCAGTGGGCATCCTGATTAGTGGCGCGGTGGCTGCATCGCTGCTCGGTGGCCTACTGAAGAAGGACGCAGATGGCAGTCACGAGGGATCCGAACTTCTGGACCTTTCCGAGGCAAATCCCTACATGGGCTCCGCAGAATGAATCTTTGAGAAGTCGACGGCCTTGCAGATTAACCGACGCCCGACTGGGTGCGTTTTAGATCCCCCATCGTGACTGGCCAAAGCGGTAGCCCACTGACCGGACGGTGTGGATCAGTCCGGCATGCTCCTCCCCAAGTTTGGCTCGCAGACGTCGGATATGGACGTCTACGGTGCGCGCCCCGCCGTAGTAGTCGTATCCCCACACTCGGCTGAGAAGGGTCTCCCGTGTGAATACCTTCCCTGAGTGAGTGGCCAAAAACCTAAGGAGTTCATATTCCATGTAGGTCAGATCAACAGGCTGGCCGTCGACCGCCGCTTGGTAAGTCTCGAGATTGAGTGCCAGGGGCCCGTACTCAACAAGTTCCGGACGAGAACCGTGACCAGTCCGAGCGAAGAGATGTTCAATGCGGGCTCTCAACTCAATGGGCCTGAGTGGGGTCAGGCAAAAGTCGTCGAACAGGTCTTCTCGGAATTCCAGGTCTGCCAACTGCCCACCCCCAACTAGTAGAAGCAAAGGCTGAAGAGGCGCCTCTACCTTTCGAAGTTTTCGGCACAGGGCGAAGGCAGCCTCGGGGTCGCTATCGGCTACCACTACGGCGCCGGCCCACCCCTCATCCGGCTCCTGGGCAGCAGCAGCCTCTGCGTGCTCGGCGGCCTTCCATGCCCAACCATCCAGATCCAGACACTGAGCTAACTCAGGTGGTGGTGGGTCTGGGAAGACGAGCAGTGGCTTCATACCGTGTCGGCGGGTCTACTCACAGATTCCACCGTCCCAGTTTGCCCTCTTATGTTCGGTAGCACTCCGACGGGTTCTGCTAGGTCGAGCCAAAGGCTGGGCGGTGTGACTGGGCCAGAGCGTTTCACCAGTTCGGTAGGTATGTCTCAAGTTCGAATGGGGTGACTTGTCTCTGGTACTCGGTCCACTCAGCCCGTTTATTGCGGAGAAACCACTCGAAGATATGGTCGCCGAGAGCGCTTCTCACCAGCGACGATGCCTCCATCTCGTCAAGTGCCTCGGAGAGGTCATCGGGGAGGCTGTCGACTCCCAGGTTTCGTTGCTCATTCCGGCTCAGGTCGTACAAGTTGACCCGTGCCTCTGGTGGAAGGCTCATACCTTGCTCTATGCCGCTTAGGCCGGCGGCCAGGAGAACCGAGAAGGCGAGGTAGGGGTTGCAGGCTGGGTCCAAGGCTCGGTATTCGATACGAGTGGAGTCGACCTTGCCCGGCTTAGGAATCGGCACCCGGACTAGGGCCGACCGGTTGTTGCGGGCCCACGACACATAACGAGGGGCCTCGTAGCCCTCGTTGATCCGCTTGTATGAGTTGACCAACTGGTTGGTTATCGCGGTGATCTCGCGGGCATGGTGGAGTAGGCCGGCGATAAACGATCGGGCTATGTCAGAGAGTCCGTCTTCGGCGTCTAGGTCGTAAAACGCGTTCTTTCCTTCCTGGAACAGCGATAGATGAGTGTGCATGCCTGAGCCCTGAACGCCATTCATGGGTTTAGGCATGAACGTGGCATACACGCCGCTGTCCATGGCGATTTTTCGGACGGCTAGGCGCAGGGTCATGACCGAGTCGGCCATGGTGAGGGCGTCGGTGTATTGGAGGTCAATTTCGTGCTGGCTGGGGCTGTCCTCGTGGAATGAGTACTCAACTGGGATCGACAGGGCCTCCAGCATGTGAAGCGTCTGCTTACGGAGGTCGGAGGCCACATCGGTGGTTGTGAGGTCGAAATAGGAGGCTCGGTCGAGGGGAATCGGCTCAGTGCCGGCGTCAGCGAAATAGAAGAACTCCACTTCGGGGGCGCAGAACATTTCGAAGCCGGCTATCTGAGCTCGCTGCAGGTTTCGTCGCAGCACCTGACGAGGGTCACCTTCGAAGGGCCTGCCGTCCAGACTGGTGATGTCACAAAAGATGGTGGCCGACGGTTCATCGGGGTCAGCCCATGGCAGCAACTCAAACGTCGACGCATCGGGCTGGGCTAGTACGTCGCTCTCTTGGATGCGGCTGAAGCCGTCGATGGCCGACCCATCGAACTGCAGGCCCTCAAGAAATACGGTTTCCAACTCAGCTGGAGAGATGGCTACCGACTTGTGGCGGCCGAGTACGTCGGTGAACCACAAGCGAATCAGTCGGACACCGCGCTCCTCAACAGTGCGCAGCACGTAGTCCTGCTGGTCCCTGCGGCGCGGGTCGAGCCCTGTGCGCCCATCTGGAGTCATTCCGATTGCCGAATCGACCTTGTCGAACATGACTTCATCATGCGGTCCGTGTAGTCCGATCACCAGCGCGGGCGACATTCGTTTACATGGTGTTCACACACATTGAACAAGAGTGAAACGGTGGTCGCCATAAGTTGTTCGTTGTCCGGCACCGAAGCCGGTATTCAGCTCCGGCCGGCCGGCCGCACGGTCGCGTCGGATTTCGCTCGACCTAACCAACCCGACTCCACGAAAGGGACACCGATATGGCCATTAGGGCTGAGTACATCTGGATAGACGGCACCGTTCCGCTGCCATACGTCCGCTCCAAGACCAAGATCATCAACGACGCATCCAACCTCCCGATCTGGGGTTTCGACGGTTCGAGCACCAACCAGGCGCCTGGTGACAACTCGGATTGCGTTTTACGGCCGGTGTTTTCCTGCCCAGACCCGATTCGCGGCGGCGACGACATCCTTGTTTTGTGCGAGGTGCTCCTGCCTGACGGAAACATGACCCCACACCCATCCAACACGCGAGCGGCTTGCGTTGAGGTATATGAGAAGTACGCCGATCAGGAGCCACTTTTCGGGATCGAGCAGGAGTACACGTTTTTCCTTGAGGGTCGTCCGTTGGGTTGGCCTGTTGAGGGTTATCCGGCCCCGCAGGGGCCCTACTACTGCGGTGTAGGTGCCATCGAAATCGCGGGTCGGGACATCGTCGAGGCCCATACAAAGGCCTGCATGGATGCTGGTCTGGCTATTTCGGGCACCAACGCCGAGGTGATGCTCGGCCAATGGGAGTTCCAGATCGGTCCTTGTAACACGGTGTCAGTGGCCGATCAGGTCTGGATGGCTCGGTACCTGCTTTATCGCGTCGCCGAGAACTTCGGCGTGGATGCTTCGGTTGCAGCAAAGCCCATCAAGGGCGACTGGAACGGCGCAGGTGCACACACGAACTTTTCCACGAACGCGATGCGTGAAGGCTATGAAGCCATAATCGCGGCATGTGAGTCCCTCGGTGCTGACGGAAAGCCGGCAGAGCACATTGCTGGCTACGGCTTGGGCTCCGAGGAGCGGCTCACCGGGGCCCACGAGACCCAGCGTTTCGATCAGTTCAGCTATGGCGTTTCCGACAGGGGCGCCTCGATCCGGATCCCATGGCAGGTCCATCTGGACCAGAAGGGCTATATCGAAGATCGGCGCCCAAATGCCAACATGGATCCCTACGTGGTCACGCGATTGATCACCAACACCTGTTGCGAGGCCCTAGCTAGTTGATTCAGAGATTGGTTGATAGGAACGTTTACCGGAAGGTAATTCTCTGTTAGGAAACTAAATCAACGATGACCAAATGCCCGACCTAGGGGTCGCTCAGTCGAAGGTCTCGACGGAGCGCCGATGGCATGAACTCGATGCCCTGAGGGCTTTCGCCATGCTGCTCGGCATCGGTCTGCATACTTCGTTGGCCTTTTTTCCCTCCTTCTGGCCCGTTCAGGACGAGGAGGCCAGTTTCGGTGGCCCCTTCGACGAGTTCCTGATCGGTGTCCACGGTTTTCGGATGCCATTGTTCTTTTTACTGAGCGGATTCTTCACCGCAATGCTCTGGAGAAGGCGCGGCACGAAGCCGCTCGTGTACCACCGGGTGCGCAGAATCGTGCTACCTCTGGCTCTCGGCTTGGTGACGATCGTTCCAGCGGTTGACTGGGTATCCGAGCGGGGTATCGAGTCAGGTACCGAGAAATGGGCGATGACTGCAGCTGAGAAGGGAGACATCTGGCTTCCAATCATGCTGAACCAACCCGAAGCCATACATGTGGCGGTCACTAGCGGTGCCCATGTAGATGCACGTGGCGATGACAAAGGCACGCCGCTGCACCTGGCGGCCTTCATGGGCCTCCCCGACGTGGCAGAAGTTTTGCTTGAAAATGGGGCTGATTACAGCCTCAAGAACGTGCATGGATCGACACCTCTTGAAGTTGCCGTCTGGGTGGGCAGAACAGATGTCGCCGACGTGTTCGTGGAGAGTGGTGCTGTCGATATCCGCGCTGACGGTCAGCAGTGGCACGACATCGACTGGTATGGAGATGGTGCAGAATTCGTCCAGGCCGTGCTTGACCTACCGGCAGTCGATGACGAGATAGGGCTCGACTCCTGGGTCGATCAGTTCCACCATCTGTGGTTTCTCTGGTTCCTCGCCTGGCTGGTTGCCGGTTTTTCCCTTTTGGCGCCCTTGGTGTCCCGGCTGGGACACGTATGCACTTCGGTTGATTTTCATCGACGCCTGCTCTGGATTGCGTTCCCTTTGACGCTCTTTTTCCACTTGCAGATGGGCAATGGTGGCGAGTCTCGGACCTTTGGGCCCGACACCTCGACCGGCCTGCTTCCGGCAGCACACGTCTTCCTCTACTACGCCATTTTTTTTGGGTACGGCGCTGCGGCCTATGGCGCCCGGACCAGCGATGGGGAACCACTGATCGACCGACTAGGGCGGTACTGGAAGGTGGGACTGCCTGTATCGGTGGTGCTGGTCTTTCCCTTTGCTGCAGGAATGACCTTCGAAGGCGGCGACTGGTTTGTGGCAGCAACCTTGCAGGTGCTCTACGCGTGGGGCATGGCTTTTGGCCTGATGGGGTTTTTTCGCCACTTCCTTTCCGAAGAGCGCTACTGGGTGCGTTACCTGTCTGACGCCTCGTACTGGATGTACCTCGTACACCTGCCGCTTGTGATCCTCGCTCAAGACTGGATCCGCGAATGGGAGACCTCACGACTCCTGAAGTTCCTGACCATCTGTTGGGGTGTGAGTGGAGTGCTCCTGGTTACCTACCGCTACTTGGTGCGCTACACCCTCGTTGGTGTCCTCCTGAATGGTCCTCGGACTCGTCCGGGTGCAGACCCGACCGTTGCCTCTTCTAATTCGGTATTGCCCTGACCATTTTCAATAGAGCGGAACCAGCACCGCGATCCAACATCGCGTTGAGCACAGACATTGGCCCCTGTCGGGATGGGCGAGGGAGCACGTCGATACGCTGCGGCGATGAACCAGGTCCGCCTTGCGCTGGTCCAGATAGACACCGTGGTGGGAGACCTCTCGGGCAACGTCCGACGAGTACTCGACACACTCGACGAGGTTGCTGACTGCGACATAGCGCTTTACCCGGAGATGACGATCACCGGCTATCCGCTCGAGGATTTGGTTCATAAGCCCGGGTTTGTGGCTCGTAGCTGTGCCGCCATGGAGGAGTTAGCGGCTGCCAGCGGTTCGTGCGCTTTAGTGGTGGGCTTTGCTGATCATGGACCGGAAGGTCTCGATGGCCCTGCCCACAACGCAGTGGCTGTGTGCCACGGAGGTCGAATTGCCGGCACCTATCACAAAGAGTGCCTACCCACGTACGACGTCTTCGACGAAGGCCGCGACTACGCACCAGGATCTGGTCCACTTCGCCTGTTCGAAGTTGGTGGTACCCGGGTAGGCATCGCAATTTGCGAGGACCTCTGGATCCCTGGTGGCCCGGTCGAACGCCTGGTCGCCGGTGGCGCTGACCTGCTCGTCACCGTTAACGGTTCCCCCTATCACTCGGGTAAACAGGAGGCCCGTGAAGCGGTAGTGACCGCTACGGCGACCTCGTCTGGTCGACCGGTGGCCTACCTGAACTTGGTCGGCGGACAGGATCAACTGGTGTTCGACGGAGGTTCGATGGTCGCTGATCCATCCGGCCGAATCCTCGCTCGTGGACCCAGATTCACCGAGGCCCTCGTGAAGGTCGACCTGGATGTGCCGATCCACGACAGGCCTACCGACGGAGCCGCCCTTGAGGTGGTGAAGGTATCGCCGGCCGTGAAGCGTGACGACCATGTTGCTGTTCCAGTTGTGGCTCAACTAGATGAGGACGCCGAACTCTACGAGGCACTCGTAACAGCGACTCGCGACTACGTGGTGAAGAACGGCTTCACCGATGTCTGCTTGGGACTCTCCGGAGGTGTGGATTCAGCGTTAGTTGCCACGATCGCAGTTGACGCCCTCGGCGCTGACCGGGTTCACGCAGTCCTCATGCCGTCTCGCTACTCAAGCGAACATTCGGTAGCCGATGCCGAGGCGCTTGCGGCTGCCCAGGGAATCGACGTCCACACCTTGACGATTGAACCGGCGCACGCTGCAGTTTCAGAGATCCTGACAGCGTCGGTCGATGGCGGCCCGACGGGCCTGACTGACGAAAACCTCCAATCCCGTATTCGTGGAGTGCTCCTGATGGCCTTGTCTAACGCCTGCGGTTGGATGGTTCTTACTACCGGAAACAAGAGCGAATCAGCCGTCGGATTCTCCACTCTCTACGGCGACACAGCCGGCGCCTATGCCGTAATCAAAGACGTCTACAAGACTCGTGTATATGACCTTTGCCTTTGGCGTAACTCTAGGGAAATAGGTATCGACGGGAATCCGGTGGTGCCAGAGGAGATTCTGTTAAAGGCCCCATCGGCTGAACTCCGTCCCGACCAGCGTGACGATCAAAGTCTTCCGCCATACGACGTATTGGATCCGCTTCTTGAGGCCTACATCGAAGGTGATCGGACTCGGGCCGAATTGATATCTGACGGTCACGATCCGGACCTGGTCGACCGGGTTGTTCGATTGGTTGACGCCGCCGAGTTCAAACGTCGACAGACTCCTCTAGGCCCGAAGGTCACTACCAAGGGCTTCGGTCGGGACCGGCGTATGCCCATCGTTAACCACTTCCAAGGATGACAAGGGTGCCCTACCAGCAGCGGTCTGATGATGTTCCGCCCTTAGAGGCACTAACGGTGGAGGAGGGCGTGCATGAGTTCACGCAACTGGCAGAGCTTTGTGACGCGCTGGCCACACACCTGAGTGGGTGGTCTACCGACGGGGCCGATCCGGCTTCTTCAGGAGCAATGGCTTCGCTGTCCACGCGTTTGTCAGAGCACGCCGGGTGGTGGCGGGACAGAATCCCAGAATCCGTCCTGCTTGAAGAAATCCGTCGTGACGCGTCTGGCTCGTCCCGCTTGTCGGATGTTTTGGCGCACCTCGATGTCAATCCGCCAGACCGGACAGCCGCTGTCGGCCCGATTCTGGATGACCTGGTGACTCATCTTCTGGGCTTAGCCAAACGGATGTCATCGATTGGCGATGGTCCAGCACGGCGAGTGGTTCGGCTCGTTCTGGCTGATCTTGAAGATCGTCCGACCTGAGTTGATTTTTTGAATGGTTCCGCTCTGGGGGCTTGGTATTAATCGGGTTTCTCGATAACGACACCATCCCACCGACGGCGGGCATCCGTAATCGATCGGTTTGAACTTTTAATGATTCGTGACGATGGTCACCTTTTGGCGTTGTGGTCCGTAGGGCCGTGGATAAGGTGACCAGCGATCGGGGGGAGGGGTGGCAGTGAGGCCTCTTACCCGCCGGCTGAGTTGATGAGTTGACAGATGAACGATTCGGTGAACGCCCACCCGGGTAACGGGAATCGGCGTTCCCCCGGCTGGAGGAGACACCAGGGTGGCCAAGGAGCGGGTCGAACGGGACGAGGAAGACCTCGTCCGGCTGTATCTCACCGACATCGGGCAGTACCCGCTGCTCACCAAGGAGGGCGAGGTTCGACTTGCCCAACAGATCGAAGCTGGTACTGAGGCTCGAGCCGAGTTAGCTGCCAAGGGAGACGACCTGGCACCGGCCCGACGTCGTGAGTTGAAGCGCAACGTAAAGAGGGGCGAGGAGGCCGAGCGGACTTTCGTCCAGTCGAACCTTCGGCTCGTAGTTTCGATTGCCAAGAAGTACCAAGCTTCAGGGCTTCCACTACTTGATCTCATACAGGAGGGCAACCTCGGCCTAATGCACGCCGTCGAGAAGTTCGACTGGCGCAAGGGTTTTAAGTTCTCCACATACGCCACGTGGTGGATTCGTCAGGCGATCACCCGCGGTATCGCTAACACGGGTCGCACCATCCGACTTCCTGTGCACGCTGGCGATACTCTTGCCCGCTTGCAGAAAGCCCGATCACGCCTAGAGCTCAAGCTGGGCCGTCAGGCCACTCTGGCTGAGCTCTCGGTTGAGGTCGAAATGCCCGAGGACAAGGTCACCGAGGCATTGCGCTTTGCTGCAGAGCCGCTGTCGTTGAGCGAGCCGCTTCGAGAAGACGGAGACGCTGAACTCGGTGATGTAGTTGAGGATCGCGCTGCCGAGTCCCCATTTGAGGTGGCTGCCACAGCGCTCCTCCCCGAGGAGATCAGTCGCCTTTTGGCCCCATTGGATTCTCGAGAACGCGAGATCCTAAAGCTTCGGTTTGGACTGGACCGTGGCGAGCCCCGCACTCTTGAGGAGGTTGGTGAGCACTTCAACCTGACTCGGGAGCGCATCCGCCAGATAGAGGCCAGGGCCATGTCCAAGCTTCGTCATCCGAGCAGCGACACCGGAGCCCGGGATCTACTAGCTGTCTAGACGAGACCACCCAGCGTGCCTCTGCCTTCTGTGACTGGCGGAGGTGGACGGGAATCGAACCCGCCGGACGGGGATCGCCCGTCCCACCCGCTTTGAAGGCGGGGGAGCCCACCAGGTACTCAGACACCTCCACC
>MDTE01048114.1_pt1 | contig 20404 bp, 13 predicted proteins | sample 811231 | NCBI WGS metagenome assembly MDTE01 (sample SAMN05326651, study PRJNA326480) | marine metagenome | isolation source: seawater | place: Indian Ocean: Red Sea | collected 2010
TGATGATAGTGTTAAGAATGATCAAGGAAGAGTATTTTTATATAGATATAACTCAAAGGAAAACAGTTGGTATTTAGATCAAACAATTAGTAGTCCTAATAATGAATTAGGAGAATTGTTTGGTAATAAAATAGACTATGATGGGTTGCATTTAGTTGTTAACGGAAAAACTTCTGACAATGTAAAAAGCACTACTTTTGATAATAATTCATTGACTTTAGATAATGACTTTACACGCTTAGAATTAAAAACGATTGATAGTGGTACTGTTTATGTGTATGAAAATATAGGCAATAAATTAGTGTACGCCCATAATTTAAATTATGAAAAAATTATAAATGATGTAGAATATCCTGTTGTTGATTTTGGAGAAAATTTAAAAGTAGATAAAAGTCATATATACATAGGTTTACCTGCATTAGCTTCCAGTCCAACAGAATACGGAAATGTTGTTAATTATCGACTTCCAAGTAATAAAATTTATACAAAAATTAGGGAGACTAAAGAAACTGTTGACTTAGATAAAATTAAAAGAATAATTCTGTACAACACAAAAACAAAATCTTTAATAAAATATTTAGATTATATTGATCCTATACAAGGAAAAGTTGCAGGTGTAGCAGAAGAAAATTTAAGTTTTAAATTGTATTATGATCCAGCTAGTTATAACACCGCCTCAGACACAAGTGTAATTTTAGACAGTTCAAATTCATGGCATAAAAATCATGTCGGTGAACTGTGGTGGGACCTTACAAATGCAAAATTCTATAATGCCTATCAAGGTGATGTATCCTTTAGTGCAAATAATTGGAGTACTTTATTTAATTCAAATACTATAGATGTTTACGAATGGGTAGAATCTAAATATCTACCTAGCGAATGGAACAATTTAGCAGATACTGATGAAGGATTAGCAGAAGGAATTTCAGGCACAGCAAGATATTCAGATACTGCTTATACTTTAAAAAGACAATACGATGAAATATCTCAAACATTTTCAAATTTATATTACTTTTGGGTTAAAGATAAAAAAACTATTCCGGATGTAGAAGGAAGAACTTTAAATGCAAATGATGTTGCCAATTTGATTGCAAATCCTGCATCTAATAACTATGAATTTGTAGGACTATTTACAAATGATAGTTTTGCGGCATATAATATAGAAAAATATTTAGAAAATAATGATGTTGCAATTGGTATTCAGTGGTGGAATATTGACAAGAAAGATATTAATATACATAACCAATACCAAATTATTACAGACGGATTGCCTTCAAGTAAACCTAACAGAGATATAGAAGCAAAATGGCTAGATAGTTTAGTAGGTTATGATCTTTATGGTAGGCTTGTTCCAGATCCTTCTTTAGGTGAAAAACAAAAATATGGCACTTTAAATGCTCCTAGACAAAGTTGGTTTGTAAATAGGTTAGAAGCATTAAAACAATTTATTGAACGCACAAATAGTGTCTTAGAAAAAGAATTAATTGTTGACAGTAAAAGTTTACTTACATTAAGTACGCAAGATCCTGCACCTAGTTCAGTTACAAATATATTTGACACTTCTGTAGATACAAAAGCTGATTTGAACTTATTAGGAGTTGCTAAAGCAAAACAAGCAACTATGTCAGTTACAGTTAAAGATGGAAAAATTGTAGAGGCATTAATTTTAGATCCTGGAAGGGGATATTTAACTGTACCAACTTATACAATTTCTGGTATAGGATCTGGAGCTGAATTTAAATTTACTTTGAATAGCGTAGGATCAATTTCAAATGTAGAAATTGTAAACGCAGGTGTAAATTATGACGAAAATACATCTGTTACAATCAGAAAGTTTACAGTGCTTGTAAATGCGGACGAAGAGATTCAAGGTAAATGGGCCTTATACGAGAGAAATTTTGCTACAAGTGATTGGAATAGGTTTAAAAGTCAGTCTTATAATACAACCTTATATTGGGATTACAAAGATTGGTATTTAACAGGCTACGGACCATATACTGAACCTAAATTTACAGTTGATTTGTCTTATGAATTATCTGGATTAGATGATAAAATAAATGATATTGTAAAAATTAATAATATAGGATCAGGTGGTTGGCTATTACTACGGAAAATAGATAATCAATCAGATGTTGATTATACGGTTAATTATCAGACAGTTGGTAGACAAAACGGAACAATATATTTTAAACAAAGTTTATATAATACAAATATTTCATTTGACGGATTTGATGAAATAAGTTTTGATACTAAATTTTATGATAGTTTGCCAACTACAGAAACAAGAATTATTGCTGGTGCAATTAAGAATGATTTATTCATCGAAGAATTAGAAGTTGAATATAACAAGTTATTTTTTGCAAGTTTGCGTTATATTTTATCTGAACAACTTTATGTTGATTGGATGTTCAAAACAAGTTTCATAAAAGCAAAACATAATGTAGGTAGCCTTAGAAAAGACCTAACTTTTAATAATGACAACCTACCTAGTTATCAAGATTATATAGATGAAGTTAAACCATTTAAGACAAAATTAAGAGAATATGTAAGTGGTTATGAAAAATTAGAACAAAGCAGTAATTTAACTACTGACTTTGATCTTCCACCTAAGTATGATGAAACTTCTGAAAAAATAACAACCTCAAATTTAAAAGTTGTTAATGGACAGATACAAGGTAGTGATTATAACACAACTGTATATCCCGGAAAAAACTGGAAAGACAATTTAGGATTTATAGTCAAAGAAATTAAAATTGCGGATGGAGGATCTGGATATACATCTCCGCCAGTATTACAAATTACCGGCGGCGGCGGCTCCGGCGCTACAGCTATAACTAAACTAGGTGCTGGAGGAAAAATTACAAGTATAGAAGTAACAAATCCAGGCTCAGGCTATATTATTGCTCCTACTTTGACAATACAAGGTTCGTTATCTGACAACGGAACTCCTGCAAAATTAAGTTTAATAATAGGACAGTCGTTAGCAAGATCTATTCATACAATTATGAAACTAGATAGAGTAAGCGGAAAATATTTTATTACAACTTTAGATGAGACTGAAAATTTTGTAGGTAGCGGATCTAAGTATATATATGATTTACAATGGCCTTTAGACATGGCATCAGCAAATATTAATGTATCTGTAGCTGGTGAAGAATTATTAACAAGTGAATACAAATATGAAAATGTTTTAGACAGAACAAAAGGATATGACAGATATAAAGGTAGAATAACACTTACAATGCCGGCGGCTGTTAGTTCTGCTATAGTAGTAACTTATAAAAAAGATGTAAATTTACTGCAAGCACAAGATAGAATTAATTTAATCTATGATCCACAAACAGGACAGTACGATAAAGATTTAAGCCAGCTTATGGATGGTATTGATTATGGTGGTGTAGAAGTTAAAAGTTTTGACTTTGGTGGACCAAGTGGTTGGGATACTGCTCCTTGGTATACAGGATCTTATGATACATACGACACAACATATGAAGATGAAAAGTTTCTTAAAAAATATGTAGAATTAACCTTTAGTCAAAATGTAACAGTAAGTAAGTCAAGCACTTTAGTTCAAGATAATACAGGCGCAACTGGTATTGTTATTGCAGATGTTACAAATTCAAACAAGGTGGTTTTACAAACCACATTTGACATGGCATTTAACACTTCAGATGAAATTAGAAGTGATGACAGTACGCTTATATTAGCAAGTAATGAACAATCTAAACCTTCTTCTGTTAGCAATTATGTTGAATTAACAAATAATTTAGAAAACAATGTGTTGTATAATTTTTATAAAAATGATATAAGATTAGATGATCCTGATTGGACAGATGACTCAACACAGTTTGCAAATCCTAATGCTGTAATGAGAAGTATTGAAGGAGATGGAACAACTGCCAGAGTAATTCTTCCTAATATATCTTACGCATCAACTGACAATGTTGTTGTACGAAAATCTACAAGTGACGGCAGTTTTTTACCAACAAATATAGACTATGATACTGTTATAAAAGGTGGAGATTTAAATTATTCTAATGCAAGAGGACTTAATCCTGAAGATATAAATGTAGATGGTGACGGATTTACAACCCCAACTAACAGTAAAGGGCCAGATGAGTTAGTGCCAGGATGGGTTCAAGATACAGTAGATATAAAAGTTTTTGAAAGACCTACTAATGGGGCAAGTCACATTATAAGCAGAAACTATACAGGTGATGGAACAACGACTGAATTCGATATTGGTACTGCACCAATTACTGAATCTTCTACTTTTGTAAAAGTAGACAACAATATTAAAAAGATCACTACTGATTACACAATAGACTTTACAAACAATAAAATAAAATTTACGTCAGCTCCAGCAAATAATTCAAGAATTAATTTTGTAACTCTAGAATACAGCGGATCTAATATATTAGATATAGACGAATTTACAGGTGATGGATCAACAGTAGACTTTTTAACAAATATTAGATGGACAGATGATTTGTCTAGTCTCATTACAATAGACGGAAAACAGATAGAACATGTTTTAATTAAAAGTGACAATAGTTTTATCGCACCAGGTAATGTAGTAATAAGTTTTGCTGAACCTCCTGCAATAGACAAAGTAATTAGATACGCAATTTTTGAAGGAACAGTGCAAAATTATAGTAGCGTTGTGCTTGACACTTTTGTTCATGACGGAAGCACATCAACATTTACACTGACTCAAAGTCCGTTTACTCAAGAACCTCATGAATGGTTTACAATAGTAAAATTAAGAAATAAAATATTAAAAGCAGGATACAGTGAAAGATTTAAGGTTACCGATACAAGAGAATATAGATTAAGGCTTTACCAAGTGCCGCTGGGTAGTGTCAGTAATAATCAGCTTCGTGTATTTTTAAATAATACAGAACTTACTTTTATTGATGACTGGACATTTAGTGCGGCGGATGCTTTTGACCCATTGTTACCTTTAGATCAACAAACGGGTAGTACTATAGTTTTAAATGATAATGTAGGTTCTACAGGAGATGTTCTAAAAGTATACATCACTGGTTATGATGATAGCACACAAGACTCTGGCGGAGAATATAAATTCGGATATTTTGATACAAATGGAGATTTTATTAAAACTCCGGGAGTTTTACATCTTGGCCCCGACTATTCTGAAGGTGACGTTGTAGAAGTTTATCAATTTAGTAATCATGATAGCCAAGGTATAGATAGACAAAGTTTTGATGTAGTTGAAAAGACAGATTTGTCACCAGGAGCTTTAGTAGGCGCCCAACAATATCAAGTTGATGGTAGCACTGCGGAAATTAATTTAGTAACTGCACTTGAACCAGAAAGACAATATGCTATTTTCCAAAATAACACAAGAATAGACGATCCTAATTTTGATGGCAGTACTGTAGTAGCCAACGTAAATGCTAAATGTAAAACAGTTGAAGTTGAATCTACAACAAACGTTTTAAATATATCTGATTTAGGTATAATAACAAATGCAGGTGATGTAATTAAAATTGTAGAAGTAGGAGCAGATATTGTTCCAGACGAAAGTACAGATGATTGGTATGAATCAAGATTACTTCGAAATGGAGTTGTTCCGTTGAATAGTCCTGCTGTAGATGATCAATATGTTTGGGTTGTTAGAAATGGATTTTTATTAGATCCGTCCGTGGATTATTATCTGTCAGAAGATAAATTATCTGTCAAAATTTTAGGCGGATTAGACGAAAATGATACTGTAGAAACTATACATTTTAGTAATACTCTTTTGAGAAACAAATATGGTTGGAGACAATTTAAAGATATATTAAATAGAACACACTATAAAATAATTAATGGTAAAGAAGATATTAGACTTACACATGATTTACACTGGTATAGCAAAGAAATTATTCTAGAAAACACAGAATCTTTACCAAAACCTAACTCTCAAGACGGAAAACCAGGTGTAATATTTGTAGAAGGTGAACGTATAGAATATTTCAAAAAAGATAAACTAAAACTTACACAACTTCGTAGAGGCACATTAGGAACTGGTGTGAAAAATACATATACAGATGGAACAGAAATATATAATCAATCTTCTACTTTTACAATGCCATATAAGGATGAAACATTGACAACTGTGTTTACAGCTACCGGAGATAGCAGTGGTTTTACTTTAGATTTTGATCCAACAACATTGGCAGAGCAATATTCTGCTACTACTGGTAGAACTATAGATGCAACAGCATTTTTTGAAGTTTTTGTCGCTGGCAAGAGATTAAGAAAGACAACTTTACAATCTTATGAATTAAATACTTCAGCTAGGACAACTTATGCAACTACTGACGAAAAAATTTCGCAAGATTCTCCGGAAGGAGATGTAACTTTACCAGCAGAATTTACAATTAGAGACAGAAATGAACTTGTGTTGTTACAAGAACCGGCAGAAAATGTTAAAGTAATTGTAGTAAGACGGGTAGGTCAAACTTGGAATGATGCAGGTAAGACGTTAAGTAATAGTGATACGAATGTAGCAAGATTCTTGCGATCTACGCAGGTAGACTTGCCAAGATAAATAACAATGTAGGATAAAAAATGACAGATGTATTAAAAGATAAAAGTGGTATACTTATAGAAGGGCATATAAAAATATATGACCCTAAAAGTAACGAAATTTTTGTGGATAAACGAAATGCTATACATTATGAGAATATGAGTGTAGCACTAGCAAGAAGTATTGCAAACCAAGGACAAGGTTGGATCTACGAAATGAGTTTCGGAAACGGCGGTACAAATGTTGATCCTACAGGAATTATTACATATTTGACACCTAATTCAACAGGTACAAACGCAAGTCTTTATAATCAAACCTATTCAAAAGTTGTAGATGATAGGAGTATCAACAATGTTGATCCAGTTAGAAATAAAATTGATATAAGACATGTAAGCGGAACAAATTACACTGATGTGCTAGTAACGTGCTTGTTAGATTATGGTGAACCGTCAGGCCAAGATGCATTTGATACAGCGTCAAGTGCCGCTAGTTTATATGTATTTGATGAATTAGGTTTACGTGGCTGGAATCCCGAAGGTACAGGTGATTTACTGACACATGTTATTTTCCATCCTGTACAAAAAAGTTTGAATAGATTAGTACAAATAGATTATACTGTAAGAATTCAAAGTCTTTCAGGCTTAGTTGAGGAATAATAGATGGCATACACCATACCATATACAGATCAAGCTAATAAAGGCACAATTACGATTGAAGATAATACTATCAATCAAGAAACTTCCTTAAAACTGCCAGGAAGGAATACAACTGCATATGGAAGTAGTATTGCAGAAAATTTTTTGCATTTACTTGAAAATTTTGCAAGTGCTACAGAACCCGGAACACCTGTTGAAGGCCAATTATGGTATGATTCTACACCCGGTGTAGAACAATTAAAAGTTTATGATGGTACAAATTGGGTTCCGTCAGGAAATCTTAAAAAAGCAACATCTGAACCTCAAGCTGCACAAAGTTTGACAGGCGATTTATGGGTAGATACAGATAATTTACAACTATATCTCTATACAGGATCAGGATGGGTATTAGTTGGTCCAGAATTCAGTGATGGATTAATTACAGGCGCATCACCAAAAGTAATTACTGGAACAGATGATGCGAGCTATAATGTTCTACAGATAGATATATCAGCACAACCAGTAGCAATAATTGCTAGTCAACAATTTACACCTAAAGTAAAAATTCCTGGATTTACAACTATTGTTCCAGGTTTAAATTTAAGTGTGAATAATATTACAGGCGATGGCGCACCAAAATATATTGGAACAGCAGAGAAAGCAGAAAGTTTAATAGTAGCAGGAAACACTGTTGCCGCAGGAAATTTTTTAAGAAGTGATACTACAAGTACAACATCATTTCCTATAAATGTGCAAAATAATAATGGTATTAATTACGGTATCAACGCTGAAATGAATATAGGTGTTGTTGGAAATGCTGGAGTTTTCCAGCATAATATTGCCGGTTCTAGCATGGACTTTAAAGTAAAGAATGACGGTATTTTAAAAACTGCTCTAAGAGTAGATAGTAATTTAAGAATAGGAATAAACAACATTGCTCCTGACGAAGCATTAGATGTAACAGGAAATATACTTGCAAGTGGTACTATAAGAAACACTGACACAACAAATAGCACTAGTTTTAGTACAGGTGCTATAAGAACTGCTGGCGGAATTGGTATTGCACAAAATTTAAATGTAGGCGGAAATGTTGATGTTACAGGTACAGTTACTACTAGGAATATAGAACCGGAACAAAATAATTTAAGAAATGTAGGATCTACAACTTTAAAATATGCAAACATGTATGCAACAACATTTGTAGGTAATTTAACAGGTAATGTTAGTGGTACTGTAAGCGGAAGGGCAGGATCATCAGATAAATTAACATCGGCTACTACATTTAGATTAACAGGCGATGTATCAGCAGAAGATATTATTTTTGATGGACAAACTGGCGGATCACTAAAGACTTTTACTACGGCAATAAGCAACCAAATTGTTGCAGGTAAAACGCAAGTTGCTACAAGTTTTGGAGATGACGAACTTCTACTTAATAGAACTTCAGGAGATACAGGACTTAAGAAAATTTCAGTGCAGAGTTTACTGAATGCAGTACCAATTACGCCAGTGGGGTTGATTTCACCATTTGCAGGAGCAGCGGCACCTTCGGGGTGGTTACTATGTGACGGGCAAGAAGTATCTAGAGCAGCTTATACACAATTATACAATGTAATTGGAACAACTTTTAAGGCTAATCCTACAGAAGGATATTTTGCAGTGCCAGATTTAAGAGGCAGATTCTTGTTGGGTGCAGACAATATGGGAGGATCAGCCGCAAACGTAGTTACAGACATAGCCGCCGATGTTATAGGTGCAAAAAGCGGATCAGAAACAGTTACTATACAAATTGAAAACTTACCCGAACACAAACATGATTTGAGAGGTGATAGTGGTGACCAGTATTATGTAATTAGAGACGTATCTGGGACACCAAATGATAATGAAGCTATTATATATGATGCACCAGCGGCTACAGGATCAGGACAAGCATTACCAGATAGTGGCGGAATTTTAACAACAGAAACATTAGGTACTGCAATGAATGTAATGAATCCATTTATGACCCTAACTTATATAATTTACGCAGGAACAAGTTAATGAGCTATAGAATTAACAGAACAGACGGTGAACTTTTAATAGACCTTACTGATGGTATAATTGATACTACCACTACAGATATAACCTTGATTGGAAAAAATTATAAAGGGTTTGGTGAATATTTTAATGAAAACTTTGTAAAGCTATTAGAAAATTTTGCAAGCACTGCACAACCTGCAAATCCAATGGTAGGACAACTTTGGTTTGATAAGCAAGATTTAAGATTGAAGGTTTATGATGGTGTTTCTTTTAGGGCAGCATCTGGTTCAATTGTTGGTAGTACTCAGCCTGGTAATTTAACTACAGGCGATCTTTGGATAGACAATTTAAACAATAAATTATACTTATTTGACGGTACAGATTTAGTACTAGTAGGACCTAATTACGATGCAGGCCAAGGAAAAACAGGTTTTGAAACAGCAAGTCAATTAGACACAACGGATGTACAAAGAACAATACTAAAATTATTTCTAGGTGGTACACTTGTAGGTATTTACTCACCTGAAACTTTTATTATACCTACTGACTATTCTATACCAGGGCTTAGTGAAGATCCAGATGATACATTTACGCCTAAAAGGCAAAAATTATACAAAGGTTTTAATATAGCGGATTCAAGCCAAGAAACAGCTACAACAGGATTTTGGTGGAGAGGCACAGCAACAAATGCTAAAAAACTTGTTGATGATGCAGGAAATGAAAGATCTGCAGAAAACTTTCTACCTACAGATGGTAACGGCTCAACTACTGGTAGTATAAGGATAAAAAATGCTGCAGGATTAAGTGTAGGTGTAGGTGATACAGAATTTGGAATTTTAAAAGTATCAGGCACTACTACTATTTTAGAAACACAACAAAGCAATTCAGATTTAGCTATTAGAGTAAGAACAGGATCTAGTTTCTTAAATGCATTTTATGCAGATGCTTCAGAACAAAAAGTTGGTATTTTTACTACAAACCCGTCTAGTACTTTAGATGTAAATGGCGATGTAAAAGTCCAAGGTAGCTTAACTGTAGCAGGTGATTCAACTTTTATAAATGCTTCAACTTTACGTGTAGAAGATAAAAATATTGAATTAGGTTTATTAGATGATAGTACAGAAGGTGATGACACAGCAATAGACGATGGCGGTATCATACTTAGAAGTAGTAATGGATCCAAAGATTTAACTTGGAAGCAAGCAACGGCATCTTGGACAAGTAATCAAGATATTGATTTAGAACAAGGTGTAAACAATGCCAATCCTGGTTACAGAATAAATGGCAACAAAATTTTAACAGAAACTGAAATTGCGGCTTCGGTTACTACTGCTACTGGATTGGTGAATATTGGTACACTTGCAGATATTACTATTGACCAGATAAAATTAGACGGTCAAACTATCAGTAGAGTAGGAGGTTCTGGATTAACAGTTGATGCAAATGGTGATACAAGTTTCAATAACAATAAAATTGTTGATGTCGCAACACCGGTAGGCGGAAATGATGCGGCTAATAAATCTTATGTTGACACACAAATAAGTGCAAGTTCATTAATTGTTCCAATTGATGTAACTGGATTAACAGATCCTAATGATATTTTGACAGGTGATGGACCTGTAAACAGTATTAGAAATATTTTACAATTATTAAGAAATGCATCAGATACAGAAAACGGCACAGTAGCGAAAGTTCTTGCAACATCCTATAGTAATAGTACAGTTTCAGGAATAACTGTATCTGTATCTACAGGTAGCGGAGCAACATTACAAAAATCAGTAGTGTCTGTCAGAGATGCGGCTGATACAGGATCTGAAAGTGTTATACAGGACATTGCCGCAAGCAATACTGCTAGTGGTAGTGTTAGTTTAACAGCTACAAGATATATTTACGAGTTTACAAACGTGGCAGGAACGTGGACATACGGTTCTGGTACAAGGACATTGGTGACAGTTAGTTAGGATTTGCGATAAATAAACTTATATAGGGGTAATAAATGGCGTATACTATTAATAGATTTGATACAAGTCAGTTAACTGTAGTTGAAGATGGCACTATTGATCAAACTACAGATTTAAAACTTGTTGGAAAAAATTATGCTGGCTATGGTGAAATACAAAATGAAAATTTTGTGTTTTTATTAGAAAATTTTGCTGGAAATAACCAGCCACCTAAACCAGTAAGTGGACAGTTATGGTTTGATAGTTCAAGTAGTAAATTAAAATTTTATGACGGAACAAAATGGAGAACCACTGGTGGAGCTGAAATAAGTGCTACAAGTCCTGCAGGATTAGCAGAAGGTGATTTTTGGTGGGACACAAATAACGAACAACTATATGCATATAATGGTACAAGTTTTATCCTCGTCGGACCCCAAGGCGCAGGTGATGCTGTAACACAATTCCAAAGTAGAACAATAAGAGATAATGGCGGCACAAACAGGGCAGTAATTGTTTCTATTATCAATGATGAAGTTATTCATATTATAAGCAGTATTGAATTTACTATTGGTTCTGAGGACGCTACAAATTATCCAGGATTTGATGTTGTTAGACAAGGCTTAACATTAAAAAATACAATTAACTCTACAGGAGGCGTAACAAGCACACCGCATAGATTTTTCGGAACAGCATCTAACGCAGATAAATTAGGTGGAGTTAGTGCTTCGAACTATATTCAAACAGGTTTAGCAAATTTCAACACCTTAGTTGAGTTCAGCGATTTTGGACTTGCCGTAGGTGATTCTAACGATTTAGTGATTAAAATTGTAGATGATGACAAAGGACTAATTGCAAATGAACAAGGACAACAAATTTTTGTTCAAGTACAAGATAGTACAGCATCACAAAAAATGCCACTTAGAGTCGAATCAGGGGCTTTACTACCAGGTTATAGTAATTTATCAGCATATACTGGCACAAATGTTACAAATATTGGAAGTACAACACATGGATTTGGTACAGTGTATGCAACTACATTCAGTGGATCTGCAACAAGTTCTCAAACACTAGATGTAGGTGGTACTGGAAGATCTGCAAGTACAAGCTCAACAGCAAATACTATTGCCGCTAGAAATAGTTCCGGTGATTTATATGCACAAGTATTTCATGGTATTGCAACACAGGCCCAATACGCTGACTTGGCAGAAAAGTATAAGGCTGATAAAGATTATGAACCAGGAACTGTATTGATTTTTGGTGGAGAAGAAGAAGTTACAGAATGTAAAGCATTTTGTGATATAAGACTAGCAGGAGTTGTGTCAACAGAACCGGCACATTTAATGAATGACAGTATTGACGGTGTAGCTATTGCACTTAAAGGAAGAGTGCCTTGTAAGGTTGAAGGACCTGTTAAAAAAGGTGATATAATTGTAACCGGACCAACACCAGGAGTTGCAACCGGTTTAACAAAAGATAGTTCTATGCCTAATAGTTTATGTGTCGTTGGTAAAAGTTTAGAAGATTCAGATGACTCCGGAATACGTTTAATTGAAGTAGCTGTTTAAATAAATAACTACGTATAAAAAGGACAGAATATGGCGACAGTAAATACCGGAGATACAATTACAGCGGCAAACTATAATGATTTGCAAAGTAGAGTTGCAACAATTATGGGTACAGGCTCAGCCGATTCTGGATATGGACAAACACTAGCTAGTGCTCAAGTATCTACAGGAAATACAGTGACAGCTACGCACATGGATAATTTGCGTACTGATATCAACAAAGCAAACCTTCATCAAACAGGATCTTCTGCAAGTATTGGTAATATTGCAGTAGGACAAATTATTGGTGCAAATGCAAGTGGAACGGCAGTAGGATCACTTACACAAACTGATGAAGGATATAATGATTATGACACCGCAGTTACCCTTATAACTACAAATAAGAAACTTTTAGATAACGGACAAGGCACACTAGAAGATGTAATTACCTCGCAAAGGACAACAAATTGGCAGACTGAAATACAACATGTGTTTACATGCGATTTTACCACTGCAGACAATGCACGATTTTTCTTTAACACAGGAAGCACAATTAATGTAAGTTTATCACTGACTGGCGGAAGCGGAAGTAAAACAACATCATGGACAAACTTGTTTTCATCAATGGGTGCAGTAGTATTTACTGATGATAACACACTTCTTGCTGGTCCTGCAACAATAGTAAACATAGGTTGGTACGATTTAACAACGTCATATCAGCAAATAGCAACAACTGCTGTCGGCGGCAGTGGCGTGTATAATGAAAACAATGTAGTTGTAAATGCAAAAAGAAACACAGCATCATCAACACTTACAATACAAGTTAGATTAATTGATGCAGATGTAGGTGACCAAAGACCTGGATTTTTGCCTGGACCGGGTGTAGACGAACCTGTCACAGGCACTACTACAAGCACAGTGCAAAGATTTAGAGCTACAGGAGTAAATGTTGAAGCACCAACATTTTCCACATCAACTAGCACAGAGTTATCTGCCGGATCTTAAAAATTTCTTGACAAATTAATGTAATTACTGTATACTTCAATAGTAGGAGAAGTTATGGATACACAATTACAACAAGCACTTGATTTTTCCCAATATATGACAACTCTAAATAATCAAAAAAGATTATTATGGGAAAAATATCAAGAAAATTTAATATACTATTACAACGGAGGAAAATTTACTATTACTCCTGAACTAATAGCCTATTGTCATTCAGCTATTTTAGAACATGTTGTGTTAATAGATGATAATCAACTACCTGTAAGAGTAGAATTACAAAAGTTTTTATTTGACATCCGTGTTCAGTTTGATAAAGCATCTTTATCTTATTATGAAGAATATTCAAAATTAAAATCTAAAAGAAGTGTTGAGAAAATTCTTAATGACTAATGGTGTATTATTGTTTGCACATAATAATCAAAAGATGGATTATGTTAAACAAGCAATTTATTGTGCAAGAAAAATAAAAAAGTATTTAAATTTACCTGTTGCATTGGTGACAGATTCTAAAGGATATTTACAAAAAAGATATCAACAACATGCTTGTTTGTTTGAATATATTATTGAAAACAAAACTTCAAGCAATCAAACAAGAAAGTTTCGTAATGGGTATTCAACAGCAGTATTGCCATGGAATAATTTTTCAAGATGTGAATCTTATGATATTACGCCTTTTAAAAATACGCTTGTAATAGATACTGATTTTTTATTAGGAAATAATAATCTTATTAAATGTTTTGAATCTAACACATTTAAAATCAGTAAAAATATTATTGATTTAAATCCACAAAGAAATGATACAAGTATACAAAGAGTTAGTGATACAACAATAGATATGTATTGGGCTACCGTATTTTATTTTTCAAAAAACAAATTTAGTAATATGTTTTTTAATTTAGTAAAACACATTAGAGATAATTGGAATTTTTATAGACTTCAGTATCAGATCGTAGGAAATAATTTTAGAAATGACTATGCATTTTCAATAGCACTAAACTTACTAGGATACCCACAAGAAGATTTGCCATGTAAAATGTTTTTTACTACTGACGCAGATAATTTATTAGAAATAGATAAAGAAAAATATAAATTTCTTATTTCAACAACCAGTTTTACAAAAAGCAATACTGTGTGCAGTATAGAAAATGTAAACATACATGTCATGAATAAATTTAATCTAGGCGAACAAATTGATAAGGTTTTAAACAATGAGTAAAGGTTTTTGTTTTGTAGCACAAAATAACAGTTCAACTGATTATGTAAAGCAGGCATGTATTTTAGCACTCAGTATACATAAATTTAATAAAAATCAAAAGATTAGCATTATTACAAATGATAAAGTGCCAGAAAAATATAAAATATTGTTTGATAAAATAATACCTATTGATGTAGATGATTCAAAAAATGAAGAAATAAAATTTCAAAACAGATATAAAGTCTTTCAATTAACTCCTTACAAAAAAACTATAGTAATGGATGTTGATATGTTAGTAATGCGTGATATAACAAATTGGTGGAGCTACTTGAATAATTATGATTTATTTTTTACTAGCAATGTTTACACTTATAGGAACGAAAAGGTAACATCAACGTGGCACAGAAAAACATTTGTGGAAAATAATTTGCCTAACTTGTATAACGGTTTTTGGTACTTTAAAAAAACTGCATTTACAAAAAAATACTTTACATTATTAGAAATTATTACAAAGAATTGGTATATTTTTTATAAAAAATATACGCCTGTTTCTACACAAAAGTTTTACAGTGTTGATGTTAGTTCTGCTATTGCTTGTAAGATATTAGGAATAGAAAAAGAAGTAACAGATAAAAATAGCTTTGTAAATTTTGTCCATATGAAGCCCAAATTACAAAACTGGAATGATGTCCCTAGCAAATGGACTGATAAAGTAAGTTCGTCTGTCAACAAAAATGGAAACCTTTTTATTGATAACATAGTGCAAGATAAAATATTTCATTATGTGGAAAATGAATTTTTAACAGACAATATAATTGAAAGCATAGAACAATGTCATATATAGTTTTTGAAGAAGATTCAGGAAAAATTTTAAGTGTAGGAAATCAAATTTCTACCGATAAGTTGTATATCGAAGTTGAAATGAAAATTGCTGAAAAATTTATTCTAGGATTGGAACAATTTGCTAATTGGAGAGTGTTACCTGATCATAAAGATGCAAAAAAATTTAAGTTGGAAAAAATACAAAAAACTACAAGTGAAAATTTTGTAAATAAAAGTATTTTTCCGCTTAAAAAGTTTTCTAGTATACAACAAACACTTAATACATTCCAAATAATTCAAAATAAAAATACTTGGCAAGGTTATGCAATTCTTGATAAAGATACTAAAGAATTTTATATGAGTAGAGACGGATATTTTGGCAGTGAAAAAGTTATATATGTTACTGATAAAAATGATAAAAGAAAATTTTTAGGAAAATTTAATGTTGGTTTTGAAGATTTTTTTCACGATACTAAATTTAATATAGAATATGATTATGCAGGTGAATGTGACTTATACGTTGCAACAGGCAATGATAATTTTATACATGTGAGGCAACAATGAAAGTAAATGTTCCTGAATGTGATGTTATATATCTAAGTTATGATGAACCTAATGCAGAAAAAAATTATGCAGATTTGCTTACAAAAGTTCCGTGGGCAAAACGGATTCACGGTATAGAAGGTTCAGATGCTGCTCACAAGGCATGTGCTGAAATATCTGAAACACAAAGATTTATTACAGTAGATGGTGATAATATAGTTAAGCCAGAATTTATAAACCAAAGTGTAGAATTTGTTACTGGTACAGATTTGACACGCAAAGTAATTAGTTGGGCAGGCTATAATAATATTAATGGATTAATTTATGGAAATGGCGGCATAAAGTGTTGGGATAGACAAGCAGTGCTTGATATGAAAACACACGAAAACGCAGATTCAAATAATTTAAAAGCACAAGTAGATTTTTGTTGGGATTTGGATTATGTTCAACTTAATGAGTGTATGAGTCTTGTAGAAAATAATTATACCCCGCACCAAGCCTGGAGAGCAGGTTTTAGAGAAGGAGTAAAAATGTGTCTTTTAGAAGGAGAAAAACCTTCTATCAAAGATATGAGAGAAATACATTGGAAAAACCTAAATCGTTTATATGTTTGGTGTATGGTAGGTTCTGATATAAAAAATGGCTTATGGGCAATATATGGAGCAAGAGAAGGTTTTTATAAAACCATGTGTACTGATTGGGATTATGTAAATGTTAGAGACTTTGAATGGTTGAATAATTATTGGAAAGATAAAAGTAATCTTACAGAAACAAATGTTATACAACATTGTTATGATTTAGGGTTAGATATTAAAAGTGAACTGGAAGTTCCAATAGACCCTGAACCTTTTAGTGCAGGACAAAGTAAATTTTTTAAACAAATATATACAAGCCCTCCCAGACCTCAACACACTTCTATTGTTACAAATAAAAATAGCAATTACGATATAATTATGATTTCTTATGGCGAACAAAATAGCAATCATAATTATAGTATGTTAAAGAAAAGATTTCCTGATGCAAAACGTATACATGGCGTCAAAGGCATTGCTAATGCTCATATAGCCGCTGCAGAAATTTGTGATACTGATATGATGTGGATAGTGGACGGAGATGCCGAAGTCATTGATAATTTTAGTTTTGATTATATTGTACCTGATAGTGATAAAGACGCTGTACATGTGTGGAGAAGTATAAATCCTATAAATGATTTAGAATACGGATATGGCGGAGTAAAACTTTTACCTACAGAACTAACAAAAAAAGTAGATAAGAATAAAATCGATGTTAATACAAGTATTAGCACAAAATTTATAGTGAAAAAAGAATTAAGTTGTGTTACAAAATTTAACACAGGCCCTTTCGAAGCTTGGAAAAGTGCTTTTAGAGAATGTGCTAAATTGGCAAGCAAAGTAATTGATAGACAAAAGGAGGATGAAACAAATGCAAGACTTAAAACTTGGACAACCGTGGGACACGATAGATTATATGGCAAATACGCTTTGGCAGGCGCGATGGCTGGTATGGAGTTTGGCCTTTCTAGGAGGTCTGATCTTAGGTTAATAAATGATTTTGAATGGTTAGAGGAAAAATTTAATGAAAAAGTTTGAATTATTAGATAGATTTGAATTATTATATCCTCAAGTCGAACAGTTAGCAGAACTTCGCAGGCTTTATATTGATAAAGACTTATCAAGTTTATTTAAAATAACTAATGCAGATGAAGAACTTCGTAAAGCAGTAATGGAACAAAATCTACACAGTGTTTTTAGATTAGCAGATAACAAATATGAGGATCTTAGAAAAGCAGTTGTAGAAAAAAATTGGCGAAGTATTTTTAGACTTTTGTCAGAAGATGAAAAAATTTCTAATGGTACTATAGATGATCTAAGGACAGCGGTGGTAGAAGAAAATTTAAATGGTTTGTTTAGATTACTTGGACCAAAATATGAGGATTTAAGAAAAGCAGTAGTAGAAGAAAATATACATAGCATATTTAGATGTATGCCTGATACAAATGAAGATTTTCAAAAAGCAGTGACAGAAAAAAATATTTACAGCATTTTTAGGTTATTAGACGACGAAGATCTGCGTAAGTTAGTGACAGAAGATAATGATTGGAAGCTATGGCCTGTGTTGGAACGTTATATCAACACACAATTTGTTACAGCATTTAAAAACTTTTTTGTTAACAAAACTGAAATAGCGGAAGACTGCTTTAGTAGAGGTCAATTACAAAGTAAAGCATGGTTAGTAAATGAACTTAAAAAATTAAATCCTCAACTTGGTACAGTATTTCTTTGTGCAGGTTGGTACGCAACATTAAGTACGATGCTTTTTGAAAATGATTTTGATATTAAATGTGTTAGGAGTTTTGATATAGATCCTAGTTGTGTTGAAATTTCAGAAATATTTAACAAGCCTTGGGTAGTTGATAATTGGAAATTTAAAGCTATTACAGAAGATATAAAAAATATTAATTATTCTAAACACGAATGGCAGATGTGGAGTGATAAAAATAATAGGTTAAGTAGTCCAATAAGTGATATTCCTGATACAATTATTAATACCAGTTGTGAACATATTGAAAATTTTTCAGAATGGTATGATAAAATACCTTATGGCAAATTACTTATATTACAAAGTAATAATTATTTTTCAATAAAAGAACATTTTAACTGTTCAAAGTCATTAGAAGATTTTGAAATACAAACACCTATGCGACAAGTTAAATACAGTGATGCACTAGATTTAGGTGAGTACACGAGGTATATGAGAATTGGATATAAGTAACTTAACATTAAGACAATTACAGCAAGAAAGTGCAAGAGCATTAAACACAATGCAAGCTACAAATAATAACATTTACCAATTTAACAAACAAGCACACCATGATAGCCAAAATTGGTATAGAGCAGTAATTGAATGGTATATTGAAAAATATGGCGATCTTCCGAGTAAAATCGGACCAGGTAAAGATATAAGATTAATTTTAGATGATACATCCATTTAATAAATTAGAAACCGTTCCTAAATTCAAAAGCATGACATGGGTATCTCATACTTATTGTAATTATAGTTGTGATTATTGCGTGCCAGAATTTTATAATGGCAAATATAGATGGAAAGATGATTTCACTGATATTATAAATTTAGTAAAAAATTTTAGAAAAAACAGTCCTTTAAGATTTGACATTATGGGGGGAGAACCAACTTTATGGCCAAAGTTTTCTGATCTATGTAAAAAAATAAATGATACTGGAGAAAAAAATTATATAACATTTTCTACTAATGGAAGTAGAACAATAAATTGGTGGAAGAAATTTGACGCACCCACTTCCGAAGTTGTTTTATCTTTTCATATTATAAGTGGAGCTAGTATAAGTCATTTTATAGAAGTGATAAAAATTTTATCTGACAAAGGATATAGAGTGATAGTTTTTTTAATGATGCACCCTAAACATTTTAAATCTATCAAAAAATCAGCAAAAAAAGTTATTAAATTAAATCTAAAATGTAACTTATATGTAAAATTAGTTTCAGATTGGAAAAACATGGAAAAAGGTGGAGCGTTAATTGACGGATATACACAGCAAATGAAGGACTTTGCTGTTAAGATTAAATATGAAAAATCTCATCCAAGACAGGATTTTTGGAAATATTTATGCTTACATGCAAGTGACAGTAAATCTTACAAAAGACCAATTGATTTGAGAGACCTTATTAATCAAGAGAAAAACAGTTTTAAAGGTTGGATGTGTGCTACTGGTATTGATTATATTGGTGTAGAATCTAATGGTGATATATACGGTAGCCAATGTCGTCATCACGGTAAACTTGGAAATATTCATACTGGCTACACATTGCCAAAGGCACCACAGACATGCTACAGAGAGTTTTGTAATTGTGGAAGCGATTTAGAAATATACAAATTTATAGATAGGAAAGCCGATGTCAATACATCAAAAATTTTGTAAAATTAATTTACAACATACAAATTATAAAATGCTTCCTAATGCAAGGCTATTAAAAGCAAATGAAATTGATATAGATTATTTACAGAATGTTTTTAGACAATATTGTGCTTACAAAAATTTTGACAGCGTAATGCCATTATTTGATAGCGAATTTGAAGGAAATGATATTATTGGTTATTTTTATAA
>MDTE01037849.1_pt1 | contig 20403 bp, 15 predicted proteins | sample 811231 | NCBI WGS metagenome assembly MDTE01 (sample SAMN05326651, study PRJNA326480) | marine metagenome | isolation source: seawater | place: Indian Ocean: Red Sea | collected 2010
AATTTACGTCTACAAATGGAAGAAAAGGAGGCAACCGTTTCTCGGCGAGAATGGAAACTCTTAAACAATGGTGAGCCTACAGGGTTACAAGCCCGAGAACCTCAATTAGCAGAAGCTAGAGCGGCTCTCTCTGCTGCCAAAGCATCAGAAGAAGCTGCACAACGTAATCTTGATCGATGTAAAATACGTGCACCTTTCGACGGCATGGTAGCCAAAGCTAATGTTCGCTCAGGACAATTCGTATCACTTGCCGTGCAACTAGGAGAAATCTTTTCAACGGATGTCGCAGAAATACGCCTCCCACTAAGTGCTCGCGATTTACGTTTCATCGATCTACCAGACCCAGACGAACCATTAGAACTTAATAAAGGACCCAAAGTGACCCTTACCAGCCAATCAGGTGAAGATGCAATTGAATGGACTGGATCCATAGTACGGTCTGAGCAAAACGTAGATCCGGTGAACCGAATGATTTACGTCGTTGCAAAAGTCGACGATCCTTACGGTCTAATAAATCAGAACAAGCAACCCTTGCTTCGGGGAACTTTCGTAAACGCAGTAATCACTGGTCGAACTGAAATCAATATTACTTCCATTCCCCGCACAGCCCTACGCGGAGGAGATCGGGTGTGGTTATTTCATGAAAATGAAATTAATATTAAATTATTTGATAATATTAAACAGTTTTGCCTTCTTTATGAAGGGTACCTTGCCTACAGGAAAGTAGATGTGATTTATTCTGATGAAACTCAAGCTATCCTGAAAAATAGCATGCAACCAGGAGAACGAATTATTACCTCTCTCCTAGCTGGAGTCATTGATGGAATGGAAGTAAAAATTGAAGATTAAATTCCTCCAAATTATCAACTCATGAATAGCCTGATTGAATGGTTCGCTAAGAACGGTGTCGCAGCAAATCTGCTGGCAATTTTTATCGCCGTTGTTGGCTTCATGACTATTGGGACGCTTCGCCAAGAAGTTTTCCCGGAATTTTCTTCGGATATTATTTATGTTCGGGTTGTTTACCCTGGCGCTGCACCTGAAGAAATCGAAGAGGGTATAAGCCAAAAAATAGAAGAAGCCGTGTACGGGTTAACCGATGTTAAAAAAATAACATCTACCTCACGAGAAAACTCCAGTTCGTTAATGATTGAACTAAACCCTGGCACTGCTGCAGCACGAGCTTTAGACGAAATAAAGACCAGAATTGATGCCATCGATACTTTTCCTGAGGAATCAGAAAAACCGGTGATCGAAGAAATCATGATGCGCAAACAGGTAATTAATGTAGCCATCTCTGGGAATGCACCAGAAACAACCTTAAGACATTATGCATCCGATGTAAGGGATCGACTAATGGCACTTGAAGGAATCACGCAGGTTGAGCTAGCTAACGTTCGTGAACTAGAAATTTCAATCGAAGTTTCCGAAAACACACTTCGACAATACGGCATGTCTTTTGATGAATTGGCAATAGCAATTCGAAAATCATCAGTTGATCTGCCAGGTGGTTCAATCAAGGTTAAACGTGGTGGTGAAGTACTACTTCGGACCAAGGGCCAAGCAAAGGAGGTAGTTGATTTTGAACAAATCATTCTCCGCACACTACCCGATGGCACTCAAATAAAACTTGGTCAGGTAGCCAACATCATCGACGGATTTGAGGAAAACGACAGAGAATCATTTTTTGATGGCACACCATGTGCTCTGGTTAAGGTGTTTCGAGTGGGTGAAGAGAATGCGATAGAAATTTCCAATATCGTGCAACAATTCATTAAAGACTCATCTCATCTATACCCGAAAGGAATTGAACTAACGACATGGCAGGATGATTCGGTGTATCTCGCCGGTCGGCGGGATCTGATGATCAAAAACGGTCTTACTGGTTTTTGCTTAGTATTTATGGTTTTGGCATTATTCCTCCGTTTTCGATTGGCCTTTTGGGTAAGTCTTGGAATCCCAATTTCTTTTCTTGGCACCTTTTGGCTAATGCCTGCACTCGATGTTTCCATTAGTATGATTTCTCTTTTCGCATTCATTGTGGTGCTAGGTATCGTGGTTGATGATGCCATACTGATAGGTGAAAATATTCATGCTCATCACGAACAAGGTACTCCGGGATTAAAAGGCGCTGTGGCTGGTGCTATCGAAATGGCCAAACCCGTATCGTTCGCAATTGCAACATCTATAGCAGCATTTGCACCTCTCATTTTCGTGTCTGGCAATACCGGAAAAATAATGAAGTATATACCACTAGTAGTAATCCCTACCCTTTTCTTTTCACTAATAGAGTCATTGTTCATATTGCCAAAACATCTCAGTCATTTGAAAAGGGTCGATGATATAGAAGAGGGCAAAGGCTGTGTTGGAAGCTGGCGGCGCTTTCAACATCGATTCGTCACTCGAATGGATCAGTTTGTTCTGAAAATATATAAACCTAGCCTGCGTTGGTGTCTGGAGTGGCGTTATCTAACCATGGCTATCGCTAGTGCAGTTTTTTTTGTCACAATGGGTCTCGTTGGAGGAGGCCATTTGAAATTCACGTTTTTCCCTCCAGTCGAAGGTGACAACATAGCCGCTGCTATCACAATGCCGTTGGGCACTACCACTGAAGAAACTCAAAGAGCAGTAAATAAACTTCAACAAGCGGCATATGAAGTTCGTGACGAGCTAGATGCAAAAACTCCAGAAGATTACCCTAGTATCGTCCGCCATATGCTAAGTTCAGTCGGTAGCCAACCTTTTATGACAGACCAAAGTCGATCCGGCGGGGCTGTAGCGTCCTCAATCATCGGCGCACACACTGGTGAAGTTCACATTGAAGCCTCCCCTTCTGAAGAGCGTAAATTTAATGCTTACGAGTTAGCTCGAAGATGGCGGGAAAAAGTCGGAGAAATGCCGGAAGCTGAAAACTTACAATTCACTGCAGATATTTTTCAGGCTGGCGATGCTATTAACATAGTTCTAACAGGGACAGTCTTCAACGAATTAATTGACGCTGCAGAATGGCTAAAAATTCAGTTGGCAAATTTTGAAGGAGTCATTGATATTTCCGACTCATTCAGAGAAGGCAAAGAGGAAATACAACTTCAAATTAAACCGGAAGCCGAGTCGCTCGGCCTAACTCAAATTGATCTGGCCAAACAAGTACGTTCTGCTTTTTATGGAGAAGAAGTACAGCGCATTCAACGAGGACGAGACGATGTTCGAGTTATGCTTCGATATCCTCAAAACGAACGCCGCAGCCTAGCCAACCTTGAACAAATGCGAATTCGAATGCCAGGTGGAACAGAGATTCCGTTTAGTGAAGTTGCTAGTGTTACCTATGGGCGAGGATACGAATCGATTCGACGAATCGATCGGCGTCGTGCAGTAAACGTAACAGCTGACGTTGATTCTTCTAAAGGGAATACCCAAACAATCAATACCGCCCTTCAAAATGATATTTTACCAAAACTCCGCTTAGAGTTCCCTGGCGTGTATTGGGGCTTTGAGGGAGAACAGAGCGAACAGGCCGAAACAATCGCCAGCATGAACTATCTTTATATGATAGCACTGATTATTATTTACGGATTACTGGCCATCCCATTTGGTTCTTATATACAACCAATTATTGTAATGGCCGCCATACCGTTCGGACTAATTGGAGCCATATGGGGACATGTAGTGATGGGAATGGATGTCACCATACTATCTGGTTTTGGAGTCGTCGCACTCACCGGAGTGGTAGTAAATGACAGCCTTGTAATGGTCGATTATGTCAATAGAAAGCGAAGCATTGGTCTCAACGAAATGGAAGCTGCACGCCAAGCGGGAATGTCGCGTTTCCGGCCTATTATACTTACATCACTCACTACCTTCGCCGGCCTAACCCCATTGTTACTTGAAAAAAGCCTTCAAGCTAAATTCCTAGTACCAATGGGAATATCGCTCGGTTTTGGAGTCATTTTCGCGACAGTAATTACACTTATTCTTGTTCCAGCAATGTATCTTATTCTTGAAGACACTAGAACACTACTTAAGGATTTCCGAGCCTTCCTCTTTGGAAACAAAAGGAAACTTTAAACTCAATCAATGGCCAAGCGCTTGGCTTAAAGTCTTTATCTGACTAAGCTCTCCAGATGAAAAGATCACTTATCTATTTTTTTATTTTGCTAATCGTCACCCTTCAAGCAAAAGCAATAAATAAGCCTAATATCCTGTTCATAATGGTGGACGACCTTGGCAAAGATTGGATCTCTTGTTACGGCGCTGACAATATCAAAACGCCAAATATAGATCGCTTAGCCAAAGGTGGACTAAAATTTCATAATGCATGGTCAATGCCTCAGTGCACACCTACTCGCGCTACATTACTCACTGGCCAATACCCATGGCGCACTGGCTGGGTTAATCACTGGGATGTACCACGTTGGGGCGTGGGCTACTTCGATTGGGGCAAGTACACAACCTTCGCAAAAATAATGAAAACTGCCGGATACACTACCGCAATTTCAGGAAAATGGCAGATAAACGATTTCCGAATAGAACCTGAGGCACTTAAAAAACATGGCTTTGATGACTGGGCCGTATGGACTGGCTACGAAACCGGAAACCCTAAAAGCGGGGAACGCTATTGGGATGCCTACATCCACACCCGAACCGGGAGCAAAACCTATAAGGAAAAATTTGGCCCAGACATATATTGCGATTTCCTAATCAAATTCATGAAGCAACATCATGAAGAACCAATGATGCTATACTTTCCAATGGCACTAACCCATGGCCCACTTGTGCAAACTCCTGATAAACCCAATATCACAGAAAACAAAACCAAACTTAAAGCCATGGTGCGCTATACCGATAGTTTGGTTGGTAGACTGGTAGACACATTAGACAAACTGAACATTCGTGAGCGAACAATTGTGATTTTCACCACTGATAATGGAACCAGCGGAGGATTGCGAGGCACGATAAATGGAGTAAGACCAAGCGGAGGCAAAGCATCGAAATATGAAGGCGGCGTATGCCAACCTTTTATTGTCAACTGCCCAGGCTTGGTACCAGCCAATCGAAATACCCATGCACTGACTGATTTCTCGGACTTACTACCTACTTTTGCTGAATTAGGCCAAGCAACTTTACCGAAAGACATTATTCTTGATGGTAAATCATTCGCCCCACTACTTCTTGGCAAGACGGATGACTCGCCACGAGATTGGATCATGGCACTTGGACACGGAGGAGGGCGACTGGATAGCAATGGCGTACGAGGAGTTCACGATTATGCGGACCGAGTTTTTCGTGACAAAAGATATAAGGTATGGCTCAAAAATGAACCAATCATAACAGCCCTTTACGACCTTCAATCAGATCCACTAGAGCAGAAAAATTTGATAGAAAGCAAAATACCTGAACACTTGGATGCACTGGAGAAATTTCGGAATATTATAGGCTTACAACCAAAGATTGATGGAAGACCTCTATACCGCCCACGTAAGGCCAATCCTTGGGACAAAACACTTGAATCTCAAAAACAGGAGACAAAAAAAGAGAAGCCAAAACGAGAACGACGCAAGCGACGAAAAGCAGCATTGAATTAATCAGAAAAGATCATCTAACAGAGCAGAGATAGTCATATGATTCACCCCAAAGCTATCATTCATCCCAACGCAATAATCCATAAAACTGTTGAGATTGGTCCCTTCGCTGTTATTGACGAAAACGTCAAAATTGAAGCGGGCTGCATTATCGGGCCACAGGTTCACCTCACAGGACACACCACTATTGGAAAAGACAATCGCTTCCATACCGGCTGCGTTATTGGCGACTCTCCCCAAGACGTAAAATATAAAGAAGAACCGACCAAGCTAATTATTGGCGGACAAAATACTTTTCGTGAACATGTAACTATTCACCGCTCAAATTCCTTGGACGAGGATACTGTAATCGGCTCAGGCAACATGTTAATGGCCAACAGTCACGTTGGCCACAACTCAACAATTGGGGATCGGGTTATCCTTGCAAACGGGGCACTAGTCGGTGGCCATGCAATAATAGGTAACGGTGCATTTCTATCCGGCAACGCTGTCGTACATCAGTTTTGCCGAGTTGGATCACTAGCCATGATGCAAGGCTGTGCAGGTGTCAGTTTGGATCTTCCACCATTTACAATCGTACGTGGAATTAACGGCATGTGCGGACTTAATAGTATAGGAATTAAGCGTGCTGGATACTCAAATGATGAACGAAATGAATTGAAACAAACCTACCGCACAATATTCATGGGAAATGAGTTATTAAGCGATGCCATTAATAAAGCTCGAAAACAATTTAACGGTTCTCTGTCTAGATTGTTAATCGATTTTGTAGCAAACAGCGACCGCGGAACATGTTCTCACACGAAGCGCTAAACTCGGTTCATCGTTCCCTGCTCTACCTTCCAGCGATTTAGGTCAGCTGACAATTCACTCGGCCAGTTCTCCTCTGTACAGGTCATGAAAACTTGACCTAGCGCTCGCCTAGTACGGCTAATAAGTGGGATCAAACCCGCTCGACGCTCTGCATCCAATTCACCCATTACATCGTCTATTAACAAAATAGGGGGTGAACCATGGACCCCAGATAAATATTCTGCCTGCGCCATTTTAAGCGCAATGGAAAATGTTCTTTTCTGCCCCTCACTCCCAAACTGAGATGCTAGCTTATTATCAAGCGTAAGCTTCATTTCATCACGATGAGGGCCAATAACAGTACTACGATACCTTAGTTCTCTTTCACGAGATTTAGATAATTCTAATATAAAGTCTTCTCTCACACTGGGTTTATATTCGATCATTACATCCTCCATTTTAGATGCAATTTTCCGATAACTTAAACGCACTAAGGGAGATAGTTTCTCAACTAACTTACGCCTAAAAATCATTAGTTTCTCTCCTGTAGAAATAAGATCTTTTGTAAAACTATCAATCAGTGACACATCAATCGGACCTCTCTTAAGTAATGCATTTCGTGAACGAAGCAACTCAGTGTATCGATGCAAAAGCCCTAAATAACCAGGCTGGGTTTGGGTGAGAAGTAAATCAAGAAAGCGACGGCGAGACTTTGCTGAACCCTTTACCAGGTGCAAATCCTCCATACAGAATACCACAGTTCGTAACGTGCCAAGATAATCAGACACACGACGAATCGACTTTTGATTTAACTTTAATTTACGTTCATTGGCTGCCCAATAGTACTGAATATTATTCTCTGTTTGCCCAAGAACCAGCCCCCCAACAAAAAAGGCTAATTTTCCATGATGGATAATTTGGGCATTACCTACACCTCGAAACGATCGGAGTGTTGAAAGCAAATAAATCGCTTCAAGAAGATTGGTTTTCCCCTGTGCATTGGAACCAAGAATAAGATGAAACCCTGACTCAAAATTAACTTCCAGTTTTCGGTAATTTCGAAAATCACGAAGTTTAAGACTGGCTAACTGCACACCGAATTGTGCGCATAGAAGACGGAAGGTTCGAGAGTAAAGAGTTAAAAACGAAACAAAGCTCCGATTTTTGTTACAATCTCAAACTCCTTCATCACCAAACCCGTCCTTTCATCTAGATAACCTTGATTAACAACCAAAAACATCTTCGCCCCAGGCTTATACTCCCATTGTAGCCGACTATTTACACCAACAGAATCGCTAATATTATCATATTGCAACATGTTCGAAAGAATAAGATCGGGATTAAAATTATAATTAAATTCTAATCTACTTATAGTAATGTCTACTTCTTCGTTATTTTCCAATTCAATGAGATTTTTTTCTATTTCCCCACCAAAATTAAGGTTTGGCCAAGGGGTAAAATGTGTCTCCAATCCAAATTGATGGCGCACCCCCCCATAATAACCGTCTATAGAATAAAAAGGATTTAAAAAAACTCTTCTATGCATACCTATATAACCACGCAAACTCACTCCCCACCAATCATAATCCCCTGCTGGAATTGTTGTCCCATCAGATATGGAAAAACTCTCTGAAGGCCTATCAGTAATATGACTAACACTAAATCCAACAATATCCTGACTTTCAAAATATAAAGTAGCTAGATCAAATCTCTGCTTTGTGTTGATTAAACTATTACCTAATCCAGTATACATTTCAGCTTCATAGCCATGCCTAGTATTCCTCAACCAACTCAAATTATCATGGTAGGGTATAAAGTCGAATTCAGCGGCATAACGCCTGTTCCCTCTCCGACGAACAAAACCCATAGCTGGATCAAATTCCTTCCCGATCTCAGTAATACTGGCAGATAAGTCAATATTCCTATCCTCCAAAGAAGAACTAATATTCCAAGCCGGTTCAATATTTTCTCCTTCCTCTGAATATGAAGCTAACGCATAGGCATTAAATCTAAAGTTTTTACCACCAAACATATCACTGCTTCGAAATTGAAAATCCATCCCAGCAAGGGCATTCATTTCATCAGAATTTGGATCTCCTACAGTCGATAAAAAACCAACAGATGATTGTTCATAAATATTTTTACTAACCCTGCCTACAAAAACATTTCTTGTTCCCTCCTTAGATTCCACAACTGCATCTAAAAATCCGAGATTATAGGATTTCACCCTGCCAGTTAGTTTTCCCGCAAAATGTATAGGCTCAACCTCTCCATCACTACTCAAGCCTATGCGACGACTAAAAAAAGGTATAAGCAATGTTGATGATCTATCACGAGACCGACGACTTATTGAATCTGTTCCACCAAAACCAAAAATGCCTGAGTCTTCTAAAAAGAATTGCCTTTTCTCAGGGAAAAATAATGGAAACCGAGTCAAATTTAACTGTCTTTTATCAACTTCTGTTTGAGCAAAATCTGTATTAATACTTGCTAGTGCCGTTAAGCTTGGAGTTAGCCTGTATCTAACATCAAAACCAAAATCCCCTAATAAATCTGAATCACTTTGTTCATAATCTTTTTGATAACTCCCAACAATATAAGGATTGATATCCAAACCAAGACCTTGCTTTAACCCAGATAATCCCAACAAGTCTCCGCATTCTGACACGTTAAAACTTTTATTAACTGATCTAGAATTAGCCCACTGGCCTCTTTCTCCATATCTTCCAATATTTCTATATACATTGATCCCCCATGTAGATTTATTTTCATCAAAGCTAATAGACTTAAATGGTATTTCAAATTCAGCAGCCCAACCCCAAGAATGTTTTTTACAACGAGCAACCCAAGCCCCATCCCATTCAGAGTTAACACTGGTATTATTATTTATGCTCGAGTCACCTCTTGCTCCCAAGGAATTAACACTAAAGAAATATCCATTTCTTCGATCAAGAAATGTATCCAAAGTAATGTTCACAATATCCTCAGATCGCATATACTCATCACGCTTCATATTTTTAGCGATAATAGCCGACGGTGAATTATCAAAACACCAGACAGCTATGTAGATTGCGTCATCATCATATAAAACTCTAAATTCCGTCCTTTGAGAATGAGGGACGTTTTGTTGAGGACTCTTCTGTAAAAACTCACCTCCAGGCTTTGCAAGCTGCCAAACTTGATCATCCAATATACCATTAATTTCAGGAGAAACTTCTACTCGAACCGCCTTGACTACAGGACGCCCTCGAAAGGTGCCTTTACTATCAGGCGCTACCGGTGTGTGTTCAACAGCACTTGCCGCTTGAAGAATAAACAAAAATAAAACAGCTATTATATAGGACCGCTTAAATATTAATCGATTCACTTTAATTATCAAAAGAATAACGACCACCAAAAGCTTATCCTAACTCTGGAAAAAGCCCCTTTAAGTCCAACGTATCGTCATGGGCTTTTTGAAGTTTTATCAGGCGATTGTAGAGACGTTTTACTAATTGAGCTTTCGTTTCGTCACCAGCGAGATCATTCATCTCAGACGGATCACGTTTTATGTTAAATAAACGTGCCTTTGCTATTTTAGGATAAAGAATCAATTTCCAGTTACCCACAGTAACAGATCGCTGCACACGCAGATAAGCCCCATATACTGCCTTAACTTGAGATTGTTTCTTCTTGCCATTTAAAATTGGCATTAGACTTTGGAATTCTACCTGATCAGGACGCTTTGCGTCTGCTATATCAATAGATGTTGCCATTATATCCTGAAAATAAATTGGCTCATTAACTTTTACCCCACCAGCTATTCCAGGCCCCACTGCAATAAAAGGCACTCGTGTACTATGTTCGTATAAGTTCTGCTTACCAAAAAGCCCATGATGTCCAACGGCTAAACCATGATCTGCTGTGAAGAAAATATATGTATTATCAACCTGTCCGGAACGTTCAAGAGCATCCAGTATACGCCCTATTTGTGCATCCATATGCTCTATGATCGCATAGTACTCTCGCCGATGTACCTTAACTGCATGATGTGTGCGAGGAAAAGGCCCTAACTTTTCATCTCTTAAATTCGCGCTACAGCCGATATCATCTTTATAAGGATATTCGGCAAGATAATTTTCTGGCACTTTAATTCGGCTCAAGGGATAACGATCAACATATTCCTTCGGAGCCTGCCGCGGGTCATGCGGAGCATTGAAAGCAATATACATAAAGAACGGACGCTTATCTTTTTTAGCTTCATCTATGTAGCTCATAGCATCATCACCTACAATCTCACTCCAATGCTTCCCCCCTTTCCAAAACCCGTCAAACTTTACGTCGTAAGGACTCCAAGGATCGCTCTTATCTGGCAATGGTCGATTGTAACCTTCAGTAGTTTGATTTGGCATACCACCTCGAATGTTACGCGTCACTTCAAACGCACGATCTGCCGCAGTAGATATATGCCACTTACCAGTAAAAAACGTCTGATAACCAGCTCTGGTCATAACCTGAGGCCATAGATTACGAAACTCTAACTCACGGGCTTTCTTTTGAGCATCAGTCATTTTTTTCCCACCGCGCAAGACTTGCTGAGCCTTTTGAGCACGCCATATATGCCGTCCAGTGATGAGCATATGCCTACTAGCTACACAAACCGCGCCACTCCATGAACCCATATTATAAGCGCGAGTAAACTGCATGCCTCGCTTAGCCAAGCGATCAAGATTAGGCGTATCAATATCTGTAAGGCCAAGATTACCCACAGTCTCGAAACATTGATCATCAGCGAAGATGAATAATACGTTAGGCTTAGTCTTCGCGTAGACTTGAGTAAGCGTCAGGCCAAGAGACAAAGCAGCAAATAGGCGCACTACAAATTGCATTAGTTTTCTACTCATATAATTATCCTTACACAGTTCACGACAAATGATGAAAACCGCTAGGGTGAAGACATCGTAGACGTTGAACAAATGGAGTCGAGTCAATAAAACAAAATTAAACCTAAACAGAATAAGCATCGTCTTTTTTTAGACTAAATGCTAATTCTCCCAGCGGACTGTCGATTTTCCTAGTTAACAAAATCCCAAAAATATGGCCTACGAATCTTATGCAGATTTTTTGAATGCGCTCGAGAGCGCAGGAGAGTTGATTCGCATAAAAACTCCAATCGCGACGGAACTTGAGATAACCGAAATCGCAGATCGAGAAATGAAAAAGCCAGGCGGTGGCAAGGCTCTATATATTGAAAAACCAACAATTAACGGCAAAATTTCACCTATCCCAGTGGCAATTAATACTATGGGGTCCAGTAAAAGAATGGCCATGGCACTCGGGGCGGATAGTGTCGAAGATGTAGCGACGAAGTTAGGTTCACTCGTCCAAGCTAAACCACCGACTGGATTTCGAGATGCTGTGACTCTCCTTAATCGAGCACTCGAACTTCGTCATGCCCGACCAAAAAAAGTTAAGAACGGCCCATGCAAGGAAGTGATTCATCGATTCGAATTAGAGGCTTCTCAAAACAATCCTTGGCCAAGTGCCCCAAACATTAACCAACCAGAAAGCATCTCTTTAGATCCCCCCACACTATTAAATTTACCTATTTTAAAATGCTGGCCACTTGATGGCGGACGATTCCTTACATTGCCATGTGTAGTCACACGTGATCCAGATACAGGAGATCGTAACCTAGGTATGTATCGCATGCAGGTATACGACAGCCAATCCACCGGAATGCATTGGCAATTACAAAAAGTTGCAGCACGACATGGACGAAGATATTACGAGAACGGTGAACGTATGCCTGTGGCAGTGTTTATGGGAGGTGATCCTGTATATCCTTTTTGCGCCACCGCTCCCATGCCTGACGGACTCGACGAGTTTTTGCTGGCCGGCTACCTACGTCGCAAATCTGTTGAAATGATTCAGTGCGAAACTTGTGATTTGGAAGTTCCAGCTAATGCCGATATTGTAATTGAAGGCTATATAGATCCAACCGAGCCACTACGAGAAGAAGGGCCATTTGGAGATCACACTGGCTACTATACTCTACCTGAACCTTACCCAGTATTTCATATCACAGCTATCACACATCGGAAAAATGCAACTTATCCCGCAACCATTGTAGGCATACCTCCTATGGAAGATTTTTACATGGGTAGTGCTAGTGTTAAATTATTCCTACCAGTTTTCCAGATGAACTTCCCGGAGATTGTAGATATTGCATTGCCAGCTGAAGGAACCTTTCACAACTTAGTTTTTGTTAGCATCAAAAAAACTTATCCAATGCAGGCATTCAAAATTATGCACGGACTATGGGGCATGGGACAAATGATGTTCACCAAATTTATTGTTGTGGTGGACGATTTCGTTAACGTTCACAATACCAGTGAAGTGTTGTTTCATATGTGTGCCGATACAGATCCTCAAAGAGATAGCATTCTAACAAAAGGTCCTGCAGACGTTCTCGATCACGCTACAAACGAAATTGGTATTGGAAGCAAACTTGGAATTGATGCGACACGAAAACTTTCTGGCGAAAGCTTTCACCGCAACTGGCCACCACTGATAACAATGGATGAAAAGATTAAATCAAAAATTAAGGATCAATTTGACGGCTAGCTCTAACAACCGCAGAATCACCAAACTTCTATCGGCCCCTTAGGCACAGGAATTTCATTACGCTTAGCCGCAGCTGGATCTTCATCATTCATGAACGTGGGCACCATTGGACTCTGCCTATAGCGCTCGATTAATTCACCATCACTATCTACGAACTGATTACGCCATTCGAGGTAATCAGCCAACGTTGAGTCAAAATCCTCCCGAGTAGAGATTTGAACAACTCGCTTATTGAAAAGTTTAACTGGACCAAAACGCTTAGCATACCATGGAGCTACTTTACGGAACATTAGACATCCTCGTTCCTCGCCGAAAACTTCAATCATTAGCTCGAAATGCCGTTTCATAACCCTAACTCTTTCGATAAACTTTGGATCAGGCAACAATTCCCCTGTTTTCAAGTAATGATCTGTATGTTTAAAAAGCCATGGATTATAAAATGCCCCCCTCCCAGCACTCACTCCGTGGCAACCAGTAGCCTCAATCATATGCTTAGCAGACTCCGGTGTGGTAACATCTCCGTTCCCTATCACCGGAATCTCTCGAGCAGAAGCCACCACCTCTCGTATCCCTGCAAGATTAACTGTTCCAAGGAAACCTTGTTCTCGCGTTCTACCGTGAATGAAAATTGCTTTTACCCCAACATCCTCAAGAATACGTACTAAATTTGGCGCAGTGATATTATTATTGTCCCATCCCAAACGCATCTTTGCGGTAATAGGAATAGCAACCGAACTTACCATCATTTTAACCAAATCAGCAGTTTTATCCAATTCAGTCATCATCGCGGATCCTCCACCAGTCTTGCATACCTTGCGTACTGGACAGCCCATATTAATGTCTATCGAATCAACACCAATCGATTCGAGATACTGTGAAGCATCTCGCATTTCCTCTGGCACTGCACCGAATAATTGCACAGCAAACGGACTATCAATCTCATTCGACTCAATCAACTTCAGCGCCTTAGAGTTACGCTCTAGAAGCGACCGAGCATTAACAAGATCCGTAGTCGTTAGACCCAACCCCCCCACTTCTCGCAAAACTAAACGAAAAGGTAGATTCGTATAACCGGCCAAAGGTGAAAGAAAGAGATTGGTTTCGAGTTGGAGTAAGCCAAATTTCATAAACTATTAATCTAAAAAACTAAGCCATAATAATAAAATATCACGATGTAAAAAGTACAACTAAACAGAATATTCACTGAACCCCAGGCTCGGCACGCAGATCATAACAAGAAATATTATCTTTCATTCTAAGGTAGAGTTTCCCCTCCACAATCACTGGAGAAGGACACCACATAGCCTTTATTCGTGACTTACCTAATTCACGATGCGCCTTGATGTCAGTATCAATCATAACTAGATCACTTCCCTTCTTCTCTAGTGCGATTATTTTCCCATCGGCAATAATCGGTGATGAAATTGTACTCTGGCGAGATTCCCTCCATTGCAACTTACCAGTAGCTAAGTCAGCACACATATGCCAATCACCGCCGATTAGGTATACATGCCCTCCGTAAATCAACGGAGACGATTGCGCTCGCCTTTCTGACATTGGAATCTTCCAAGCAATTTTAGCCCCTTCTTTGGACAGGCGATATGCAGCTAAACCCACTTTTTTCTCCTTACTATATACCACCATCCAATTACCGGAAATCACCGGAGTTGAATCACCGCCGCCAGCTACCTTCCAAACCGTATCACCTGTATTTGGATTAACTGCAACATACGCTTTACGTTCGCTACATATAATCCATTTACCATCTTGATCACTCCAAATTAAAGGAGAAGAGTTACTATTCCTCACATCATTATTAATCCAAATCTGACGTCCAGTTTTGGCATTGTAAGCCACCAAATTTCCGGCAATCAAAAACACCTTTTCATTATGAAACAAAATTGAAGATGCGGGACCATGACCACGTTTTGGCAAGGGTGCAGACCATATTCGCCGACCATTAACCGCATCCACACAATATACATGAGTACTACCAGCAGCAAATAATCGACCACCAGCTATACAAGGAGTGCTCGATGACTTTCGGCCTGTTGGCTCTCCAGGGGCCTCTGTCTTCCAAAGACGACGGCCCGTCCTAGAATCAAGACACAATATTACATCCTTGGCTACACGTACCGTGTTTGGGATTGCTTTAATCAACTGTTGTTTACCAAGACTACTAATAGGTTGTGCATCAATCCATTTTTTAAGGGCTGCATCATTTTGAAAACGTTTATTCCCTTTCTCCGAAATATGACGCATATCCTCGTAAGGAACAGCTGTTCCCCCCTTCTTAAATCGGCTAATTATCCAGCTCCCATTACGCTCAGCCTGTTCTTTCGACAAATTGTCAGATATCCAATTCTCAGCCCAATCGTTTAATTTACGCCCGCGAAGCCGAGGACTTATCGACTCACGAGCTTTTTCCATTTTAGTGATTATCTGTTCTGAAAGAGATAGGTTTCGATAACCAAGTTTACGTAAAATTAAATCATTAATCTCACGGTTTTCTGATGGCTTATCATCATGCCAAACAAGACTGATATAAGTTTTTCCATCGTTCACCAAAACGCTTCCATGTCCACCGTTGTCCCCACTTGGAATAGTCTCACTTCGCCAGAGCAAATTCGGGCCACTTTCAGCCCAAACACTCAGAAGAGGCACTCCATCTTTAACTACACCATTACGATCATTACCTCGCCACTGGTTCCAATCAATAGCAACAACAGATGAAGAAAAAAACCAAAGAAGGAAAGATGTGATATAAAAGAATCGACTCATCCAAAAGCGGAAGGGTGCCGACACAAAAACCACTGCGCAAGACTTTGAACTATAACTTTCATAAAACTCTTCTCGTTTACTTGGATTCATTAAACAAACTCAGCTTGAGTTCGAGTATATACTCCATTAATTTTCATCAAATGCAACTGGAGGATCATATCGGCGATATCATTGGCAAAGCCCGAAAGGGACTAAAAATTGAAATCCATCAAGCAGCAGAAATAGCTAATTTAAGTTCTATCCAATATTCACGATTCGAAGAAGAAGGAATTATTGACCCAGAACCCAATCTTGTTGAACTGGGCAAACTACTTGAAATAAGAACTGAAAAGCTTTCCGTTATCGCCGATGGATGGGAACCCTCTACTAGCATTTGCATGAATAAAACCGTAGAGCAAATTACCACTAATGAAGGGATGGAAGTTCATTGCTACCTTGCATGGGACGAAGAAACACTGGAAGCTGCCTTGTTCGACACGGGATGGAATCCCGACCCCATTTTAGCACTAATTGAAAATCACGATCTAAAACTTAAACATCTTTTCATTACGCATACACATCACGACCATATTGCAGCGCTGACAACTATTAGAAAAAATTTTAATAATATAGAACTTCACTCCAGCTCTAGTCATGCGCCCGAACGCCAAAGAAACCGTCCCACAGAAATCATCAAAATCGGCAAACTTCAAATCTCATCGCGCGAAACTCCCGGTCATGCAGATGACGGAGCGACATATGTGATAGATAATTTTCCAAACTCAGCCCCAAAAGTAGCTATTGTTGGAGACGCCATCTTCGCTGGTTCAATGGGTGGAGCCCCTCATCACTATCAACTCGCACGAGAGAAAGTGCAGTCTGAAATCCTTAGCCTTCCACCAGAAACCATCCTATGCCCGGGCCATGGCCCTATTACAACTGTCGCTGAACAACACCTTGTAAATCCATTTTTTTGATTTATTTGCGCGGAAATTCTTAATATTTACGAACATATGAATCTATTGAATAAATATCACGTAAACCAAAAAAACATTAAAATAATTTAGAATTTTGCCAATTTTGCATGTTTTAAACAAAAGAAAAATTAGAATTACACGATTGACATTATATTCGTTAATATTACGATTCGGGGCGCTCAAAAGATCGTTTTTAGCCTTTAGAACACAAAAAATTATGAAGAACTTATTTTTCGCTGTAGGATTGTTGACCGCTGGACTTCTTTACACGGTTCAAGCAGAAACACGTGATGGACATGCCTTGGTCCGAACAGTGAGTGGTGAAGCAAAAATGTCGATTGACGGAAAAAACTGGGCACCACTGAAAGTTGGTTCAGTTTTAAAAACCGGCGCCACAGTAAAGACGGGCAAGGGAGGACAAACTGATTTATTTTTAGGTCTTAATGGATCGATGCTACGTCTGACAAGTAACACTGAGTTGACTTTTAGCAGACTAGCAATAGCTGATTCTCCTATTGAGCCAATTGCTCAAACCGAGATGATATTGAAAACTGGTAGTGCTATTGGAAGCGTCCGCAAATTGCCAATGGGTTCCAGCTATGTAATTAAAACTCCTAAAGGAGAAGCTAAGGTAAAAGGCACAGTATATGAGATTAATGCCGACGGTGAGCTAATTGTTGTATCTGGCAAAGTTCAGTACACCGATAAATCGAATGGTAAAGAAGTCTTGATCGCTAGCGGCGAAAAATATTCAGGAGGACGTGAACTCAAGGCAGCCGAGGATGAAAAGAGTGCTGCTGCCGCTGCAAGTGCTGCTTTTTCTTCACCCGGCTTCAACATCAAAGTCCCTCTACGTCAGGGCGTATTTGAAACAGAACCTATCGCACCTGCGGAATGGTACAATCCGGTAGCAACACAAAACTTAAAGCCCGTTCCTGTATCCCCAGTGGAGGGTAATTAAAGATTTCCCCAAAAACCCGGACTAATAGTTCCGGGTTTTTTTTGCTAATTCAAATACTACCGATTTATGCAGACGGTAGTTTATCCAGGCAGCTTTGATCCACCGACTAATGGACATCTTGATGTAATACATCGCGCATCCAGACTGTTCGATCGAGTAATTGTTGCGGTAGCTAAGAACAACGAAAAAGAACCTCTTTTCTCCCCTATTGAACGAAGAGAATTAATTAAAGAATCTGTATCCGAACTCAGTAATGTCAATGTCGATGTGTTCGAGGGACTACTGGTAAATTACGTCGAAAAACAAAACTGTGATATAGTAATTCGAGGGATTCGTGCAGTTTCCGACTTTGAATTTGAATTTCAAATGGCACTCATGAATCGAAAGCTCAATAACAAAGTGGAAACCCTTTTCATGATGCCAAGAGCCTCGTATTCCTTTTTAAGTTCACACCTAGTTAAGGAAATTGCTGGATTAGGAGGAGATGTATCTACGTTCGTTTCCGAAAGTACAAGTAAGGCTTTGGCCAAAAAATTGGCCAAAATAATGGAAATTTAAATATCGACCAAATTCGACGTCTAAATGCCGAGAACCAATACTGGAAAGACTTCCAGATTAATCCTTAAAATATATGCCTCTATTGCTTAACATGGATAAAATTGAGCAGGGATCTCTGTCCTTAAAAGGCAGAATCCCTCTTTCGGACTTAGACATGGAGACACTAGATGATCTGATTAAACCAGCCGGACCCTTAGAATATAATATTATTGTTAAAAAAAATGATGAATCAATAGAACTTCAAGGATCACTAGATATGATTCTTCAATGCGAATGTGCAAGATGTCTACAACCATTCGAGTATCAGATTCATCAAAAAGGCTGGAACTGCAAAATCCCACTAAAAGGGGATGATTCCATAGAAATAAAGCATGGCACCGTAGACTTGACGCCATATCTACGCGAATATACTTTCCTCGCCTTTCCGCGGCATCCGCTGTGTGAGAATGAAAAGTGTTTCATCAACCCATTGTCGCTAGAAGTTGGGGATAATTCACTAAGCAAACCAACCCAAAAGGGACATAAAGATAAAAATCCTTGGGTTGAACTCGACAAACTAAATCTCGATTAAAGAAATAATAATTTATGGCAGTTCCAAAAGGAAGATCATCTAAGAGCCGTGCACGAAAGCGTCGTGCCAGCAATATCAAGCTGCAAAAACCGCAGTTAAATAACTGCCCACAATGCGATCATCTAGGCTATCAATCTCACCGTGCTTGCCCAGAATGTGGGTACTATAACGGCCGACAAGTTATCACTGTCGAGGCCGAGGCATAACCTATTAACCCATAATAAAGCTCTTAGAATTCTTTTTCTTAAGAGCGTGAGTATTTCTAATGAAAATCGCCGTCGATGTCATGGGGGGAGACCTTGGCTGTGGTGTTGTTGTCGATGGCTTATTGCAGGCATTAAAACAATGCGAAAAGATAGAAAAAATTCAAATAGTAGGTGACGAGAAACAAATTGAACAAACACTTAAACATTTAGATAAGCCCGAATCACGACTTGAAGTAGTTCATGCCTCCGAAATTCTATCGATGGAGGACAAGCCCGTTGAAGGACTTCGTAAAAAGAAACATTGTTCTCTGGCAGTTGCCATGGACTTGGTTAAAACCGGCAAAGCGGATGCTATAATCTCGCCGGGTAATACCGGAGGTATTGTTGCTGCTGCTGCTATTAAACTCCGTACATTACCCGGAATAGATCGACCCGGAATTGCAGCAATTCTTCCTTCAAAAAACAAAAAATTTATCTTACTCGATGCTGGCGCAAATGTAGAAGGCAAGCCTAAACACCTTATGCATTACGCAATTATGGGTGACATTTATGCCAGAGAAGTACTTGGAACTAAAGATCCTAAAATAGGACTAATGAGCGTTGGAACTGAAGAGTCAAAAGGCAACGAATTAACTCAAGAGACTTTTAACCTGTGTAAAGGATTAGACTTAAATTTTATAGGAAATATTGAAGGACATGATCTTTTTAATGATGAATTGGATGTTGTTGTCACTAATGGATTCGTTGGTAACGTAGTATTAAAATCCTGTGAACGGCTGGCAGGAGTAATGATGGAATGGCTGAAAGATGAACTAAGTTCAAGCCCGGTTCCTAAATTTGGAGCTTTGTTATCAAGGAACGCTTTTCGTTCATTAAAGAAACGCGTAGATCCAGATAATATTGGTGGAGCACCACTACTTGGGGTCAATGGCACAGTAACTATCGCACATGGTTCTGCCAGTAGCCGAGCGATTCAAAATGCCATTTACAACACAGTAGAGGCTATAGACCACCAAATAAATGAACTAATTGTTGACGCCACAAGCAAAGCCAACGACAAATTACTGACTACCTATACAAATTAGGCAGAAGTACAATTATGACTAGATCCAATTTCAAGAACCCAAGAGCAAAACACGACTTCATAGGTCGAACTTGTTCCATTTCGGCCGTTGGCTCGTATGTTCCTGAAAAAGTGCTTACTAATGCAGATCTCGAAAAATTAGTGGATACAAGCGATGAGTGGATTCTTTCTCGAACAGGAATCCATGAACGCCGTATTGCGGCCGAGGATGAATTCACCTCAGACATGGCAGCCAAAGCAGCCAATATAGCGTTAGAAAGAGCGCAAATTAAACCAGCTGATGTGGACCTCATTATTCTTGCAACTATC
>MDTE01055105.1_pt1 | contig 20400 bp, 19 predicted proteins | sample 811231 | NCBI WGS metagenome assembly MDTE01 (sample SAMN05326651, study PRJNA326480) | marine metagenome | isolation source: seawater | place: Indian Ocean: Red Sea | collected 2010
ACTTCGATATATAAATATCCATCATCTTTAATAATTTTTTTTAACCTCTCAAGATCCTTTATAGGATCATTTATATGTTCAAAGACATGACAATAATTTATGAAACCAAATTTTTTATCATCAAAAAATTTATCATGTATAGTTGTATGTAAAATTTTTAAATTATCTAAATTTTCAACATTTTTTGAATATTCTTTTGCCAAGTCTATTCCAATTGTTGATTTAAAAATATTTGCAAATACAAATGAAGTTGCTCCACTTCCACACCCAACATCTAAACATGAACTATTTTTATCTAAACTTCCATTTAAATATAAATAATTTAAAATATCAGCGCCTCTATGTTTTTCTAACTCGTAGAATTCTTTGCTAGGTACTTTAAAATCTCTATCAATTTCTCTATAAAAGTTTTCATAATAATTCTTGTGAGTTTCATCTGTAAATTGTGGATTATTAAAACAATAACCACAATCTTTGCACAGAGTAGTTGGACGTTTAATTCCCTGTCTATCAATATCTGAAATTAATAAAAAATTTTTTTTATTACAAATGATACAATTGCTAATTTTTTTGTACGATTTGTCATTTAAAGTATCTGAAAATTTATCAATTGCTTGCTGTTGATACCGATTTACTTTAAATAATTTTTTATTTTTAATAGTATATCTTTCCATTATTTTATATTGTAAATAAGATAATCTTTTAAATATTTTTTAATTACAAAAATACTAATATGTGTGGCATATTTATAGCATTTTCAAAAAAAAAACCATTAAATAAAAAAATATGCGATAGTTCTGTAAATGAACTTTTCAATAGAGGACCTGACAGTTTAAAAGTAAATTATTTTTTTGATAATTCTTTATTTTTTTCAAATACGGTTTTATCAATTACAGGAAATCTGAATAATGATAAAAAAACTGTTTCTTCAAAAAATAAAAAATTTTATATAAGTTTTAACGGTGAAATTTATAATTATAAAGATTTAAACACAAAATATTTAAATCATATTTATGATACTGATACTGAGGTTTTGGTAAACCTTCATGAAAAAATAAATTTTAATAAAATACCAAATCTTTTAAATGGAATGTTTGCTTATGGTATATTGGATATTAATAAAAAAGAAATTAAATTAGTTACAGATCCTCAAGGAGAAAAAAGCATTTACTATTATAATGATAATAATTATTTTTTAGTATCTTCAACAATTAAAAGTATAATTAGTTTTTTAAAAAAATCAAAAATTAAAGTTGATATAGATAAAAATGTATTAAAAGATTATTTTTCTACTCGGCATTATATGCCAATAAAAAAAACCTGTTTTAAGAATATAAATATTTTAGAAAATTCTAGTATACTAAAATTTAACTTAAATAATTTAAGTTTAAAATATTTAAAATATGATAATCCATTAGATTGGATAAGTGAAAAAGATTATATAATTTATTCAAAAATTAAAGAAGAAGAACTGCTTGAATTATTAGATTTTGAATTAAACTCGCAAGCCAAAATAATGTTACCAAAAAAGAAATTTGGATCAATATTTTCAGGTGGTATCGACTCATCGTTGCAGTCAGCTATTTTGGCCAATCAAGGTAACCCATCTTTATACTTAAATATAAATCATAAGAATAAAGATAATATAAATAAAAAATTTCATTTTTTTGAAAAGTACATCGGAAAAAAAATAAAAATAAAAAATATAGATCATTTGAAATATAAGCAATTTGCTATTAAATGTTCGAAAGTTCTTTCAAGCCCGTTTTTTACTCATGACTTACCTTCGAGAATGTTTCTTTCCCAAGAATTTAAAAATAATCACTGTAAAGTTTTTTTTTCAGCAGATGGGTGTGATGAGTTATTAGGTGGACAACAAGTTTATATGCAATCTTTTAAAAAAATTAAAAATAAAAAAAATTACTCACCATATACATCTGTTGCTACTAAAAGTAATTTTTTAAAAAATTATAATACTTCGAAAAATTATGTTAGAAAATTAGATAGATTTTGGAATGATTCTTATAAAAAATACAGTTTTGTTCAAAATACTAAAGAAAGAAATATCCTTTCATCTTTATTTAGTGATTATTTCATACAATCAATTTATGTTGCAAATAAATCAACTGATCTAATTTGTTGTGACAATTCAGTTGAGCCTAGAAATATTTTTATCCAGAAAAATATTTTAAAATTATTTATTAATTTACCACTTAAGTACAAGTTTAATATGTCGGCAAAAGGGGAGTTGAAGCAAAAATATATTTTAAAAAAACTTTTTATAAAATATTTTGATAAGAAATTATTACTTAAAAAAGAGGGTTTTTCTGGTTTTCCTGAGGTTTTTTATAATAGAGATATTAATTTAAATAATTTTGTGCCAAATAGACAGATAAAATTAGAAAACAATAATTATTATGACAAAACAAACTACAAAAGAGACTTATCATGGAAAATATCTAATCTAGAATTATTCCTAAAAAATAATTATATTTAAAAAGTTATGGATAAATCAAAGATATATGTAATTGCAGAAATTGGCAATAATCATCAAGGAGACGTAAAGCATGCTTTAAAATTAATGAAAGAAGCAAAAAATGCCGGTGCAGATGCGGTTAAGACACAAAAAAGAGATAACAAAACTTTGTATACAAAAACCTTCTTCAATCAAGTTTATGATAATCCTAACAGTTTTGGTTTGTCATATGGAGAACATAGAGAAAAACTAGAATTAAAAAAAAGCGATTATCAAGAATTAATAGATTATTCAAAAGAAATTGATATAGACTTTTTTGCTACACCCTTTGATTTGAGCTCATTAGACTTTTTAGAACAATTTGATTTAAAATCCTATAAAATTGCATCTGCAGATATAACAAATACAATATTACAAACTGAAATATCTAAAACGGGAAAAGAAATTTTCTTAAGTACTGGTGGTGGTAGTTTAGAAGATGTCAAAAGGGCAAAAGAAAATATATTTCAACATAATAAGAATTTAAGTATACTTCAGTGCACCGCATCATATCCTGCAAGATTAGAAGATATGAATCTAAGAGTAATCACAACTTATGCAAAAACTTTTCCTGGTTTAAGATTAGGTTTGTCTGATCATGAGAATGGTATAGATGCTGGCCCAGTAGCTTACATGTTAGGTGCCAGAGTTTTTGAAAAACATTTTACTTTGAATAGAGCAAATAAAGGCACAGATAATGCTTTTTCATTAGAACCAGCAGGATTATCAAAATTTGTAAGAAATTTAAAAAGGATTGAATTAATGTTAGGATCAGATGAAAAAAAACAGCTGAATACAGAGACCAAACCATTAATAAAAATGAGAAAATCCCCAGTATTGGTTAAAAATAAAAAAAAGGGAGATGTTATAAGCTCTAATGATATAACATTAAAATCACCAGGGCTAGGTATCCATCCTTATGAAATAGAGAAAATAATTGGTAGAAAAATTAAAAGAGATTTAAACGTTGACGATTATATAAAAATTGAGGATTTAGTTTGATTAAAAAAACAGCGATATTTCCAAAAAAAAAGAAAGTTGGAAAAAGAAATTGGGGTGAAGAAATACTTGCTGCATTAATCCCAAAAAAAATATCATTAAAAATTCTTAAAATTAAGAAAGGTAATAAAGGTGGATTGCAATATCATAGAAAAAAAGATGAGTGCGGAATACTTATATCCGGTAAACTTTTGGTTAGGTACCAAAATAAAAAAGGTAAATTAATTAAAAAGATTCTTAAAAAAGGGGATACTTTCCATTTTCCTCCAGGATCTATACATCAAGAAGAAGCAATAACAAATTGTCAAATAATTGAGGCCTCAACACCTCATTTTAATGACAGAGTAAGAGTAGAGAAAAAATTTGGAATAATAAATAAGAGTGGTCTTAAATCAACAAGTTTAAAGCAAATCATATTTAAGTAAAATTTATGAAATATAGGCTTATCGCACTTATACCTTCAAGAAGCGGTTCTGAAAGAATAAAAGATAAGAATGTCATAAAACTAGGAAAAAAACATCTTATAGGTCACACTATAACAGAGGCAATCAAATCAAAATTATTTAACTATATATTGGTTTCAACAGACTCAAAAAAATATGCAGATATTGCGAGAAAATATGGTGCGTCAGTTCCTTTTTTAAGACCAAAAAAATTTGCAACCTCTAAGTCACCAGATTTTGACTGGGTAAATCATAGCATTAAGTTTCTTGAAAAAAAAAATAAATATTTTGATTTTTTCTTTATATTGAGACCAACAAACCCCTTCAGAAAATCCAAAACTATTCATAGAGCGTGGACACATTTTAAAAAAAATAAATTTCCAGACTCACTCAGAGCGATTGAACTTTGTAAGCAACATCCAGAAAAGATGTGGATTTTAAAATCAAAAAGTAAAATTATTCCATTAATAAAAAAAAGATATGGCAAACAACCTAGCTATAATATGCAATTTAAATCTCTTAAAAAAATATATGTCCAGAATGCTAGTTTAGAGATATCTAAAGTCTCTAATTTAACAAAATATAAGACAATAACTGGAAAAAAAATTATTGGTTTCAAAACAATATACCCTGAAGGTTTTGATATTAATTATAACGAAGATTTATCTAAAGCAAAAAACATTTTTAAAAATTAATCTAAATTTTTCTCTAAAAAATTATTTATGTAATTTTTAAGCAAATTAATATTTTTTTTTGGCTGTTTAGTGTAGTAATCTAAACAATCATCATAGTCCGAATGAGAACTCCAAATTTTCATTTTGTCTAATTTAAACTCATTATATTGATTTCTTGAATAAAAATAATCCATATAGGTAAATTCATAAATATTTTTTTTATCAAAATTTATTTTTTTTTTAAATTTTTCAAAGTGAATAATAATTTTTTCCAAATTTTTTTTATTTTTGGCATGTAAACAAAAATTATAATTTATATGCAAATTATCGCCCGTATTTATAACTGGAATTTTATGGTAAGCAAATTCATGCGCAACTGTGCCATGGTTTGTGATAACAAACTTAGGTTTTTTATTTATTATTTCAAAATTGTTTAAATCTTTATCAACAAGTTTTATATATTTGAAATTTGCAAAAATTTTATAAAATATTTCATAATTTTTATCTATTGCGTTTGGATGTGGCTTCAAAAACCAATTTAAATTTGGAGTTTTAGCTGCTATTTTTTCCAAAAATTTAATTTGCTCTAAAAAATCCTCAAATATCATCCACCTAAATCTATGTGGATTATCAAAAAAATCATGAGCAAAAATATATACATCGTTTGATTTTTTTTGATTTATCTGAAATTTTTTTCTATTTATGTAAATATTTTTTTTCATATAAGGTAATTGATCTAAAAATTTTTTTGAAAATCTATCCTCAATTAATCTTTTTCCAATGTTAAGCCTATTTTTTTTTGATTTGAGAGATAAAAATTTTTTTTTATAATTATAATATTTAAAGTCTTCGACTGGATGTTTTCTATCAATTAATTTAAGTCTAAATATATCATGTCCACGACTTTTTGAGTAAATCATTAAGACTGGTATTTTATTTTTACAAGCTATTCTCGTAATTATTCCATATTGAATATAATAAGGGTGACTAACTATGATTAATTTTACATTATTTTTTTTCAAATAATTAGATATATGATCAAATATATTTATTGCACGAATAGTTAAATTTTTTAGATGAATGTCGTTAATATCAACAGTTGGTTCAAGTTTAGTTCTTAAATAAGTGTCATATAAAAGATCACCAATTTTAATATTCTTATACGTAAAATTTAATAATTTTTTTTTTGAACTTAAAGATTGGAATATTTTTTCGATTCTTTTATTTGATTTATTAAAATTATTATTACGTTCATCTATTCCTTCCTTAACATTGAACGATTCATAAATTTTTTTTAGTTTAAAAGAATAAAATTTACTTTGATTTAGTAGCCCTAAATAAAAATAAAAATAAAAATATCTTACTTTTAATTTTTTTTTATCTTTAATTATATTTACAATGTACGACCAGATATTTACAAAAGGATAATGGTGAAATAAATCTAAGAGTATTTCTCCCTTATTGTAATAATTATCATTTTTTTTAATCCAAATTTTTTTGTTAAATTCAATGAATTTTTTAGAACTTTTTGTTGGATAAAAAACTTTGATTAATTCATAAAGCTTGTTTATAAAATAACTCATAATTGTTTTTTAAATTAAATAAATTGGTAAATCAATTTAATATAGGTAAATATTTAAAAATCATTTTTATTTGGTCTATGATCTTAATTAAACATTTTAAAAATAGTGTACATACAAGTATAGTTTTATCAAAGTTAAATAATAACAAATTTAATTTATTTGATTTCATACGAATTTTCTTTGTAAGATTTTTTTTTGCATTTTCATTTATTAGAAATTTAAAAAAAATAAAAATTACTAAAGAAAATAGATTTGAGGAAATTTATTTCAAAGATAGTGTAAAATTAAGGGATATACTATTTAGTTTAGAAAATTATGGCTATAATGACCAATTAAAACTTAAACACGAAATCTTAAATAAAATTAAAGAAGAAATTACTGATGAAAATTTTTTTGTAGACTACAAAGGTCTTTATAAGAAAGAAAATTCAGAAAATAAAAATTTAAAATTTAATTCTTTAGACGATATTGTTTCAACTACAATAGGCTATAAAATTAAACATTGTATTTTGAAATTAAAAAATGATAATAATTTTTTAAGTAAAGTTGCTCTTTCAAAAAATTTGTTGGATATTGTAGACAATTATTTAAATTCAAAAGAAATTGTTTGTAAGATAGAGTGCTTTATAACAAATCCATTTGAATCTACTGAATACGAAAAAAAAAAAAATGCTCAATATTTCCATTATGATTGTGACTATAAAAAATTTATTAAAATTTTTATTTATCTAAATGATGTAGATGAAAATTCAGGACCACATGTTTTTGTGATGAATACTCATAAAAAAAAATTTTTAAAACATATACTGGCTGAAAGAATAAACGATGAGGAAATAGTCAAAATTTATGGTAAAAAAAAACAGATAAAATTTGTAAAAGAAGCTGGTTCCTTAATAATAGAAGATACATTTGGATTACATAAAGGTGAGGTGCCTAAGTCGAAGAGTAGATCAATGATTGTATTTGAATATGGGATTGGAAATAGTATTGTTAAAAAAGATCATTATATTAAAATTAAATGATTTTATATTTTTATACATCAAAAATATTAAGAATTTTTTTCCAATCGATATTAAATTTTTTTTTCTTTATAATTTTTTTGTTTAACTCAAGGGCAAAAAAAATATTAGAAATCAAAAAAAATTTTAAAAACTTAGAAATTGAAAATAGAATAAAATACAAAAAACAATCACAAGTTATATTCGAAATGTTTAATATAAATGAAAATATTATTACTTTTTTTGTGTGGAGTATTTACTTCAAAAATAAAAATAAAAAAATTTTATGTTATCCAGTAAGAATTGACTCTTATTATAATCCTATAACTTATTATATTTATAAATATCTTGGCTTTGAATTGTTAGATTATAACCTTAACAAAGAGCAAAATATAAAGTTAGAGGTACAATTAAATAAAATTAATTTTAAAACTTTAAATAAAAAAAAATTATTAAACCTAAAAATAAATAATATACCTATTGGAGATCTGATATATGATCATTATTTAAGATATTTTCAGAAGCCAACAGTTGATTTACATTCAAAAGAGCTTTTTTTATTAATTAAAAATTCAATTAAAATCCTAATATATTGGGATGATTACTTTAAAAAAAATGATGTTTCTGACTTTTGTTTTAGTCATTCTGCCTATCTACTTGGTTTACCAGGAAGAGTTGCTATATTTAATGGAATAAATTCAATGTGTATATCTGGCAACAGTGTTTTTAAATTTAACAAAAAAAATTTATTTTTAGGAGACCAATTTAAAAATTCAAACAAAATTTTAAGTAAATTTTATAAAAGAGTTGGTTTAAAAAATAAAAATAAAATCATTTCTGATAATAAAAAAGATTTAAAGAATATTTTTTCTGGAAAAAAAAGTAACTATTTTGGTATTCTTCCAAGTTCGCAAAAAAATACCTTTAGAAAATTAAAAAATTCGAATTACCATAAAAAATCTAACAAATTTAAAATTTTAATTGCTGCACATGATTTCTTTGAAGGACCAAATTTGTGGGGAAAATTTGTTTTCCCAGACTTTTATGAATGGATAAAATATTTAATTTATTATGTAGGTATTGATAAAAAAAAGAATAGAGAATGGTTTTTAAAATTACATCCCGATGCTTCAAAAGACCAAATTGATATAATCAAAGAATTATTAAGAGATAATAACAATATCAAAATTCTTCCATCTAAAACTACACACAGAGAGTTGATAAATAAGAAAATAAATTATGTATTGTCAGCACGTGGATCTATTGGTTATCAATATGCTTATTTTGGAATAAATACTCTTTATTGTTCTAAAATTGGTTTATACAAAAATTTTAATTTTATCTCTAAAAGCAATACTCTTCCTGAATATAAAAAAAAGCTAGATAATATGGAAAATATTTCAAAAAAAAAAATTAACTTTAATGATATTTTAAAGTTTATAATTTTATTGAATATATTTGTATATAAAAATAAAAGTGAATTTATCCTACCAAATATTGACCACTTAACTAAAAATAAAAAATTATTTTTATTCCAAGCAAAGTCAGAGAAATATAATATAGAAACACTAGACTATGTTCAAAAACATTTATCAAATAAACAGATAAAAAATATTTTCTATTTAATTGATAATTTTTTAAATAATAAAAATAATTTAGTTATAGATACTTTCCAAGTTTAATTTTTTAAATTATTGATGCCCCGCCATCGAGTACTATGTTTTGCCCAGTGATTATTTTTGGGGCTTCAATTGATAGAAAAGATATTACTTTTAATATATCCTCCTCTTTACACATTTGTTTCATTGGAATATTTTTTAAATATCTTTTAAAAAATTTTTTAGGTTGATTTCTTTTTATACCTATAGGTGATATCATATTAACACTTATTTTTGGAGCAAGTTGAATAGCTAGCCATCTTGTTAATTGCAGTAAGCCGCCTTTAGATGCAGAATAAGCTGCTGGGCTGTTCATATTCAAACCTTCATAAAGTTTTGGGTTTGGAGATCTTATTGAATAAATAGAACCAATGTTTATTACTCTTCCTTTTGAACTTTCTAAATTCTTTTTTAAAATCTTTATAAGATGAAAAATAGAATTTAAATTTACTTCAAAAGCCTTGTTCCAATTGTTCAAGTCTTGTTTTTCAAAATTTGTTATCCAGCCTTTGTCTTTTATTGAACCGGTATAACCAGCATTATTAATAATTAAATCAATTGATTTATACCTTTTTTTGATAATTTGGAATGTAATTTCTCTCTCCTGTTCATCTGTAAAATCGCAAATATAAGTATCAATATTTTTTCTTTTTTTAATTTTTTCTTTATCAATTAGTATTAATTTAAATCTTTTTTTTTTTAAAAAAATTGGTAATTTTTTTTCCTAAAAAACCATTTGCACCTGTAATAATTATTTTTTTCATTTAATTTACTTTTTTATATATATACTTTACCAAATTAAAATCTGTAATATCATCAATATCTAAACCCCTAAATTTTTCAATTAATATAAATGAGCTATTATTATTAATTACTTTTTTTAAATTTTTTTTATATTTAAACGCTATTACATGACCAGTTGCAGAGTAAACTTTATCATGTTTTTGTCTTGGTAAAAGTGTTGTTTTATTATTTAAATAAAATTTCATTTTAGAATTTGATAATTTCCAAGTTTTATAAGGATGCGTCCAACTTTCTGTAAAACTACATACACTTCTCTCTTTTTTTTTATCTAATATTTTTTTTGCTTTAAATATATCATTCTTATTCCTTAAAGGACTAGTTGGTTCAAAAATAAATATTATATCATTGTCTCTAAAATTATATTTTTTTGATAAATAATTAATAGTGTCGACTGTTTTAGCAAATTTAGTACTTAATTTTTTTGGTCTTTTATCTTTAATTATTTTTTTATTATTTATGTTATTGAGAATTTTAGTAGAATCAGATGACAGAATAATTTTATTAAAAATCTTAAATTTTGAAACAAAATTAACTGTTATTTTTACTAAAGTTTTGCCACCTATTTTTTTTAAATTTTTATTTTTTAAACCTACACTTCCACCTCTAGCAGGGATAATTGCAAAATATTTTTTTTTTTTAATTATCATAAAATTCCTTTTTCAAAAGGATATTTTTAAAATTTATTTTTCTCAAAATATTGTAAATTTTATTCGAAGCTCCAGGTTTGCCATATTTGTTATCATTTTTTAACTTTTTATTAATTTTAAGAGAAATCATAAACTTATTCAAAATAGAGTTGTAGTTAATTTTACTATTTTTTATATTTTTAGACATTGGTCTACCATTTTGTCGATCACCTATATTTACTACAGGTGTTTTAAAATATGGAGCTTCAGTAAAACCAGAAGATGAATTTCCAATCATGACGTCACAATGCTTTAAAACTGATAAATACATTTTATCACCTAAGGATTTATGAAAATTTACGTTATAGTTTGGTGTAGAAATATCTTTAAATTTCTTAATAATATAATCGTGACCTATGTCGAAATTTGGATATGTAATTATAAAATTAAAATGTTTAAATCTATTAATTAACTTACATATTAAATTTGTCGTTTTAATTGTATTGTTTTTTTTCAAACTATCTGGATGCAAAGTGATCAATATATTTTTTTTATTTAAATCAAATTTAATTATTTTGCTGATTTCTTGTTTTGTATAAAGCTGAGTTCTGTAAATTTTGTCAATACCTAATCCACCAACGATATTTACAGATTTTTTTTCTTCACCAAGTTGAATTAGTCTACTTTGGAATTCTTTGTTAGCAACAAAATGGATATGACTCATTTTGGTAATACAATGTCTTAATTGATCATCTATACTGCCAGTTGTTTTTTCTCCGCCATGTATATGTGCTATTGGAATATTTAAGAATTGAATGAAACTACATAATGAAAAAATTTCAAACCTGTCTCCCAAAACTACAAAACAGTCTGGTTTGGTGCTTTTATAAAATTTATAAATTCCTTGAGATAATTTAAGTTGATTACCATATATACTTTCTTTTGAATCTAAATTTAAATTTAATTTAATTTTTTTAATAATTATATTCTTTTTGGCAATATATTTAATTGTGTTTCCAAATTTATTATTTAAATGAGATCCAGTAACAAGTAAATATGTTTTGAAAGATTTGTTTCTGCTAAATAATTTAATTATTTTTTCAATTAAACCATACTCAGCTCTTGAACCAGTTATAAAGCAAATTTTTTTTTTATTTGATGAATTCATCTATTTTATAATTTTTTTTTGAAATTTTGCCCAAAAGATTAAATATTTTATTAGGTTCTAATCCTTTCCCTGGTCTTTTAATTGAAAGGTTTTCAAGAGTAAATTTATCACCCTTTTTAATATTTTGGTTTGCTACTATAGAGCGTCTTGCAATCTTTATATTTTTTTTTTCACTTTTTGTTACACTTTTATGTTTAGTTCCTAAAATTTTTTCTACTATTCTTACTTTATTTACCATGGCTTTAAATTCATAAGGCTCTAGGCTAGCAATATGATCAGGTCCACTCATTTTACGACTTAAAGTAAAATGTTTTTCAATAAATTTTGCACCCAAACTTGTAGCCGATAATGCAACAATATCCTCCAAAGTATGATCTGAATAACCATAATTTTTAATTTTTAGTTTTTTACTCATCTCTAACATTGCATTTAGGTTTACATCTTTAAAAGGTGTAGGATACTCAGTATTACAATGTAAAATAACTAAATTTTTTTTTTTTATTTTATTTTTTAAAATAAAATTGACTGCTCTTTTTACTTCATTAAAATTAGACATACCTGTTGATAATATTATCTTTTTTGCATATTTGCATATCTCTTTTATCAATGGAAAATTATTTAATTCTCCAGATGCGATTTTGTGATAATCCATATTTAGTTTCTTTGAAAATTTTACACTTTCAAAATCAAAACAAGTTGTAAGAAATTTTATCCCAATTTTATTTGAAAATTTTTTTAATTCTAAAAAATTATCTTGAGTTAACTCAAGTTTTTTTAACATTTTAAATTGATTATCATTATTGTTTGTATTTTTTATTTGGTAATTAGCTTTTTTAGCATTTTTAATTATAATATTTTCAGTTTTATATGTTTGAAATTTTACGTAATCAGCACCACATAGTTTTGCTGATTTAATTAATTTTTTTGCTAAATTTAAAGATCCGTTATGATTAGGTCCAATTTCAGCTATAATAATTGTTTTGAGCTTCATAATATTTTTTCCGCAATATATCTAAAAGCTGATCCTTTTTTTATTTTAATATTTTTTTGTGAAATATTTTTTTTTAAAAAATAATTTTTTATAAAAAATTCAGGTTCATTAAATCCAAAATACGATCTAATTGAGGTTGTTCCAGAAAATCTAGAATTAAATTCAAAAGGTATTGGACCCTTAATAGTGTTGATTAATTGAACATTAAATGAGCCAACATTATCGATCTTTGATGATATTAATTTTATTAATTCTTTTACTTGAATATCTATTTTTTTATTATCTATAACCCATGAAGTACCAAATTTTATAATTCTCTTTGCTACAAAAGGTCCCAAAATTTTTTTATTAAATAAAGTAAAAAAACTACATGTGAACTCCTCTTTATCTTTAAATTTATCTTTAGACTTTGATATTAGTTTTTCTTGAGCTATAGGATATTTGACTGATTTCATATGAATTTTAAAATCATAATTATTTTTAATAACAAAAACACCTCTTGAAGATGTTTCAAATCTATCTTTTAAAATAAATGGTAACTTAATTTGTTTTTTTATTTTTTGAAATTTAGTTTTTTTATTTACAATAAGTGTTAATGGATGAGGAATTTTATTTTTTTTTAAAAACTCATAAGTTTTATATTTATCATTAGACATTTTAATAGTTTCAATATTTGCAACACATATTTTTAAGTTTTTATTTTTTTCAAAAAAATTTTTATTTAATGAGAAAAAATCTATCTCATATTCCGAACCAATAAAAACAATGTTTATTTTTTTTTTAATTAATATTTTTTTAATTACATTTTTTGAATATTTTTCTTCGACTTTTGGTATTTTAATATACTTAAAATTATATATTGGATAAGGGTTTAGCTTAGAAATATCCGATATATAAATATTTAATCTTGATTTTAATTTAGACATTGTAAGAGATCGAATAATACTTTGACCAACCCCACTACCTGCACCTGTAACCAATATATTTATTTTCTTCATTTTAAATAATTAATTTTATGAAAATTAATTATGTCTTTTATATGATGTGCATTAGATCCAAATGACATAAAGCACTTATTTTTTAAGCAAAGCCCAATGAGTTTTTTATAAATTTTTCTATGATAGTGAAGATTAATCTCAAAAACTTTATTATTTTTTTTTGCACATTTAATTACTTTTTCAAAAAAAGAAGTTTTTGGCATAATATTAAATCTTTTTATAGACATCCCAAATGGGTGACCCAAAATATCAGTTTTTTTATTTTTACATGCAGCGATTAATAATTTAAATTCTGTTTCAACTGCTTTTTTTTTATCTTTAATTAAAAATTTATTTTTTTTTTTTATTTCTTTTTCTCCCGGAAATCTATGTACACTAGCCATAACTAAGTCACATAGTTTATAATTAGTATTTGAAATATCTAAATCACCTTGAAAATTTAAAACTTTTACCTCTGTGCCAATAAGGGGAATACATTTTTTAATTTTTAATGATCTAATTTCTTTTGCAAAAGTTTTAAACCATCTTTTAGATGATTTTCTAGAATGCTCACTATAAAGTATATAATCTAGCCCAAGTTTATTCGATTTCTCATAAACTTGTCTAACTGAATTTTTACCATCAGTCCATTTGGTATGTAGATGAAAATCAATTTTAGGTAATTGCCCATTTTTCACTTCCTTAAAAATTTTTTTAAAAAATATACTTTTATTTTTCATTTTTTTTAATTTCAATTAAATTATCAATTATTTTGATCGTTTCATTATTTGAATATGTATTTTTATTTTTACAAAAATTTATAAAACTTATAAGCAAATTTTTAAACATATAAAAATTGTCTTTAAATGCAATTTCTCTTATTTTTTTATCTTTATTATAAATAATTGCTTTATGGAATTTGTTTTTATTATCTAAATTTATGTTTGCTTCTCCATTGTTAAATTTTAAAAAATAGTTTTTTCCTTTTTTTTTTATATTTTTTATTTTAGTAAATCCCATTAAAAAAGAAAATTCTAACATATGGATAAAGTATTTATTAAAATCATTTATAGTAAATAATTTTATTTTATCAAATTGGTGCTTTTTATATTTGTTTAGATTTTGACAAAATCTTAAGGATGAACATGACATCAATAAATTTGATTTTAAATATTTAGAAAAAACTCCTAATTCTTTTTTGGATAACGTTAATGGCTTGTCTATAAAAACATTTTTTTTGTTTTTTAAAAAATATCTTGATATTTTTAAATGTGATTTCCAATCGTCTCTTGCTATTATTATACCATCGACTTCATCCAGCATTTCTTTATAATTTTTTACAGGATTTTGAATATAACAGGCATCGCTTAATTTCTTTGATAATTTCAAATTTTGACACCAAACGTGAGTTATTTTGGCATTTTTAATATTAAATCTCTTTTTTGGTACTTTTTCTAAATATTGAAAAATATTATTCCATCCTAAAGTTTTAAATCTTTTACTATCATATCCATTGATGATCGCAGGATATGAAAAAAAGTGACCATTTGATTTGTTAAAACCTATCAAACCCAAATTAAGTATATTTCTACTCAACAAATTTTCTTTCTTGATTATATTTATTTTGGTTTTTTTTGAACCATTTATATGTATTTTCTAATGCCTTTGTGATTTTTCTATAATTATCATATTTGGGCTTCCACCCGATAATTTTTTTTATTTTTTTATTATCAGCTAATAAGTAAGAAACTTCTGAATTTTTTGGTCTTAATCTTGCTTTTTCAACTTTAATTTTAACTTTTTTACCTGAAATTTTAATTAAAATTTCTACTATTTTTTTTATAGAAAAATTAAAACCACTTCCAACATTAAAAATTTCACCATATAAATTTTTATTACTTTTTAAAATTTTAATATAAGCGTTAGTTGTATCTTCAACATAATTTATATCTCTAAAAGTATTAATGTTACCAAGACTTAAATTTTTTCTTTTGATTAACTGGTTTATTACTGTAGGTATAATTGCTCTATCTGATTGCCTTGGACCAAAGGTATTAAACGGTCTTAAAATTATAACAGGTGAATTATAACTGCAGAAAAAAGAAATACATAGTTGGTCAGCTGCAATTTTACTAGCGGCATAAGGTGATTGAGCATAATTAATAAATTTTTCATTTATTTTTTTTTTATTCATACCACCGTAAACTTCACTTGTAGATGTATGAATGATTTTTTTAATTTTATTTTTTTGAGAAGCTTTTAAAATATTATAGGTTCCAATAACATTTGTATCTATATAACTTTTAACTGCTTTATAGGAATAAGGAATTCCAATCAAAGCAGCAAGATTCAAAATCGCATCTGCATTTTTTGTTGCATCCTCAATAAAAGCATAATCAGTTATATCTCCCTTAACAATTTTTACTTTTCTTAAAGTTCTATTATCAAGATCATTTAACCAACCAATATTATTACTAAAATTATATCTCACCATAGCGGTTACTTTAAAATTTTCTTTAACTAGTTTTTCAACCAAATGTGATCCAATAAATCCTTCTGCACCTGTTATAAAAACTTTTTTCATTTATATTTTTTTGTAATTTTTTGTTGCTTTTCCTTTCAACCAATTAATTCCTTTTAAGTTTGGAAATATTGGTATGATTTTTCCTCTCCATATAAATTTACCGTTTATTTTATTTTCTTTTGAAACTAATTTCGTTATATCTTTAATTGCTTGATCCATCGAAAAAAATTTTACCTTCATTCCAGATGTCATATTTGTTTTAATTGGTCCTGGGCTAACTAAATTAATAGTTATATTTTTATCATTTATCTCTTTAGAGGCAGTAATTGTAGCAGAGTTTAAAGATGCCTTGGTTGAACTATAAATAGAGTATTCTTTAAAACAATTTAATGGTGCTCCTGAAGTAATATTAACAATTCTTCCATAATTATTTTTTATCATATGATTAATCATGTATTTCATTATAATAATAGGCGAGAAAACATTAACATTATATACCTTAATCATCTTTTTAATTTCTATTTTACTTACATCATTAATATACATTTGGCCTGCATTATTAATAATTGCAGAAATATTCTTATGTTTTAAAATAATTTTGTTTAAAAATTTTTCTAAATTTTTAAAATTATTTAAATCTACCTTATAAATTTCTACATTTTTGTTGCTAGAAAATTTTTTTTTTAGTTTATCCAAATTTCTAGCAAAGCATATAATATAATATTTTTTTGATAGTCTTTTAGCAAGTTCTAAGCCTAATCCACTGCTAGCTCCTGAAATGACTATTTTTTGCATATTTATTAAAAGTTAAATATATTGTTTATATAATTATTTCCATTAATAAATATATTAAATGAAAAAAATTCCATTATTTGAGCCTAACATTTCAAATTTAGAGAAAAAGTATGTCTTAAAGTCATTAGAAAAAAATCAAATTTCAACATATGGGTATTTTAAAAGTTTGTTTGAAAAAAAGGCAAAATCAATTACTAAATCTAAATTTAATTTATCAACAAATTCTGGAAGTTCTGCTCTTTTTTTAGCGTTAAAATCTTTAGAGATTGGCGAAGATGAAATTGTTTTAACTCAATCTTATACTTTTGCAGCTACAACAAATGCTATAATACTCAATAAATCTATACCCTTATTGTTGGATATAAATCTTGAGGATTTAAATATAGATATTAATCAATTAGAAAATTTCTTAGAAAAAAAAACTTTCAGAAAAAAAAAAAATACTTTTCATAAGCAAACAAAAAGAAAAATTAGTTGTATATGTTTAGTATTTTCCCTTGGTATTATTCCAGATTTAAAAAGAATAAAAAATATATCAAAAAAATATAACCTTAAAATAATTTTTGATGCTGCATGTTCATTTGGGAATAAATTTAATAACAATAAACTTTCAAAATATTGTGATATTGCGACTTATTCTTTCAATGGAAATAAAAATTTTACAACTGGAGGTGGAGGATTATATTCCACAGACATAAAAAAATATTATTTAAAAGCATTGAGTATAGCTAACAACGGGAAAGTAAGCACATATCAATACCAAAGTATTGGATATAATTTAAGGATGCCCAGTATTAATGCTGCAGTAGGGTTAGCACAATTAGAGAGATTTAATAAAATTATAAAAAAAAAGAAAACTATAAGAGATCTTTATAAAAAAAATTTGAAAAAATATCAATTGTTTAATTGTAGATTTTCGTGGGGAAATTATTTGCCATGGATGAACTTCTGTTTAGTAAAAAATGAGACTATGCTAAAAAAAATAATAAAAATACTTAACATGAGAAATATTGCTTGTGATTATTTTTGGATACCAATGCATAAACAAAATATAAAAAATAAATTTATTTTAACAAAATTTACAAATACTGATTATATCTATAAAAAGATTCTTATTCTACCATCATCAACCAATATAAAATTAAAAAACATTAAAATAATTTCTAAAATAATTAATAATGTATAATTTAAAAGTGAATAAAAAAAAATATATAATACAACTTCATAACAATCTTACACTAAAGGATGTACTTTCTATAATCCAATCAAATTCAAAACAGATTGTGTATTTTGTTGATAAATATAAAAATCTTTTAGGTTCAATGAATGATGGAGATATAAGAAGATTACTATTAAAGGGTTTCAACCTTAAATCAAAGGTTGGTAATTTATATTATAAAAAAACAATATATTTAAAAAAAAATTTAGGAAACACCGAATTAATAAATTTTTTAAAGAAAAATAAAATTTCATCAATTCCAATTATAAAAAATAAAAAAATAAAAAAAATTATTTTTTTTGATGAACTAATAAAAAATAAATATGAAGACAAAAATATTAATTTTGATGTTATAATAATGGCTGGTGGTTATGGTAAAAGATTAATGCCACTTACAAAAAAAACGCCAAAGTGTCTAATAAATATAACAAAAAATAAAAAAATTATTGATTTAATTTTAGATAATTTGCATATGCATAAATTTAAAAGATTGCATTTCATAAATTATTTTCAGAGCAAAAAAATTGAAAATCATGTTTCAAAAAAATATAAAAATAAATTTGATTTATTTTTTCATAAAGAGAAGGTTCCTAGAGGAACTGCAGGAGGTCTTAAGGAATTATATAAAAATAAAAATTTAAGTGAAAATTTTATAATTATAAACTCAGATGTAATTACAAAAATTGATTTTTCTAGCTTAATTAAATTTCATATCAAAAACGAAGGATCTTTTACAATTGTTTCAAAATTATTAAATCAAAAAATAAGTTTTGGTTCTATAAAACATAAAAGTGATTTATTACATAGTATAGAGGAAAAACCTACAGTAAGTTTTTTTATTAATGCAGGGATATATGCCACTAAAAAGGAAATTTTAAAACTTATTCCAAATCAAAAAAAAATATTTAATATGACAGACCTTATAGGAAAAATTAAAGAAAACAAAATTAAGATAAAAATATTTCATTCATATGAAGAATGGCATGATGTTGGTTCGCATGAAAAACTCAAAGAATTAAAAAAAAAATATAAGTAATATTTGTGAAAAAAATTACATTTATACTTCCTACAAAAAATAGGGTATCTAATCTTAAAAAATTTATTTCTCATCATAAAAAAGTTTTTAGGAATTTAAATTATACTTTTTTAGTCGTGGATGGGAGTAACAATAATAATTATAAACAAATTAAGAGGATTTGCGATGCAAATAAATTTACTCTATTAAAACAAAAAAAAAAAGGTTTTATGAATGCATGTTTTGAATCTATTGATAAAGTAAAAACAGAATATTGTACTTTTTTATATGATGATGATTTATTAAGTCCAGAAATATACAAAGTTTTTAATAGAACTTTGAATAGAAAATTTTCTATGGGTTACGGGATTGTGAGGGATCTTTATATAAATGAGAGTTATATAAATAACAAATTTGATAAAATAAAAATTTCAAATTATCAAAATATACAAGTATTACTTGCTTACTTTGGATATAATCAATTAAAAATCCCATTTATGCCCGTTAGCCCTATTTGTTTAATATTTAAAAGCAAATTTTTAAAAAAGTGGAAAAAATATTTATTTTTATTTTGTAAAAAATCTAATTTTAGAAAAAATATTCTTTTAAAACAAAATATTGGACCCGATTTAATAATTTATTTACTACAAATTTTAGATCATAAAACTATATTTCTTTCAAAACCTTATATTGCAATATTTAATGGTCATAAAAATTCTATGAGTACATTATTAGGTAAAAATAAATTACAAATTGGATATTGGCTCGCTAAAAAAAGTATATTTGATAACAGTCTTATTAAAAATAAAACAGCAAGATTGAAAATATACAATTTTCTTTATTTATCAGGTAGTTACATACTAATAAAAAATATGTTTCTTAAATTTTTTAAAAAAGATAATTTTTTTAAAGATATATGTAATGAAATGGAAGATCTAAAAAGACATAAAAGTGCCGAATTTAGCTTATTTGAATGTATAAAAGTCATTTTAAATAAATTTTTAATAAGACTAAAATATTATGATTAATTTAATCAAAAAAATCTCTTTAATTTATTATTTGATTTTTCCTAATATTTTTGGATTAGGATATAATCAATATAAATACTATTTAATTAAAAAAAAAATTTTCTCAAACAAAAAAAATTTAAATATACGTAAATATGTAGATGAAAGGTTAGTAGAACTCCCATGGGTAATAAAAAAATTAAGGAGAATTAATAATAAAAATATTTTAGATGTAGGCTGTACCTTAAATTTTAATTATTTAATAAATATTTTTTTAAAAAAAAATAAATTATTTTTCATAAATATTTTTAAAGAAAAAAATAATTTTTCTTCAAATCAGATTTCATATATTTTAAATGATATCAGAAAGCCTTTTTTTAAAGAGAATTATTTTGATTGCATTA
>MDTE01017730.1_pt1 | contig 20393 bp, 17 predicted proteins | sample 811231 | NCBI WGS metagenome assembly MDTE01 (sample SAMN05326651, study PRJNA326480) | marine metagenome | isolation source: seawater | place: Indian Ocean: Red Sea | collected 2010
GAAGAGGCTCCTAAAGAGGAAGAAACTCCAGTAGCCGAAGAGGCTCCTAAAGAGGAAGAAACTCCAGTAGCCGAAGAGGCTCCTAAAGAGGAAGAAACTCCAGTAGCCGAAGAGGTTAAGCCCGTTGAGCTTGGATTTGATGAGTTTAGGCCGGGAGATAATATAACCGTAAATTTGAAAATTATTGAAGGTGATAGACAGAGAACTCAGTCCTTTCAAGGAGATGTTATTAAGGGAAGATTTATTAAAGATAATCCTCCATCCATATCATCTACTTTTTTAGTAAGAAGAATAGCTAGTGGGGTAGGAGTAGAAAGGATTTTTCCATATTTTTCACCTGTTATTGAATCTGTAAAACTTAATAGAAGAGGAAAGGTTAAGCAGGCAAGAATTTTCTATATGAGAGAGAGATCTGGGAAGAGCGCAAGAATTAAAGAAAGAAGAATCTAGGAGATGCCAATTCGTCCTATTTTGACTTTTCCTAATAGCCTTTTACGAAAAAGAGCAAAACCAGTTAAAAATATTGATAATGAAATTATGAATTTGATTAGAGACATGAAAGAAACTTTGACTGAGGCTTCTGGAATCGGGTTGGCAGCTAATCAAGTAGGGGTGCTGAAAAGAGTTGTAGTAATTTCTAATTCTCCAGAAAGTGATGCTGTCGCATACATAAATCCTGAGATAACTCATAGAACTGGAAAAAGAGATGTAGTAGAAGGATGTCTTAGTTTTCCTGGTTACTCTGGAATTGTTACTAGATCTGTTTCTGTATCTGCAAGATATCTTGATGAAAGTGGTGGAAAAATAAAAATTGCTGCAGATGAACTATTAGCACAGGCTCTAGAACATGAAATTGATCATTTAAATGGAATCTTGTTCTTGGATCATTTAAAAGAGCATGAAAAATTATCTATGACCACTCCTGAATACAGACCTCACACTCATGATATAAATGTATCTGTAAATGTTCAGAACAATCAAGGTGAACCTGAATTTAATAAAAAATTATATACTAAGATTGGTATAGATGATCTGAAATTAGCTTTAGATAGGGCAGAAATAATTAAGGATGCAGAGTAGATAAATGATTAAGATAAGGACAATAGTTTTTGCATCAATTATATTTTTAATTGCAATTTTTTCTATTTCATTCAAGGTTATTGATATAGATTTGCCTGGGTTGGATATAAAAAGAGGGGACTCAGAAACTTTTCTAGGATTGACTTTAGGTCTAGATCTTAAAGGAGGAACTCACTTAGTTTATGAAGCCATACCCAATAACGGTTCTGAATTAACGTCTGATGACATGGAAGGAGCCAGAAGAATATTAGAGAAGAGAGTTAATTCTTTTGGGATATCCGAATCTTCTGTTCAATTAGTTGGTTCTGGTACAGGTGTTCCTACTAAAATACTAGTTCAATTGCCAGGATTACAGCAAATAAATATAGCTGTCACAATAGCAGGTCAAGTTTCAGAAAAGGAATTAGAAGATTTAGTTTTGAATTTGGGTTATGAGGAGTTAAAAATTTCTCAAATTGAAGGATTAGATGGCAGATTTGTAATTAATGGGCCCAGAATAAAAAGAAATGATGGAGAAACTGATCCAGTTATATTGTTGTCTGAACTTGATAAATCATTTCCTCTGTCTATGATATTGGCTTATACATCTCTAGATGATGAGAATCAATCTATTACTGTGCCCACAGTAGACCAAGTAGAGGCTGCTGCATCATTAACTGGAGAGAATGACTACAGCATTGAAGACCTGTCTCAAGGGGTATTTAGAATAACTTTTCCTTCTTATGTACCTAGATCTGGAGACATAAATTATAGATTTCTAGATCAAGCTGAAACATCTTTATTGGCAGCACCTTTTGAAGAGATTGGAGCATTATTTCAAGCATCAATTTCTGGAGGTATATCTTCTTGGAGAATTTCAGGAGGAGTAGAAGAGGCAAAAAAACTGATTGGAGAAACTGCTCAGTTAGAGTTTAAAGAAAGAGATTGCTTACCTGTTGAGAATGAAAATAATGAAGAGGTTTGGCCGCCAGATAATTTGTCCAAAGAAGAGTGGATACAGGTAAGATGTATCATCCCTACTTATTACGAAGATAAGGCGGTTGCGTTATCTGGAGGGGACCTTGTAGATGCCTTCCCAGATGTTCAACCTGGAATTACAAGACCGGTAGTTTCAATTGTTTTTGATGAAGACGGAGCAGATGAGTTTTTTGATATAACAAGTAGAGTAGCTAAAAATCAAGATTTACTGGCTATTTTTTTAGATGGAGAGCCATTAGTTGCTCCAAGTGCTAGTTCGGGTATTGCTGGAGGAAGAGCATATATTCAAGGGCCAACTTTTGACAGCGAAAGCGTAAAAACAATTTCCATTCAATTAAAATCTGGAGCCCTGCCAGTTGGGTTAAGTTTAATTCAGGAAAGAAATGTAGATGCATCATTGGGTTCTGACTCACTAAGGAAAAGTTTAATCGCCGGTGGTGCAGGTTTAATATTGGTTTTAATTTTTATGATTAGTTATTATCGAATCCCTGGCATAATTGCATCATTATCATTGGTTTTTTATGCAACTCTATTACTTGCAGTTTTTAAATTGATACCAGTTTCATTAACTTTATCTGGAGCAGCAGCAGTTATTTTATCTATCGGGGTGGCTGTTGATGCAAATATTCTAATTTCTGAAAGAACTAAAGAGGAAATCCGGTCAGGTAGAAATATTTTTTCTTCAATAAATGAAGGCTTTAGTAGGGCATGGCCCTCAATAAGAGACAGTAATGTATCTACTATTATAATTTGTGTGGTTCTATATTGGTTTGGAGATAGGTTTACTACAAGTGTAATACAAGGTTTTGCACTTACTCTTGGTATTGGAGTAATAATAAGCATGTTCACTGCTTTTACTATCAGCAGACTATTGATGAGAATTGTATCTAAAACAGCACTAGGAGAAATGCTTAATTTCTATGATCCCGTAGGAAAAATTTTTAGCAAGAAAGATTAAAATGATAGATGTAGTTGCAAAAAGAATATGGTTTTTAGGTTTTTCGTTAGTAATATTTGTTATTGGAATAATTTCTTTGGCTATCCCTCCTAATCTTAATTTAGGAATAGATTTTCTATCAGGAACTGGGATTACAGTAAGTTTTGAAAAAGAAATAAACACAGAGCAGATCCAAAGTGAATTTAATAGTTTAGGCTTAAGTTCAACTAATACTCAGTCTTTAGGAAATGACACATTTTTTATTAGAACTGAAAGATTATCAGATTTTAGTAATTCAGATGATACTTCAAATGTGTCGAGAGAAGATGTAGAAAATTCTTTAAAGAAAATTGATGATCAGTATAAAATTCTTGAAGTTGAGACGGTTGGGTCTAAAGTAGCTGAAGGAACTATTAGAAATTCTATAGTAGCAGTAACCGTTTCTTCTTTATTTGTGATGATATATATTCTTTATGCCTTTAGAAAACTTGAAAATTCAATTAGATTTGCACTTTCAGCTGTTTTTACATTAATTCATGATGTTATTTTAGTTACCGGTTTATATGCTCTATTGGGGCACTTATTTGGGTTACAAGTTAATTCAGTTTTTATAGTAGCCATCCTTACTGTAATTGGATATAGCGTAAACGACACAATAGTTATTTTTGATCGAATAAGAGAAAATAATTTGAAATTTTCGAGTTCTAGTATTTCTCAAAACATTAATAGATCTATTAATGAATCAATTACAAGGTCTCTGGGCACCAGTATAACTACTTTATTAGTATTGTTATCGATGCTACTTTTAGGTGGATCTACTTTGAGAGATTTTTTGGTGGTTCTGATATTAGGAGTGATAGTTGGTACATATAGTTCTATATTTGTCGCGTCCCAATTTTTAGTTTTCTGGGAACAAGGGTTTAGAAATAAAAACCTATAAACTGATTTCTTCGGTGAATTTGCTAAAAATGTAGTCACTCAAAAGTTTCCCCTTATTAGTTAAGGATGTACTTTTTGAATTGGATTTAATTAAAAAGTTATTATTCAATTCTTCCAGCATATCTCTGAATTTTAAAGTAAAAACATTATCAAATTTTCGTTGAAAATCTTCATGCTCTATACCTTTCTTTAGTCTAAGATTAAGCATTACATATTCAATCATTTTTTCTTCTTCAGTCATTGTGCTTATTTCACTATATAACTCATCTGGATTAATCTTATTTTTACATAATTGAATGTATTTTTTTAAGGATGAAATATTTTTCATTCTTCTGCCATCTATATGAGACGATGACCCGGGGCCAAAGCCTAAATAGTTCTCTGAATTCCAATACCTCAAATTATGAATAGATTCTCTATCTTTTTTAGCCCAATTTGAAATTTCATACTGAGAATAATTATTGTTATTTAATATTTCTTTAGTTAAATTGAACATATTTATTATTTCATTTTCTTTTGGTTCAAATATTCTTCTTTGGTTTAGATCTTTATAGAATTTTGTTTTTGGTTCAAAAGTTAGTAGATATGTGGATAGATGTGGAAACGAAAAATTAAGAAACATTTTTAATGAGTTTTCCCATTGAGTAAGCGTTTGACTAGGTACACCAAAAATTAGATCTAAATTAATATTATCTATATAACTATTTGATAAGAGTTCTAATGATTTTATTAATATTTCAGAATCATGGTTTCTACCTAATTTTTTCAAGATTTTGTTATCAAAACTTTGCCCACCTACACTTACTCTGTTTATGCCAATTTCTTCATAAAGCTCTAGTTTAGAATCGTCTAGATCAGCAGGGTTAATTTCAATGGAAAATTCAAATTCATCATCTAAGTAATAATTATTCTTTATAGAATCAAAGACTGATATTAAATCTTGATTGTTTATATAAGAAGGAGTTCCTCCTCCTAAAGATATAGTAACGATTTTTGAATTTTTAAATTCCTTTGAATTGATTTGGATTTCTTTAATTAATGATTGAGTAAAATCAGGAATTAATTCATCAACTTTTGAGTATTTATTGAAATCGCAATAGGGGCAAATTTTTTCACAAAAAGGAATGTGTATATATATTGAAAGATCTTTATGGGGTCCAGAGATTTGATTTTTCTTGAGGATCTTCATCTTTAGGTGCTGCTGGTTTTTGTTGCTCTGATTGAGATGCAAGCGATTCTTGGTTGTCTTGAATCCATCTATTCATTTTATCCAGCGTAGGAGGAATTATATTGAACATCTCAATGTCTTCAGCAAATTTATGTCCCCCAGAAGATATTATAAATAAAGCCGCTTCACTTTCTTTTAATTCGTTTATTTTATCAGTTATATATTCTTCTCTTTTTATAGCAATTGATGAGTAATTTTCTTCAACAATTTTCTTTACATCTTCACTAATAAAACCTAATTGAGCAATCCTTGTCCAATCAATTAAAGTTTTGTATATATTTTCGTCTTCTATAGGCTTGTATTTAGATCCAGATTTTACTCTCTCTTTTACCATATTAATGCAATCAGGATTTGAATCAGAGATAGCTTTTGATGTTTCTTCGAACTCTTGCCACATACCTTCTATATATATATGGGAAATAATTCCAGCGGTTTTTTCTAATTTATCTAATTGCTCTGAGATCGAGACCCAATATTCTTCAAGTAAAACATTAAACTCTTTATTTTCAGGAAAATAATTTTGGATATTTTGGACTAAATATAATTTTCTTTTTAAGGCGGAGTTATCTGCAGAGGGTTTTTCTATTTTACCTAATTCTTCACTCATTACTCTCCTCTTGTTATTTATACAGAAAAAAGAAAGTTTACTACATCTCCTGATTTTATGATGTAATTTTTCCCTTCCCCTTTTATTAAGCCCTTATCTTTTGCTTCTTTTTCATTTGAAAATTTTAATAAATCTTCGATATTTATTACTTCTGCCCTAACAAATCCTCTAGCAATATCACTATGTATTTTGCCTGCTGCTTCTACCGCGCTTGAACCTTCCTTAATAATCCAAGACCTACATTCTTTTTTTCCAGCTGTTAAAAAACAAATCGAATTTGAAACTTTTAGTAAGTTGTTAAAAATGGAATCAAAATCATTTAAAGTTATTTCAGAAGCATTTCTGAATTCTTCTGCTTCATTGTCATTCAATCCAATCATGTCTTCTTCAAAGCCTAGGGGCATTTGTATTAATAATGAATCTTTTCTGATTAAGGGTGCTATTTTGTCTAATTCTGGCTGTGGAATACTTTGATTTTCATCTGTATTAATAATCACCATCATAGGCGATTTTGAGATTAAAAATGAACTGCCTATTGCCGCTCTATGAGCCTCAGTATAAATTTCAGAACTATAGGGTTCACCTTGCTCAATTAACTTTGATACTTCTTTTAATGTTTGTATATTCTTTTGGTTAATTTCCCTTTCCTGTTTTGTTAGAGATTTGAATGACTTTTCTATATTCTCTATCCTCTTTTCTATTATCTGTACATCTATAAGCCTAGATTCAATTGTGAATTGCTCCAGATCATTTTCAAGCCCAACTTTTCCATAAGGATGAGGTACAGAATCGTTTTTGAAAGATCTAATAACTAAAATCACTCCATCATACTTCTGGATTTCTTGTAAATATTTTTTTTCAATAAAGTCACTTGATGCATCAAAATTTAAATTAGTTGCTGGGTCAGTTATATCAATTTCTCCATTTACTTTTTTATCAGTTTCGTGCCATTTTGAAACTCGGTCTAAATTTTTGTCTGGAACTTTTACCGTTCCAACCCTTATATCAGGATAAATATCCTGCCTTGCAGATTTAGTTAAAGCATTGAATAAAGCTGACTTGCCACTTTTGGGCAGTCCCATAATTAAGAAATTCATTTGTGTTATTTTTTAAGTAATTAGTTAATATTAGAATTTAATATATATATTATAAATTACTATGGAAATTAAAGTTATTTGTGGCACAAATCATTTTTTGATTGAAGAAAAACTTAAACATATAAAAGAAAATAGTTTAGGGGAAGTATTAAGAATTGAAGGTTCTGATATTTCAAAAGATGAACTTTCCGTTTCTTTATCTTCTTTTTCAATGTTTGAAGAAAAGAGAATTCAAATAATAGATAGTTTTTTAATAAGGATAATTGATGAAGAAAAGACTGGAGATTGGGATAATTTATTTACTGAAATAATTCCCCCAGGATCCCCTAATAGTATTTTCTTTGTTGAAAAATTTGAAGATGAAATTGAACTAAATTTATTTTTAAAAAAGAAAATTGTCACAGATTTAAATTGTGAAATTGAAGTTGTTAATACTCCATCCGGTAGAGGGGGTTCTGCAAAAATCACAGATTGGATTAGATCAAGAGAAAAAGATTTAGGTTTAAATTTAAATAATAACCAGAGAATGTATATGACTTACGAGTCAAATAAAGATTATTCTTTACTAGATAATGAGTTAAAAAAGTTAGCGATTTTTTCAAAAGGAGAAGCAATTTCTGACAATGATTTTACTCAATTAGTTTCTTTTTCAAAGAACTATAAAATATTTGACCTTCTAGATATGTTTTTTGCTAATAGAGTTAATGAGATATCTAAAATTATCAATAACTTGTTTTCCAGTGGAGTTAAATCAAATGAAATTGTTGCTTTAATGAATTCAGAAATTCATAAAGTATTGCAGATTAAATACTTAATAATTGAAAAAAAATCAGTTCAGGAAATTTCTCAAATTACTGGGATAAAAAGTAAATATTATTTTGACAAACTCTTCTCCACTGCAAAAAATATAGACCTTTTAAGACTAATTGATACTCAAAACTCTCTTTTGCAATTTGATGTGAAAAGCAAAACTCAGAGGTTTGATCAAGATTTAGAACTAGAACTATTGTTAATTTCAAAATGATGTTAAAAAATTATTTATTTCCGTTAATTATTATTTTTTTATTGGGTTGCAATAGTGAAGCACCTAAAGAAGATTTTTTAGAAGAAAATTTAGAAATTGAAACTACCGAAAATCAGTTAGATAGCGTTTATCATTATGTTAGGGCACATAGATATCTAGAAATTAATAATCTTAGTGCGGCTGAAAACAGATTTAAAAAAGTTGTTGAATTAGAACCTGATTTTGCAAGAGGGTTTCTTGGTTTAGCAAATGTTAAATATTTAACAAATCAAATAGAAGAAGCGAAAGAATTTAATAATAAAGCCTTAAGACTTAAGCCTAACTTAGAAGAGGCTATATATCTAAATGGATTGATGTACAAAAAACTAGATAAATGTTCAAAGTTTTTAAAAAATAAAGATTATAAGTCATATTCTTACCCTCCTTTAATTCTAATATTAGGTTTATGTTTTGAAATAGAAGGTAAAAGTAAAGAAGCCAAAGAAATATTTTCTATCAATGAAATTAAATCAATAAAAACAAATCTTTTAGAAGCAGAATATGAATTTTATCTAAATAATTATGATAAATCTTTAGGTTTAATTGAAGAATTTATTAATGAAAATGAAAATGCAGAATCATATTTGCTTATTGGCAAGATATTTCTTAATCAAGATATGAAAAAAGAAGCAAATGAAAATTTTAAAGAAGCTATGGATATAAGCAAAGAGCCAAAAATTCCTATATATTACTCAGAGGCTAAAGCTTTGCATGAAGAAACAAAAAATGATTAATTTGAAATTATATCTTTAGTTAAATCAAGTAATTCTTGGTATTTAGCAAACCCTTCCAGTTTATATTTTAATATACCCTCCCTGTCTAAAAAGAATATCCATGGCTCTGTGGGCAGTTTCCATGATTTAGTTGGCTCAGTGATTTTTAAAGAATCTAAATCATTTAAATTTTTGCCAATGAAGTTCTCATATACCTCTACATGAATATAATTGCAATTAGGATAGTTAACTGAGATTTCTTTTATGTGGTCTAATAATGGCCCGCAAGTTCCAGATACACATAATGCTGGGGTAGAAAAAATAATAATTGTTGGTAATTTGTTTTTAATTGCATCTAAATAATTAATCTTATAAAAATTTATATTTGGATTTGGGTCTGAAGAAATATTTTTTATATCTTCTATATTATCTGCTGTTTTTGTACTAATTACAGGAGGGGTAGATCCTATTTTTGGCGTTAAAGATTCTTTATTAACTTGAAAAAGTGCCGTTCCATAAGTTTTATTATTTCTAGTAGCCTTAACCTCAAAATTTCCAAAGTCATCAAAAATAGTTTCGGAATAATATGCTCCTTTTCCTGTAAACCATTCTTCATAAATTGGGTCAATTCTTTGTATTTTATTCGAATTCAAGTTTCTAATTATTACTTCGTCAAGTTCTTCATCGATCAATTTTCCATTTACATCCAATAAAGCGAATCTAAATTTATTATTTCCTAAAGAATGGTCAGAAGAAATAAGCAATAAGGATAAATTGTTATCAACTAATTGAGAATTGTTAGAACATGAGAAAGTTAATATTAAGGTAAAAAAAAGTATTATATGGATTAATTTCATAAAAATATTATTCAAAAGTTAGTATTTTTTGGGGATTTTTAATGATAATTTCATCAATTTTTCTCTTTTCCATTCCTATATTTTCCATCCTCATTAAAATGTTTTGGAAAGTATGGCTATATCCATGACCTCCATACTTTTTTAGTCTATTTTTTGAATATATATCATGACCTAATAGTAATTTATTATTAAAACCAGAATCAGAAATTGCTTTAATAAGTTCTATTTTTTGATGGTCGCTAGGCATATAACTTTTAGGGTTTAGAGGGTAATAAGATGACTCTATTCCGAGTTGATCAAAATTTAAATATACTCCTGTTTTGGCTAATGATTCTAATTTCTCATAATCATATATTGTTCTTTCTATATGACCTATTATTGTTCGGTCGATTACTCCTTTATTTGATTTTATAAAATCAACTATTTCAGCAGGGGAAGATTCGTCTCTTCCCGGATGAATTATTATGGCAGCACCTGTTTCTTTTTGGGCCATAATTGCAGACTTTAAACTTTTCTTCTCATTATCTGTTAGTGGAAAACTACAACCAACTTCACCAATGATGCCTGAGTGAATTCCAGAATTTCCTTGAAGGATATCTTTTATAATTATTAGAGCAAGCTCTTCTACAGATTTATTATTAAAGTAGCTAGGCAGTGAGTTATCTACATAGAAACCTGTTCCCATAATAATATTGATGCCTGTTTTTTCACTTATATGTTTAAGTTTTTTATTTTGGTCTGTTACTCTAGTAGGCCCCAATGGAGTTACTTCAACCAAACTTTGCCCTCCATTTGATTTAAAATCAATCATCTCGTCTATAGAGTCATTTATATTTTCTAGTAAAAGATTATCTTCATTGCTGTTCCAGTAAGTCCTTATCCATCCAAGATTAGAAAGTTTAACTTTTTCTTTCATGTAATGAATATCTTTTTTATTTGGAGGCTCATTTAAAACAACCCTGAAATCAATTAGTAAATGTTCGTGGCATATCACTCTTCCTAAGTCCGCTGGATTTATGGGGCCACAAACAGTCAAGGCCCTGCCTTTTAAGTTTTGTTTAGAGTAAATAGGCATTAAGTAACAGAATTAGTTTTAGTGTCTTTGCTTTTTATAAATTTATCTGTAAAAACCGTTCCTATTCCAACACCTTCTGGGGCATACACGAATCCATTCTCTATTTTTGGCATAGTTTCAATTATGTCTCTATACCAAGTATTATTAAATGCTCTTACAGTTTCTTGGATCATTGCATTTGGAGCACTTAAACTTAAGTGGATTCCATTCAGTAGGGTAATAGGTCCAACGCAATCATGAGGCGCTATAGGCAGGTGATGCGCGGCTGCCATAGATGATATTTTATGGGCTTCAGAAATACCACCTACCCAACAAATATCAAACATACAAATATCTACTGCTTTTTTTTCAAATAATTCTCTAAAGCTCCACCTTAAAGATAGAGTTTCACTTGCAGTAACTGGTATGTGAGTAAATTTCCTAAAGTCAGCCAAAGCATCTAGATTATCCATTGGAATGGGGTCTTCATACCATAGAGGCTCTATTGGCTCTAAAGCTTTTGCAATTCTTTTTGCTGATGGCAAATTCCACATTGAATGAAGTTCAACCATAATATCCATTTTCCTACCAACGGCATCTCTAATTTTTTGAAATGGCTCAAGCCCTTTGTCTATATCTTCTGAAGAAATAAATTCTCCATTTGTTTTTCCAGCAAATTGATCAAAAGGCCATATTTTCATTGCTGAAACTCCTTCGTCAAGTAAACTTTTAGCTAATTTTCCAGCGTCTGTCATAAAAGCATGCTGATCTTCATAGTTTTGTTCTGGCTTATGATCTATATCACCGGGAATATTTCTATAGGTTTCAGGTCTGTTTACACCATATGAATATCCCGCACATGTATTGTATATTTTTATCTTATCTCTAAATAAACCCCCGAGTAATTGGTATAGTGGCTGTTGAGTTAATTTTCCAACTAAATCATGTAAAGCCATATCTATGGCAGATAGCCCTCTTATTTCCGCACCTGCAGGCCTAACAGTAATGCCAAGTTTACAAATATCACTCCATAACTTCTCTAGTTGCATAGGGTTCTGCCCAATTAAGTATGGTGCAGCTTCTTTAAGGATAAAAGTCTCGACCGTATCAGGCCCCCATGATGTCTCGCCTATCCCAAATTCGCCTGATTCATCATGGATTAAAACCCATATTATTTTGGCATAGTTTTCATTTCTAATAACGTCAATTTTAGTAATCTTTGGCATAATCTTAATCTCCTCTTAATGTAAACTATTAGGATAAAATTATAAGATTCAATACTATAAGATAAATAATTAAAAATACAGAATAATTAAGTTGGATATATTTGCATCAATATTTTATGGAGTAGTTCAAGGTTTGACAGAATTTCTCCCAATAAGCAGTAGCGGGCATAATGTTTTATTGTCTAGATTATTTAATATAAAACCCCTTACTTTGAGTTTCGATATATTCGCACACCTTGGCTCTTTAGTAGCTATTTTATTTTTCTTTTACAAAAATTTTGATAACGAAAAAGATAATTTATTAGATAAGAGTATGACATTAAAAATTATTTTCTTATCTTGGATTCCAATACTTGTAATTGGGTATTTTTTTCGAGATTTTTTTGATGGAAGAGCAAGAGACTTAGAGATAGTTTCAGCCTCATTTGTAGTTTCAGGTATATTTATTTCACTACATTTATTTAAGCAATACAAATTAAAATTTACTCAAGTTATTTTATTAATGGCTATTTTTCAAATTCTGGCGGCCTTCCCTGGAATATCAAGGTCAGGAATAACAATTGCAATCGGTTTACTTCTTGGGCTAGATCCTAGAAAAGCAGTAATTATTTCATTCTTAATGAGCATTCCAGTGATACTTCTTGCTTCGTCTTATGATTTATATAGTATTTTGGTAAATAGCAAAGAAATAGATAATTTATTCAACATAACTATTTCTTTTCTGTTTTCTTTTCTGTTTTCTTTTCTAGGAATAAAGTTGATGATAGTTATTTCAAAAAATTATCATTTCAAATGGTTTAGTATTTATAATATTTTAATTGGAATTATTGTTCTTTTTGGTCTATTAAATGGTTTTTATCTATCTTGAACAGAGCCATCATATCCTAAAGGTGTATCAAGTATTTTAGGGTTTTCAGGAGTTTTTAAACTTTCTTCGTTGATGGTTATTCCAAGACCAACTTCATCGGGTACTATTAGATATCCATTATCCAGTTTTATTGGATTAATTATTAAATCTTTTTTTGGAGATTCAGACTCTCCTGTGTACTCCTGTAAGGCAAAGTTAGGAATTGATGCATCAAGTTGAACACAAGCAGCTGTTGAGATAGGGGATAGAGGGTTATGAGGAATAACCTTTATATGTTTCGCTTCAGCCATTGCAGAGATTTTTTTACAACCTGATATACCAGAAGCTAGGCACAGATCTGGGCGAATATAATCCGTTGCATTCAATTCTAATAGTTGCTGGAAGTCAAAAATAGATGTAAATCTTTCGCCTGTTGCAATAGGAATGTTGCAATGATCTTTGATTTCTTTCATTGAAGATGGCGAGTCAGGTAGCATTGGGTCTTCATAAAAGAAGGGAGAGAATTTTTCTAATCTTTTCCCTAAAGAAATAGATTCAGCAGGGTTCATTTGTCTGTGTATTTCTATGCACAAATCTATATCATTTCCCACAGCCTCCTTTACAGCACCCACTCTTTTTACAGCATCTTCAATCCATTCAGAAAGAGATTTATGTTTAAAAAATTCTGAAGAATATGGTGAAAATCTAATAGCCGTGAACCCTTTTTTTACTTTTTCTAGTGAATCTTCTACTAGGTCATCTAGGGTATCTCCATACACATGCATATAACATCTAACTTTATCTCTTGTTTTTCCAGCGATTAGATCATATATAGGGACTGATAATCTTTTTCCTTTTATATCCCACAAAGCTATATCTATTGCAGATAATGCCCCTTGCACCACAGATCCCATAAAATGACTAGATCTATATAGCCATTGGAAGTGATGCTCTATGAGAGACGGATCTTTTCCGATCAAGTAGTCACTCATTGTATTAATCATAGTTTGGGTTGGTCTTTGCCATCCGTGAACACCACCTTCCCCAATCCCAACTGTTCCATCTTCACAAAATATCTTTAATAGCAACCATCTATCCCAGAGGATTGTTTCAATATTTTCTATTTTTGTTTTCTTCACTATATTATTTTTTTAGTTTAATTTTTTATTTAATTATAACGAAATTATTTTTGATGATTCAATTTCTTCCATGTCTAATTCAACTCCAAGGCCAATTCCATTGCCAGGATAAACTAATCCGTCAGAATTAATTTTTACGGGATTTTTTATTCCAAAAGTTGACCCAGAAGGGTAAGGTATTTCTAAATAGGCACAATTTTTTATTGCAAGAGCAAGATGTAGATTAGCCAAATCCATTAATGACAAAAGTGTCATGTGTATTTCACAATTCATACCAAATGCTTCAGCAAGATGTGCTGTTTTTAGAGCCCCAGTGATTCCTCCTGTCCAAGATACATCAGCCCTTAGAATATCTGCGGCTCCTGATTTAATATAATTAGCTTTTGAAAAAAAATCTGAGTTCCATTCGCTTGAGAGGATAGGGATATCTAGGGTTGAGCATAACTTACTCAAACCATGAATATCATGATCATAAATAGGCTCTTCAAGCCATAAAAAATCTAATTTCTCTAATTCTCTTCCAACTCTAATTGCATCTTCATGGCTATAATGACCACCAACAGGATCACTCATTAAAACCATATCTGGTAGTGCTTCTCTTACAGCCTTGCAACATTCTATGTCCAATTTAGGAATCCCTGGAGGATGTAACTTGAACGCTTTATATCCATCTTTCGCTGCTTGCTTGGCTAATTCAACGTACTCTTCTGGTTCATTTAAAAAAGTAGAACTTGCGTAAGCAGGAATGTTAGACCTATAGTACCCAAGGTATTTATATAAAGGCATTTGAGCTTTCTTTGCCGCAATATCCCAAAGAGCAACATCTAAAGGGCCATACGAAGTAAATGCGGTATTGCCACCAAGTCTGTCTGCATAATGGGCTTTCTGCCAAAGATATTCTCTTGCTAAAGCATCCTCATTAATTAATTCTGGCCTAAACACTTCTGCTATAGTATGTGCTGTTCTAAGCCCTCCTTTAGTTCCCCACCCAAATCCATAACCATCTATGCCTTCTTCTGTGTGGATAATCACTAAAACAATATCTGGAGAAGTAGAAGTTGTTGTATCTTTTGCAGGAGAATCATCAAGGTCTCCAAGGTCTTTAACCTTTGAAACAGTTATTTCTATATCTGTGATTTTCATGAAGTATATATTTATGCATCAATAAGCAATTGGTATGGATCTTCTAATAAATTTTTTATCCTGACTAGAAATTGTACCGCCATAGCACCATCAATTATTCTATGGTCATAAGTAACCGCAAGAACCATAACAGGTCTTATCACCACTTCTCCATTAACAGCAATAGGCTTTTCTTGTATTTTATGCATTCCTAGTATCCCAACTTGAGGAGGATTTAGCAGTGGAGTTGACATTAATGATCCAAAAACCCCTCCGTTAGTAATAGAAAATGTTCCACCTTGCAATTCTTCTAAGGTTATTTTTCTTTCCCTCGCTTTAGTTGCCAGATCTGCTATCCCTTTTTCGATTTCAGCCGACGATTTCTTATCTGCTTCTCTTAGTACAGGAACTACTAATCCTTCTTCAGTTGCAACAGCAATACCCATGTCGTAATATTTTTTCAATATAAGTTCATCTTGGTATAGTTCTGCGTTTAGATGCGGGAAACTTTGCAAAGCATTTACGGTTGCTTTTACAAAGAAACTCATAAAACCTAATTTTACGCCATGTTTTTCAACAAATTGGTCTTGGAATTTTTTTCTTATAGATATCACAGAAGATAGATCTACCTCATTGTATGTTGTTGTCATTACAGTATCTGACTGTACTTCTTTAAGCCTTTTAGCAATCGTTATTCTTCTTCTAGATAACTTAATAACTTCTTCAGGTCCTGCAGCAGTAGAAGTTTTTTGAGTATCGTTTTTATTCTCTAAATCATTTTTTGTTATTTTCCCATTAGGACCAGAGCCTTTAATTTTAGTAAGATCAATGTTGTCTTTTTCTGCTATTTTTTTCGCAACGGGGGTTACTGATACTTCAGAATTATCGGGTTTGGTTTTTGGATTTTCATTAACTTGAGGTTTAGGTTCATTTTTAGTGACTGGCTTTTCAGATTTAGCCGATGAAGAAACTGAGTCATCAACTTTGCCTAGCAGTTCTCCCACATTTACAGTTTCACCCTCATTTTTACTTATTTCTGTTAATTGTCCTGATGAAGGAGAAACTACTTCCAAACTTACTTTATCTGTGTCTAACTCAATCAATACTTCGCCTTCATTGACAATATCACCACTTTTTTTGAGCCATGTTGCTACAGTCGCTTCTACTGTAGACTCAGCAAGATCTGGAACGATTATTTCATGTAACATAATTGATCATTCTATCAATTATTTTAATATGGAGTCTATTATTCTTTTTTGCTGAATTTTATGTACTGATGCAGAGCCAGTTGCTGAGGCTGCGCTAGGCTCTCTGCCAATGTATTTTAAAGAAACAGAATTTGGCAAAATTTCAGTAATTCTATCTTTGATAAAATTCCACGCTCCTCTATTTTTAGGTTCTTCTTGAGCCCAAATTATTTCTTTGAGATTTTTATGACCATTAAATATTTTCTTTAAAGAATTTTTAGGAAATGGGTAGAGCATTTCTAGGCTTATCAATTCTGTTTTTGAAGATAAATATTTATAATTTTCATCGTGTATAATATCAACAATAAGTTTCCCAGATCCAATAATGATCTTATTTGCATCTTTTGTATTCCGATTTTTGATTATAGATTGAAATTTTGATGACGAAATTTCTTTTACTGAACTAGAAGAAATAGGATGTCTTAGCAGGCTTTTAGGGGTAAAAATTATCAATGGATTTGATTGTTTTGTTGATAGTGTATGAGCCCTTAAAAGGTGGAAATATTGAGAAGATGTGCTGCAATTTGCAATAGCAATGTTGTTATTATCTACAGATTCAAGGAATCTTTCAATCCATCCGCTTGAATGATTTGGCCCCATACCTTCATAGCCATGTGGAAGCAATAGAACCAAATTAGAGTCTAGCCCCCATTTAGGTTGAGAGCTGACAATAAATTCATCTATAACAGATTGAGCATTGTTAACAAAATCACCAAATTGGGCTTCCCAAATTATCAATGATTTGTTTTCTATAATGCTATACCCAAACTCAAATGCTAAAGCCGCCATTTCAGATAAGGGAGAGTTAATAACATCAGCGTAAACATTTTTTTCTGAGAAGTTATCTAGAAGATTTTTTTTACCTTTTCCTTTGGTGTCCCAAATTACTGCATTTCTTTGACTAAAAGTTCCTCTTTGAGAATCTTGTCCCGACAATCTAATTGAAATATTGTTTTTCACCAATGAGGCCAATGAAAGCATTTCCGCATGACCCCATTCTAATTTAAGATTTTCATCAAATTTTAATCTTTTATCAAAAATCTGTTTTAGCCTTTTATTTAAATTAAATTTGCCATCGATTTCGTATAATTCTGTATTAATTTTTTTCAGTTCACTTATGTTTATGGCTTGGGAACTTTTTTCGTAATCTATTTCTTCAGTAATGAACTCTCCTGGCCATATACTTGTCTCTTGATTAACAGCAGGTTTGTTTGAATCATTCATGTATTTAGTATGGGAAGATTTAATTTCTGATATATCATCTTCATTTAATATTTTTTCTTGAATTAATTCTTCAGAATAAATTTTAGTTATAGTTGGGTGACTGTTTATTTTTTCGTACATTACTGGCTGAGTTATAGTTGGGTCATCCATTTCTTGGTGTCCATATCTTCTATATGAAATTAAATCTATAACTACATCCTTATTAAATTTATTTTTATAATTGATAGCCACTTCAGTGCCTTTTAAGCAACTTAAAATATCATCGGCATTTATATGGATAATTGGGATATCAAAACCTCTAACAAAATCTGTAGCAAATATATAAGGAAAAGAATTTTCTGGGTTAGTTGTAAAACCTATCTGATTATTTGTAACTATATGAATGCTTCCATTCGAATTGTAATTTGGCAGTCTGCTCAAATTAAAAGACTCAGAATTTATTCCTTCCCCAGGAAATGCCGCATCTCCATGAACTAAAACCCCAAAACTTTTGTTATCTATAATCTGTTTGGCTTTTGTTGCTCCAAGTATAACCGGATTTATCATTTCCAAGTGGCTTGGATTAGGGAATAGTAATAACTCAGAATCCTGATCTTTTTTAGCCCCTAAATGATACTTAACATCCCTGAGATATTCATCAATTTTTCCTGAACCCATATGGTTAATATTCTCTTCTCTAAACTCAGAGAAGATTTCAGAATAAGGTTTATCAAATATATGTGCTAAAACATTCAGTCTACCTCTGTGAGGCATACCAAAATTTATCGAATCATAATTTTTAGAGTCAGATATAATCTTGTCTAAAACAATTATTAGTGACTCTGAACCTTCAAGGCTGTACCATCTTGCGCCAACAAAAGATTTATGAAGGAATTGTTCAAAATTTTCAACCTCTATTAACCTTTTTAAGATCTGAAATTTCTGGTCCTTGCTAATGTTGATTTCTATATTTTCTACCAAATCGTATAACCATTTTTTTTCAGATTTTTCTCTTATATGAGCAAATTCCCATCCGATCTTATTAAGGTAAACACTTTCTATTTCAGGTGAAACATTAACATTACCGATAATATTTTCATTTTCTTTTATGGGATTAATGTCTGCATGCAGATAACCAAAATCACGCACATAATCATTATCAAGTTCAGTTTTTGTCGAAGATTTTGAACTGTTGACTAAATCTATACCGAAGTAAGAAGTAATAAGCTTTATTTCTGAATCATCTATTGAATCCGGATCGTTAAAATACTTCTCTAATATTTCTGCAAGTATGCCGGAATTAATTAACGAAAATTTTTTTCTATGTTTAGGACCAAGCATATTTTTTTGATGCAATATTTTTCAACAAGGTAATTTTAATCAATTATAGATATAAAACAACTAATCAAATCTAAAATGTATTTTCAATATTAATTTTTAAAAGTTACTTTAAAGTATCTCTATAAATTTCCCATCCTTGAGGCTCTTTTTTCCCTGAAACTTTCGATTTCACGCTTGGGTTTACAAGAGACATTGGATAGCTGTCAGTAGATATTCTCACAGCTTCTTCTCCAAGTTGAGTTTCTGCCCTTTCCCACGCAACTTCTGAATAACTAGCATAATGATTTGTTACAGCCACATTATCCATTTTTAGTAGAGGATTTTCTGGATAGGTCGGCTCTTCCTCAAAAACATCTAAACCTGCACCGGCAATTTCTTTGTTATTAAGTGCATCAATAAGTGCTAGTTCATCCACCACAGGACCTCTTGAGCAATTAACGAGATATGCTGATGACTTCATTTTTTTGAATTGTTCTGCACCCATTAATTTTTCTGTACTTTCTAGCAAAGGGCAGTGCAGACTAATGTAGTCAGATTTTTCGCATAGTTCATTTATAGTTGAGATATATTCTATCCCATATTCTTTGAAGTCCCATGAAGAAACCGAAGGGTCGTAGGCTATCACATTCATTCCTAATGCTTTGCACTTTCTTCCCATGGCTCTACCTATATTCCCGATTCCTACTATACCTATAGTTTGTCCAGAAATGTGACCCATAGGAGCAAGGTGTTCCCTAGTCCAAACTCCACTTCTAACTAACTTGTCATGCAACACGAATTTTTTAGCACAAACTAACATTAACATTAAGGCATGGTTTGATACTTCTTCTGTTCCAAATGAAGCAGCATTTGCAACAAGTATGCCATTTTCGGATGCACTATCAATATCTATCCCATCAAAACCATGACCAAAACAAGCGATACCTTTGAAAGTATCAACTTTACTTACCGCATCAAAAAATTCCTTGTTTAAAGGGAATCCGTGTCCTTGAAGCACAAGCGATTGAGCCTTAGTTTCTTCTAGTAAAGATACTACTTGGTCAACTTTGTCATTACTTCCGTCCTTAGGAGAAAGTAGGCTTCCTCCAGAATCCCCACCTGAAAGATTTCCTTTTATCAGTTCTCCTCCAACTTCCTCAAATGCCCTTGATTGTGGCTCTAGATTTTCAGCATAGCCGAGATATATTCCTTTGATATTTTTCATTTTTTCTCCTTATTATTAAGTTTTTGGTAGCCCCTACGGGATTCGAACCCGTGATCTCCACCTTGAGAGGGTGGTGTCCTAGGCCGCTAGACGAAGGGGCCATATCTGGCTGGCGATCCAGGATTCGAACCTGGGCTACCAGATTCAGAGTCTGGGGTCCTACCGCTAGACGAATCGCCAATGCGACTTCTCTCTTAATTGAAATATTAGCAGATTGGGAAATTTTTATTAAGTTAAATCTTTATTTACATTGATCATACGAATGCAAGAATCTGCATAATAAATACCATTTTTGATTCTTTCTTCAGCCTGATTAATATTCTCAGTAGTCAAAATTCCATTTACTATTGGTATTTTTCCCAAATTATTTAATCTTGAAATTGATTTAAAAACATTTTCAGAAATTAAGTCATAATGAGTTGTTTCTCCACGAATTATGGCTCCAAGGCATATTATTGCATCAATCTTTCTTTGGTCCATAATTTTTTTTACAACAAATGGTATCTCATAA
>MDTE01171794.1_pt1 | contig 20392 bp, 24 predicted proteins | sample 811231 | NCBI WGS metagenome assembly MDTE01 (sample SAMN05326651, study PRJNA326480) | marine metagenome | isolation source: seawater | place: Indian Ocean: Red Sea | collected 2010
AGAATAATAATTGAAAGAATTTAAAAAAATATTTTTTTGTTTTTTTTCTTCAATAGCAATTTCTAAATCTTTGGAATAAATATTTTTTTTTTTTAGTAGATGTTTAAATTGATTATAATTTGAAATTATTGCATCTTTATGATTTCTTAAAAAGATAAAAACATAAATTTTTGTTTTTTTATCAAATAACTTAAGTAGTCTATTCAAAATATCTTCTGTAAACATTTTATTGTATTTATAATCAATTAAAAACGCCTCATTAGAAATTAAATTTATTTTTTTTTTATTTAATTTTTTTTTAATTTTTGGTTTAATTTTTGAAACATATTTATTGAAATCTTTATCATTAAGACTGAATATCTTGTTTTCTAATTCAAATATAAATTTAGATTCTTTTGGTCTCTTATAAAATTTTCCTATAAAGTTTATGTCAGGATGATTTGAAAATATATTTTTTTGTAAATATGTTGTTGCTGTCTTAGGATATCCCAAGTGAAGAAAAATTTTCATTAGCCATATTTTTTTATTATTTTAATTGCTGCATCCAAGATGGCACCTTCTGCTGAATTCGAACTTGTAACAAATTTAGCAGATTTTTTTGCTTCAATTCTTGCATTGTTTGGACAGATGCCAAAAAAACAATCTCTAAGAATTTTTGCATCATAATAACCATCTCCAATATAAATAGAATTTTTTAATCCATATTTTTTTTCTATAAATTGATATCTTTTTTCAGCACTAACTAGTTCTAGTTTATAACCGAGGTCATCATTAATTCTTTTTTTGGTAATTTTTAAACCTTTCTTATCTGCTGTAATGAAAGAAATATTATACTTTTCTTTTAACATGTTGAGTCCATCAGTGTCATGTGGGCCAAAAATTTTGAATAATTTACCGCTCCTTGAATAAATGAATTGTCCAGTAGTCATCACTCCATCAACATCGATTATAATATTTTTTTTCATCTAAAATATTCTAAATTTTTTTTTTAATTTTTTAATTTGATTAATAGTTAAATTTTTACCTAAATAAACACTTGCCTGAAAACAAGCTTGATAAAAGTTAATTAAATCTCCACCTATATATTTAAGCTTATATTTTTCACAAGTTTTTTTTAAATTTGATGAATTATTTATAGTATAATCAATTATATATTTTAAGTTCACTAATTTTTTAATATTAATTGGTAATTTATTTATATGAGGCATCCCAATAGGGGTACAGTTTATTATTACGTCAGAATTAACTTTATTTCTATACCTCCAACCGAATAATTTAACACCCTTAATTTTGATATTTTTTCTAGAACAAACATAAATATTTTCAAATTTTTTACTTTGTAAATAGTAAATTGTGTTCATTGCCATAGCCCCATTACCTAGAATCAAAATTTTATCTTTATTTAAAATTTTTAAGCCATCTAAAACTTTTTTTATTCCCATATAGTCGAAATTGAAAGCAATTAGTTGTTTATTTTTTTTTAAAATGGTATTTGCACAATTTGTTACTTTTACAATTTTGTCTTTTTTGTCTACATATTTTAAAATTTTTTTTTTAAAGGGCATCGACACAGAGCAACCAGCTATATTTAATTCATTTATAATATTTTTTATATTTTTTATATTTTTTAATTTTAAAGGAAGATAGACTGCATTTTTTTTTTTAATTTGAAATAAATAATTAAAAAATTTTGCACCTTTATTTCCAGGATGAAGTGAAATTGAAATATACAGTTTAGTTTTATTGTTAATATTTGATCTGATCATAAATAATTTTTTTTCCATAATTAAATAAAATTTTATCAAAATTTGGCTTATGCAAAGGTGCCATATTTAAATAAATTAATCCTGTTAAGATTTTAATTTTTTTAAAATTCAGATTATTTTTTTTTAAGTACTTCTCAAAAGTAATTAAATGTTTTTTCATAATTTTTTTCATTGTTATAGTTTTAAAATAACATTTATTTTTTTTTTCTTTATAAGTAAATTTATTTTTTTTTATTAAATTGTAATTAATTAAAATTCCTCCATGTATTTTTGCTAAGTCATAGTAAAGATCTCCATAATTTTGCTGACCACCAAAATCTGTTCTCCAATCAATTAAATAAAATTTTTTTTTATAATTTATTATATTATCAAATTGTAAGTCTCCATGAAATTTGACATTAATACTGTGATATAATTCTGACCAATTAATTTTTGATAACAAATATTTAATAGTTGGTAATTTAAAACTATTTACATATTTTATATGATTTTCGTAGGAAGGATATTTTTTAAAGAATTCATTTATTCTTGATTTCGTTTTTGTATAGTAAAATTTTTTACAATTTTTCCTTAAGTCAATTTTTTTATTTGGTTGTTCCCAAAATTTTTTTTCTAAAAAATTAAGTAATTTGATAAATTTAATTGGGTTTTTAATATTATAAAAAGTATTACCTTTAATATAATTGTATGTAAAAAAATTACCTTTTTTTTCCTTAATTTTAGGAAAGATATTATTTTTAATAGATCTCTCAATTAAAATATTTTTTTTGTCTTTATCATTAAAAAATTTTATTACTTTTGTTTTGTTTATATATATAAATTCATTTTCTTTGCTGAAATCGTATTTTTCGTATTTTGTTATTAATGATTTATAATTTTTGAGAGTTCCAACATCCTCCCAATTAAATTTTTTTGCTTTAATCTTTTTATATTTAAGAATATTTTGAAACCCACTTGATACTTGATATTCATTTTTAATTTTTTTTGATTTTTTGATTCCCTCCCAAAAAATTTTAAAATCATATATATAACTTAATCCGATAAATTGTTTAAAATCTTTTGAACATTGAATTTTATCATGAATTTTTTCCACAAAACCTTTTTTTAACTTCAAATTACAATAATCTTTGTTATTTGAAATTGATAAATAATTTATACCCATCCAATTTTCGTTCTCTAAATTATCTATTTTTTTATTAAATAAGGTATCACAGGACACAAAATAAAAAGGTTTATTTAAATATTTTTTACATTTCAGTAAACTTAGTCCTGGTCCACTCTTATCTGACTTATAATCTTTGATAGAAACAAATTTAAATTTTCTATCAGAATGAAATAATTTTAAATAATCAATCACTTGATTTTTAAAGTGTCCAACTGCAATTATAAAGTGTGTATCTTTTGGAAAATTTTCAATTATGTATGAAATTATTGCTTTCTTTTTTATTGGTAGTAAACTTTTATTTATAATCTTAGAATAAATTCCTAATCTTTTTCCAATACCAGCTGTAAGAATGCATACAGTCTTCATTGGTGTTCTGCAATAATTCTTCCATTTTTTCTATTTGAATCATCTATAACCCTTACAACATCGGATAATTCTGGAGTAGATATTTCATAAAGTGTTAGGTTACTTAATGCTTTTATTCTATGAATACTATTTCTTTCAATCGTAACACTAGAGAAACGATTTAATTTTTTCTTTTTATAAAATCTAATATTTTTACTATTATTTTTTTTTGCTCTTGAATTTGAGTAATATAATAATGCTAATCCATCGAAAAGAAAATTTGTTTCCTTTTTTTTTATATGAAACTGTAAGCTTGTTTGAAAACCTTTTTTTATAATTATTTTTTTAAACGAATATCCATCAATCTTATTATTAATCCAAAGTTCTTTCCCCCATGGTTTTTGTACATTGTAATGTTTAAAAAATTGCTGAAGTTTAAAATTAATAATTTTTTTTTTAATTTTTATTCCAGCAACAAATAATTTAATATCATTTTTGCATGCTTCAATTGTTTTTAAACTACGGACCCTAATTGAGCTATTTTTTTTTATTTTAAATTTTTTACTATTAATTTTTATATTATTACCATTTTTAAGATCTACTATATAAATTGTAGATAAATTATTAAAAAGAATTTTTTTTGTATCATTTTTTTTTAGGTTATAAAAATGATAAAAATATTCTTTTTTATTTTCGATACTAAATGATTCTGAGATCTTGTGAGATTTAATTTTAATTCCGTACATATAATTTATATTTTATATTTTATATATTTTGGATAATGTTCAAAAAACCTGTCATAAAAAGTTTTTGTATACATTTGCATTGACCATTTACTTTTAAAACCATACTTTTCTCTCATCCATTTTGAGCCTTCAATTAATAATAATTTTAAATTTTTTTCATAAGGTTCTGTTTTAATTAAGTTTGACTTATTTATTAAATAACTTTCATTTTCATTTATTTCTACCTCCGAAGTAATTCCAGCTGCCCAATAATTACTATACGCTTTTGCAATTAATTCACTTTCAGTTCCATAGCCTCTAAAATTATTGCCATCATATAAAAAGTTCATATATCCTGGTTTTTTTAAAGAAATAATCTCTTCAATAAAATTTCTCCTCAGTGCTATGGCATTATTATGTATATACCAAAAGTATTTCATCTTAATTTTCTTTAAAAGTTTTTTTTCTCCCCATTCTTTAGAACAACCAGATAGTATTCCTAATCTTGGATTTTCTTTAAAAATTTTTTCAAATATAGAAAAAAAATTATTTGTTTTAATTTCTGTGTCATTTGTAATTAAAAAAAAAAATTCATATTTTTTAAACTTTTTTTCTTTCCACAGATTACTTAGAGCATAATTCATACCCCTTGGAAATCTTAATCCTTTTTTTGTGGCAGATTTCCAGTTAGCATGCCAGGTAAAATTTTTTGATAATTTGTCCTTATCTGATCCAGCTTCTACTATAAATATATCAGTCTTCCTAGTTCTTTTTAAATAATCAAATAATTTATCAGTTACTTTGGGTAGATTTCTATTTATTATAATTGTAGCAAATTTACTCATTTTTTAGATAAGTTCAAAATTTTTTAAATATCTAGTGATACTAACTTTTACTATATCTTTCAAAAGATTATTTAATTTAAGTTTTTTTTTATTTAAAACATAGTCTAGTTTATTTTTTATTTCTATTACTTCTGGCTTATTAAAAATATAATGACCACAGATTAAAGATTTTTGTAAATCATTTAATTTTTTTTCATCAATTGCCCACTTAACCCATTTTTTTGACTCCACTGCATGTTTTATAAATTCTTCTAATTCCTTTTTTAAATTATTTGATCTAAGAAGATTTAATAAACCCGAAGTTTCTGCGACACCAAATTCTGGGGCCACATTTGCTGCATGAATTCCTAATCTAGGATGCCACTTTAAAGACTCATCAGATAAATAATCTGCATTGTGTTCTTTAAAAAGAATATTATTTTTTTTAAATATTTCTAACAATTTAATTAGGTGAATTTCAACTGGAATCTCATACGAAACCCTGCTTTTTGCCTCGAAGGATCCAACATTTCTTGTTTCCATTACTCTTGTGCCAGATTGAGATACTACAAAAGTTACCCAAGGCGCTTTTTCTTTCTTACAAAATTTTTTTAAAATATCCAATGTTTCTTGAAGTTCTTCAAAATTACTAGTAGATCCGTTTTGTTCTTCTGTTCCTATTTCAAAAAAAATTTTTTTTTTACTATTTTTCGAAACTTCGTTGCAAAAAGAGTACAATTCTAGCAATCTATCAATAGAATTTTTAAAAGTTAATTTTTTTTCTATATCTATACAAGTATCAATATGTATCATTGAAAAATCATTCAAAATATCCTCCTTAAAAGAAACTTTTGCAGATTTCATAGCATCTTTTAAATTAAGCTTGTTTGTTATTTCAATGTTATTTTGCCATGGGCCACCATGGTCTCTCGCTAAAAAAATATTATTTTTTTTTTTGTTTTTTTTTTACATACTTTGAAAAAGCCCCTGTATCCCATCCGTTGACATATCCACCACCAAAATCTTTTGTGTCTACTTGTCTTCTGCTAGCAATTAAAACTATTGGGATATTTTTCTTATCAGACAATTCTATTGAAGCATCAACTATATTTTTACTCATAGGCCCAACACATAAAAGTGTTTTTTTATCGTTAATAATATTAAATATTTTATTAAAATTTTTCATTACTAATTAAATGAGCAAAAACCTTTTTGATTTTATTTTGTTTATTGAAATATAGTACATCTATAACACCAAGTTTTTTTTTATTAACCAATACATTAATAATACATATAGCAATATTTTTTTTTTTATTAATTATAATTTTTCTAATGTTAATTTTTATTTCAGCACGTATAAAATTTTTTTTATAAAATTTAAAGAATTTTTCTCTTGATTTAAAATGTACGTTCCAGTCTTTTAAAATAAAATCCTTAGTTAAAATTTTTTCTAATTTTTCAATTTTTTTTTTTTCAAAAAACAAAAAATAATTTTTTATTACTTGATCTAATTTCATTTTGTTTTTCTAGTATCTAACAACTTTCCAGTAAATTTGTTATGTTTTTTACAAACTATACCACTAAGATTTAAAAATCGTGCAAAAATCAGTTCAGATGGCATTTCATCGTGTCCTAAAGCTTCTGTTAATTTATATTTATGAATTTCATTGTTTTGATTAAATTCAATTAACTCAGTTTTTTTCTCTTTAATATTGTTATATAATTTTTCTGAATTTTCATAATAAGGAGAGGGATTATGATCCCTTAAAATATGTTTTGGATAAGGAAACCAGTTTGATCTTATAGCGTCAATATCAGAATTTAAAATTTGCGAGTAATTTATAGGAATAAAATAATCTTTATTATTAAAATAAACTTCTTCAGCTATTGTAAACAAATTATTTAAAGGCAGGAAAAATTCTCTTCGACCACTGAACAAAATATCTGAATAAGTAAAAAGACAATCCTCACTAGCTTCTCTTTTAGTATTTAATAATAATTCTGGATATAAAAAACCGAAATCAGATCTAATTTTAGTAAAGTAGTTAAACTGAAAATTATTTTTTTTTTCATATGCTAAGATTTCATTTACTAAATTTTGAAATCTGAACCATTGAGTAGCTCTCCAGTTTTTAATTTTATTTTTTTCATTAATTAAATCAGGTCCATCTGAGTAAAATGCAAAAACTTTATCTTTATATTCATCTAAAATTTTTTTATATTTAATGTCGGTCATTATAAATACCTTAGATTTTTCTGATAAAGATAATATTAGATCTTTACTTTGGTCCCAGCATCTTAATTCACCAGTTAACAAAAAAGCTAATTTTTCATTCTTAGACTCATTATCTACAGATTTGTTGATAAATTTTTCTTTGTAGAATTCTTTGTCTGCATATGTAAAGAAAAGAATTAATTGGTTTAAATGTTTAAGATAATTTTTTTTTTTAAAGGATAAGAAAATAAATCTTAAAACTAATTTAATTAAATGAAATAGAATAGCAAGTTTTGACATTGTTGTTTAATTTTATTCTTAATTGACACTAACTAAACTATTGTTTATCTTTTTTAAAGTGAAACCTGAAAAAGAAAATTACAGAAAAAAAGGATTTATAATTAAAAAATCCTTACTTAACAAAAGTTATTGTGACGATTTGGTTAAATTTTTAAAAAAAAAAAAACCAAAATTTTTGGTTCCATTCTCCAAAGAGCCAATAGGATATGGTAATCTCGTAAACAGCAGATCATTCAAAAATATACTTGATAATAAATTTATCAATAATTTTGCAACAGAGATGATTGCCGATCAAATAGAATTTAACCACTTAATGATAGCAAATAAACCAGCATGGATAGGTCCAGATGCAGAATTTCATCAGGAAGTTTATAATATCAAAACATATGCCCCTGGTTATACATCCAAAGATTATAAACAGTTTATGCAAATATTTATTGCGTTAGAAAATCAAACTAAAGATAACGGAAGATTAAGAATTATTCCGAGATCACACACACTAGGAGAACTTCCAAACGAAGATTTTTTAAGCTCATCTTTTTCTCATAAAAGAAGAACAAAACAATTTCATTTAAATAAAGCTGCAAAAAAATTTGGTGTTTTAGATGTAAATTTACAAAAAGGAGATGCAATTTTTTTTAATCATCTTTTAATTCATGGTTCTTCTAATAATATTTCTGCAAAAAGTAGATATGCGATTGTACTTCAGGCAAGAAAAAAAAATATTATCAAAGATGAAAAAATTTTTCTAAAGGAAACAAAATATAGAAGAAACTTTATAATAAAAAATATTAAGATTTTGGAAAACAAACTAAATAAAACAAATAAGTATAAAGATTTTATAAAAAAATAGAATGTCATTTATCGCTTTAATTCCAGCTAGATCTGGATCTCAAAGAATAAAAAACAAAAATTTATATAAAATAAATTCGAAGCCATTGATTTATTACAGCATAAAAGCTGCAAAAAAATCAAAATATATTAAAAAAATTTATGTTTTAACAGATTCAAAAGAGATAAAAAAAGTTGCAGAAAGTTATGGCGCCGAGGTACCTTTTTTAAGACCCAAGAATATATCATTGGCTTCGTCTAAAATGATAACAACAATAAGATATTGTTTAAAAAAAATTAAAAAAATAGACCAAAAGTATTTTGTTTTATTACAACCAACATCACCTATGAGAAAAAGTAAAGATATTGATAATGCTTGCAAATTGATTTTGTCAGATAAAAAAGCAAATGGATTAGTTTCTACATATAATTTAAAAAATATTTTATTTTCTAAATTAATGTTCCAAAAAAATAATAATATTTGTAGGTTAGATTCAAAAATCAAATTTAAAAACTTATCTGTTTTCGTTAGAAATGGTCCTTCAATATATATAGGAAAAATTAGAGATAATTTTAAATTTTATAATGGAAGGATATTAAATTATGTAATGCCTGAAAAAATATCAATTGATATTGATACTTTAAAAGATATTAAAAAATTAAAAAAATTATCATATCTGATTTAATCTTTTATTTTTTAATTCAAATATTTTATCGAAATTATCTCTCAAATTAACATCATGAGTAACAATTATAACAATTTTGTCTTTAGAATATTTTTTTATGTTATTTATTATTGTTTCTGCAAGGTCTTTGTCTAAATTTGAAGTGACTTCATCTAAAATAATTATTGGGCTATTTTTATAAAAAGCTCTCGCAACAGCTAATCTTTGAATTTGACCACCGCTGAATTTGTTTCCAAATTCGCCAACACGCGAATTTATTCCATTACTCAAATTATCTATAAACTTGTCTGCTCCACTAATTTTAATTGCGTTTTCAATTTTTTCATTGGATATTTCACTATCTCTAATACCAAAAGCAATATTTTTTTTAATTGAATCATCTATTAAATAGAAACTTTGTGGCACATAACTTACAAAATTGAAAAGATTGATTGAATCTTGTTCTATTTCAATGTTTTCGTTTACAATTATTTTACCTTTAGTTGGTTTAATTAAACCTGAGCATATATTTAAAAAAGTTGTTTTACCCGTGCCAGAGCCCCCAATTATACCAGTGATTGTATTTAATTTAAAATCTACATTAACATCCTCTAGCACAGTAATTTTTGGATCATAAGAATAGAAAATTTTCTTTAACTGTAAACTTTCTAAATTTTTGATCTTAAAATTAGTATTAATTTTTGGTTTATTTTCTTTGATAATTAGAAAATTATTTATTTTATCCAAGGCAGTATAATTTCCTTTAACTTTAGAATATGCATTAGCAATAGTTTGAACCAAGGGTAACATTTTATAAATTGCTACAAGATAGATAGATATTAGAGGCAAAAATTCGGTAAAATTAAAATTGTTAATTTTTAAAATTAGAATAACTATAGTAAATATTATAATAGCTGCGATTTCACTTACATTTTTAGGAAGAAGGGAGATTAAAACGTTTCGATTTATAGATTTATTTATTTTGTAGTGTATAACATTTAGTTCGTTTAAAAAATAACTCTCCGCACTAAAAATTTTCAACTCTTTAAAATTAGTAAACGATTCTGTTAAAAGTTTATGTCTTGTTTCGGTGTTTTCCGTTATTACTTTACTATTAGTTTTTAATATTTTTCTCAAAAAACTAAATAAAATAAAATAAATGAAAGTAAAAATTATCAAAGATCCAATAGATAAATAAAAGTTTACTATTGTTAGAGATATTATAATTACAATTAAAGGAATTATTCTAGAATTTAAATTAAGCAAAGGGCCAATTATTTGTGCATTTAGTCTTCCAAGCTCTATTGTCATTGAATTAATATATTCTGAAGAGTTTTTTTTAATAAACTCGTAATAATCTAAGTTTAATAAATTATTTAATGAAATTTGAAAAAGTTTATTATTTATTTTCCGAGCTATTGTATAAGTATAATTAGTCATAATAATATTTCCTGCATTTGAAACAATAAAAATAAATATTATAAAGACAATTAAAATTGTAATTATTTCATTTTCATTAAAATTTAAGTTTTTAAGATAATCATTTTTGTTTATATAATTCTCTATTAATTCAAAATTTGTTAATGAAGCAATTAGTGGCCCTATGCTTAAAATTGAAACAATGTTTATTATAGACGAAATAAATATAACAATTTGTAGTTTTATAAATTTTATTTTAATAGAACTACCTAGTAATGATGTTAAGAACTTTATTTTATCAAGCATTTCAAGAATTCAAGATAATTTTCATTTTTAACTAATTTTACAATTTAATTTAATAAACACTTATACACTTCCATTCTTTATGATAATTATAAATTTAATGCAAAAAGTAAATTTTAAATACTTAGTTTATTTATTTCTATTGATTTTCTTTATTAATTATAGAGAATTTCTGACTATACTTAAAATTTCTTTCATTGAAGATTTATTTCATTATTACAAATATCAAAATATTATTTTCTTTTATGCATATGGTGATGTTCAATTTAAAGATTATATTCCAGTTAATACAAGATTTTTTGGACTTATTTTACAGTATATAATTTATGAAATAATTCCTTGCTTCAAAATTAACTCAATTTCATCTTCACAAGATTATTACTGTGCTACTTACAGCTTAGTTTTTTTAAATTATATAATCAAAATTTTATTATTTATAATTGTTTATCTTTATTTAAAAATAAAAATAAATTTTTCTGAAAATTTAGTATTTTTAGGTATCTTAGTTTTTACAATTTTACTTCAGTATTTAGAGCAGAATACTATGGACAGAATAGCTGTTTTTTATATTTTTCTTTGTTTATTTTTTGATGAAAAAAAATATTTTGGAAATTTTCTTTTAATTTTTTCTTTTTTTGTTAATGAAAAAATTATTCTAATTTTAGGAATTTATTATTTTATTAAGTACATTATTTTAAATAAAAAAAAATATAAAGATTGTTTTATATCTGTATTAATTTCATTAATTTGTTATTTGGTAATGATATTTATATTAATAAATTTTTATGATTTTTCGTTTCACCCTTATTATGAAGGAATTAAAATTAAAAACTTGTTGTCTGTTTTAAGTTTATATGATTTATCTATTTTATCGAACTTTGTTTTTCCTATGATTATCTGTTTATTACCCTACTTAATAAGTTTTGTTAAAAAAAATAAATTTAATTTAGATTTTTCATATTATGAAATATTAATTATTTTATTCTTATTTGCACTATCAATGGGAGGGGGATTGAAAAATTTGGGTAGATATTTTTTTCATACTCTTCCATTATGGTTACCATTATTTACTGTCCAAATTTATTTTTTAATTTCCAAAATTTCAAATAAAAAAAAGTGAATAAATTTAAAATTTATTTTCCTATAATAATTTTTGGATATAATAGACCTAATCATTTAAAAAATTTAATTAAAAGTATAAAAAAATATAAAAATTTAAAAAATCATAAGATTTATTATTTTAATGATGGTCCAAGGACCACAGAAGATGCTTTAAAAATAAATAAAATAAAAAAAATTTTAACAAAATCTAAAATTAAATTTAAAAAAAAAATTTTTAGATCAAAAAATATTGGCCTTTCAGAAAGTATAATAAATGGAGTTAATCAAATTTTAAAAAAAAATTTAGCTGCAATTATTATTGAGGATGATCTTATTTTATCAAAGAATGCAATAATATTTATTAATCATTACCTTAATATATTTAAAAATTCAAATCAAATTGGAAGTATAAGTGCGTACTCTTACATAGATCATATTCCAAATGTAAATGTAAAAAATAATTATTTCACAAAAAGACATTCAAGCTGGTGTTGGGGAACTTGGTCAAAAGTATGGAGTCAAATAAATTGGAATAAAATTAAATATAAAAACTTGTATAATTCGAAAAAATTTGAAGAAAAGTTAAATGACTCTGGTTATGATTTAAAATATTTTTTGTGGGCAAATGATAAAAAAATTATTAATTCTTGGGCTGTAAAGTTCAATGCTTATTGTGTATTAAAGAATCTAACCAGTATTCAGCCTAGTAAAAGCTTAATAATAAACAAAGGCTTTGATGGTAGTGGCAGCCACACTTTTATGCCAAATTTAAGAAAATTATTCTATGAAAATTCTTCAAAATTAGAAAATTTTAAATTAAATAATTTTGATATAATATTAAATAATTCAATAATTAATCTAAAAATCAAAAATCATCATAAACCTAGTTACAGATTAAAATTTCTATACTATATAAATACGATTTTTAGATGATAAAAAAAAAAATTATAAATGCAAAAAATTATTTATTTGAACATGGTCTGTATTTCTTTTTACTTCAATTATTAAAAAAAATTGGTTTTAAACCAAGGTATACAAATTATTTAGAAAAAAAAAAAATATTATTTAAAAAAATTTATTTTTAAAAAATATGGAAATAAAATAATTTCGGGAATTTATAAAGATGTTTTTTTATGTGATTATTTTTTTTGGAATCAATTTGATTCAATTTCAAAGCTACTAGGCACATATGAAATAGAAGTGCAAAATAAAATAAAAGATTTATGCGATAAAAATAAAATTAAAACAATAATTAATTTTGGAGCTGGAGAAGGATATCATCTTTGCGGGTCAATAAAAAAAAAATTTGCCGAATTTGGTATAGCTTTTGAGCAAAATATCAATTCTAGGGAAGCTTTGCTGGAAAATTGTAAAAAAAATAATATTAGTGAAAAAATAAATATCATGGGTGAAATAAATAAAGATAACTTTAAAAAAGAATTAAAATCACTTGATTTAAATAAATCTTTATTTTTAATTGATATAGAGGGTTACGAGTATGAATTATTAACTGAAGAAAATATAAATTTTTTATCTAAATCATATTTAATAATTGAGTTACATTTAGAAAATACAAAAGATTTTTCTGATTATTCAATAAATTTAATTTCAAAATTAAATAAAAAATTTAATACAGAAGTAATTAAAATTGATTATTCAAAAAGAAAAATACCGAAAAATGACTTTCTAAGATTTTTAACAGATGATGAAAGATTAATTTTGATTTCAGAAAACAGGAACTCGCTTATGTCATGGGTAATAGCAACACCTCATGAATAAAAAAAAAATTTTATTAGTTGAGTGCTTTGCTCATTTTCAAAACGTAAAACAGACATTTAAATTTTTTTCACCAAAATATAAAGTAAAAGTTTTAACATTAAATAAGTTTTCTAAAAATTTTGGTTTGTCAAACAATTCAATAATAAGTTGTAAAAACTATTTAACTTTTTATTTTAAATTATATTTTTATAGTTATTTTTACAATTATGTTTATATCTCCACTCCACCTGAGTATCCAGATAAAATTAAAAGTCTAAGAGACTTAATTATTTTCATTTTTCATTATTTATTTTTCCTTTTTCATATTTTATTACACAGAGGTAAATCAATATTTCAGTTAAGATCTATTCATAGATATATACCGTCTTGTACAGTTTTGAGGAGTGATAGATCATTTCTACCATACTTAAGATATTATTTAATTTATCTTGTTGGCAAAATTGTCTTAGAAAGTAATTTTTTAAAAAGAAGTTTTGAAAATAAAATCAAACTTAAGGATAAATCTATATCTTATATTTATATTGCTCATAAAAATGTAAATAAAATCAAAGAATATAATAGAAAAAAAAATAGAATAGGTGTTTTGGGACAAATAGATCCTATAAGAAAAAATTATAAATTATTATTAGAAATCTTCAAAAAACCCTCATTAAAATCAAAGTTCCAATTAATTTTTTTAGGTAGAGCAATAAATTCAAAATCAATAAAAATAATTAAAGAATTTAAAAAAAATAATATAGATTTTATTTATTCAAAAAAATATATCTCAGATAAAAAATTTAAGAAATTAGGTAAAAGTTGCAAATATCTAATCTCTTTAAATACAAAAAGAAATTATTATGGTAAGTATAGACTAAGCGGCAGTTTTGGAGATGCTATTATATTGAAAAAATATTTAATTGCCCCTATTTTTGAGGATCCTAATAGAGAATTTAAAAATTTTACATCATATTTTAATAAAAAAAATGACTTAATAAAATTATTGAAATCTAAAAAGTCTATAAAAATAAATTTTGATAAATTTAGAGTTAAAGATAATTTAAAAAGAGTTATTCAAGAGTTAGAATTATGAAAAAAATATTAATAACTGGTTCAGATGGATTACTGGGCTCACAACTATGTAAAGATTTTCTTAAAATTGGAATGAGAGTAGTGGGTATTGATGACGAAAAGAAATATGGCAAGATAAATCTTGATTTTAAAAAGAATAAGAATTTTACTTTTGTTAAAGGAGATTGTGCAGATTACAAGCTTATGAAGCGTATTTCTTCCGATTGCGATTTTTTAATTGCAAATGCTGCCTTAGTTTCAGGAATTAAAATGATGAGTTTAAAACCATATGATTTTTATAAAAAAAATGAGGAAATTAGTCTAACTGCAATACGTGTTGCACTAGAATTGAAAAAAAAAAAAGAAATTCAAAATTTATTTTTATTTCTTCAAGTATGGTTTATGAAAAAAGTAGAAAAATATACTCTTTAGAAACTGAAACAGAAAATATTCCATATCCTGAGAATTTTTATTCATTTCAAAAATTATCAACTGAAAGAAAAATAATTTCTGCAAATCAACAAGAGAAACTTAATTATATTATTATTAGACCGTTTAATATTGTGGGTAAAGGAGATAATTATTTATTTAGGAAATCTTCGCATGTGATACCAGACATTATAAAAAAAATAAATAGAAATTCCAAAATAATAAATATTTATGGAAATGGAAAGCAGTCAAGAAGCTTCATTCATTTTGAAGATGTTTCTCGAGCAATTTTGCAACTTACAATTAATAATAAAATTAGAAATGAAATATTTAATGTCGGAAATGAAAAACAATATAGTATCAATCAAATTATTAAGAAAATTTTAAAAATTAAAAAAATTAAAAATTCAACTATAAAAAAGAATATAGGTTTTAAAATTGATGTATTAAACAATGGTGCGAATATAAAAAAAATAAAGAAAATTTTAAATTTTAATTTAGAGTATAATATAGATGATATTATTAAAAATTATTTGTTAAAATAATATTTTAATTATGATTAAAATTCTCCAAATAGGTTCTAATTTCGGGCTTTCTCATCTAAAGGCTGCTGAAAATATAAAAAATTTTAAAATCAATGCTATTTCAAGTCCAAATATAAATAAAAAAAAAATAAAAAAAAATATTAACACTTATAAAAGTTATCAAACTGCTATTAAAAAAGAAAAACCTGATATTATACTTTTGGCAACTCCTCCTAAAATACAAGAAAAAATTTTAAACTTTATTCTAAAAAATGATATTTCATTACGCGCTATTTTTTTAGAAAAGCCTGTAAGCACCTCTTATTTTAGGACAAAAGATTTAATTAAAAAATTAAAAAAAAAAAAAATTTTATTTTTAGTAAATTTTATTTTTACTCAGCTCAATTGTTTTAAAAAAATGATTAAATTATATAATTTTAAAAAAATAAAAGAATTAAACTATAACTGGCACTTTCGGCAATCTTATTTTGAAAATAAAATAAATACTTGGAAAATAAGGCCTTCTGAGGGTGGTGGTTTAGTAAACTATTATTTAATTCATATTTTTTATAATCTGCTTTGTATATGTAAAAATATAAGTATTAAAAAAATATTTTTTAAAAGAAAAAAAATTTTAGATGAAATATTTATTATATGTAGAAGTGGAAGAAAAATTATTAACATAAATCTAAATATTAACTCTCCAAAAAGAGTTCATGAATTAGAATTTGTCAATAATGACAACACAATTGATTTAATAAGTAATAAAACCAAAGATTGGACTAAAAATTTTTATTTTAATAAATACAAAAATTTAGATAAAAAAAACGCGTCAAGAGTAGATTTAACTGAAAAGAATTTATCTCTTTTAAAAAAGTATGTACTTGATAAAAAAAATTTTAATAATATTGGAAATTATTATCATTTAGTGCTAAATGCACATTCTTTATGTGGAATTGTATTAAAAAAATTAAATAATGATTAATAAAAAACATAATTTTGCTAAAGGAAAAATAAATTATTGCCAAGTATGTAATTCTAAGAGTATTAAAAAAGTAATGGATTTTGGATATCAGCCATTAGCAGATGACTTAGTTAAATTAAATCAAAACATCTCAAAGCTTTTTTTCTATCCTTTACAAGTTTATTTGTGCAAAAAATGTTCTCTTCTGCAAACTGGATATATAGTTGGTGATGAGATATTGTATCCAAAAAATTATCACTATACTCCCGGAATTTCAAAATCAGTTGTAGAAAATTTTAAAAATTTATCATTTAAAATATCTGCAAATTATAATTTAAATAAAAATGATTTAATTGTTGATATTGGATGTAACGATGGATCATTGCTTAATGAATTTAAAACACTTGGATTTAAAAAATTATTAGGCGTGGAACCTACAGACACGGTACTTAAAGCAAAAAAAAAAAAAATTAATGTGATTAATGATTTTTTTAATTTTAATTCATCAAAAAAAGCATTGAAAAAGTTTGGTAAAGCAAAGGTTATTACAACAACAAATGTTTTTGCTCATACAGATAAATTAGGAGATTTTTTAAAAGGTGTTAACAATTTAATTGATAAAGACGGTGTTTTTATTGTTGAAAATCATTATTTACTTGATGTGATTAGCAAAAATCAATTTGACACTTTTTATCATGAACATTTAAGGACTTATTCATTGAAAAGTTTAATTAAGTTAATGAAATATTATGATTTAAATATTATCAATGCATTTACTAGCGATAGATACGGTGGGAATATACAAGCTCATTTTTCAAAAAAAAATCAAATTAAAAATATCAGTAATGTAAGAAATATTCTAAATAAAGAGAATAAATCTGGATTAAATTATGAGAAAACTTATATAAATTTTTTTAACAAAATACAAACTGCAAAAGATAATTTACACAAATTCTTAAAAAAAAATAAAAATAAAAAAATTGTTGGAAAAGCATTTCCTGCAAGAGCTTCTGTATTAATTCATTTTTTTGAATATTTAAAAAATTATATTGATACTATCTATGAGCAACCGTCTTCAAAAAAAAATAATCATTATGTACCGGGAACAAATATTCAAATAAAATCAAGTAAAAGCCTAAAAAAATCTAACCCAGATATTATTTTAATATTTGCGTGGCATATGTTTGATGAAATAAAAAATAAATGGATTAAAAGAGGTTTAATAAATACCAAATATGTTAAACCATTACCAAAATTAAAAATTAAATAAAATATTATGATAAATTTTTATAATTCTATTACAAAACAAATTAATAAGATTTCCCCAAAAAATAAAAAAATTTTAGTTACAGGTTCCTCAGGATTCATAGGCCAGCATTTGATTGATTTATTAGTAGGAATTGGAAATGGAAGTAATAAAATATTTGGAGTAGATATTATTAAACCAAAAAAAAAAATATAAAAACTTTAAATTTATCAGAAAAAGTTTATTTAAAATTCAATACAAAGATTTACCAAAAATAAAGTTTGATTATATTATTCATTTAGCTGGTATACCATCACCCACATATTATAAAAAAAATCCAGTTGGCACTATTTATCTAAATTCAAATTTAGCAGAAATTTTGATTAAAAAATGTTTGAAGGATAAATCAAAATTTGTTTATTTCAGTTCAAGTGAGATATATGGAAACCCACCAGCAGATTTTATACCTACAAAAGAAAATTTTAACGGGAATGTATCATCAATTTCTGACCGGTCTTGTTATGATGAAAGCAAAAGAATGGGTGAAACTTTAACATATATTTACAAAAGCTATTTTAATTTAGATGCAAAGATAATTAGACCATTTAATTTTTATGGTAATGGAATGAAATCACAAGATAAAAGAATTATACCTCAATTTTTTTATCAATCACTCAAAAATAAAAATATAACAGTTTTTGATAAAGGGTTACAAACCAGATCATATTGTCATATTTATGACGCTATAGTCATGATTATTTATATAATTTTTAAAGGTAAAAGTTTTGTTTATAATGTCGGAAATCCTAAAGAAGAAAAAAATGCACTAGAAGTTGCAAAATTAATTAAAAAAATTTGTAAAACAGGTAATAAAATAATTAAAATTTCATACCCTAAAGATTACCCTTCGGATGAACCGATGAGACGTTGTCCGAATATAAATAAATTTATTAAAGAATTTGGATATAAGCCAAAAATAAATTTAAAGAAAGGACTAGAAGAATTTAAAAATTATGCATTAAATAATTTTTAAAAATTTTAAAATTATTACTTTAAACATTGACAAAGCAACCTTTAATGAACCAAAGAAATTACCTGTATAATTAGAGTTACCAATTCTCTGTTTGTATTTTACTGGGATTTCTATAATATTTTTATAATTTTTTATTAGATTTAAAGTAAGTTCAACTTGAAACTCAGGACCTGAAAATCTTATTTGATCACAAAAAGATAGATAAACCTCTTTCTTGACTAATCTAAAAGAGCACCCAACATCAGTGATATTTGGTCCATTAAAAAGAATTTGTATTATTTTTGCATATATAATGTTGCCAAATTTTAAATACAATTTTTGAATTTGATTAGTCCTTGATCCAAAAACAATTTCATGACCTTGATCTAATTTTTCTAAAAATTTTTCTACATCAGATACACTAAATGATGCATCTGGTTCGCAAATTAAAAAATAGTCTGATTTATTCATATCACATCCCTTTTTCACAGCAGCACCAAATCCTTGTTGAGTTTCTAAGTAGTACTTGCCCTGGTTAATGATAATTTCTTCTTTTGTATTGTCTTTAGAGTTATTATCTACACATATTATTTCTTCAAATTTATTAAGAGATTTTAATTCTGTTATGAAATTTCCTATAGTTTTTTCCTCGTTATATGCAGGTAGAATGATAGACAAGCTTTTCATTTATTTTTTTTTATTAATTTAAATAAAAATATAAAATAAAATAATGTTAGAATAGTAAAGATAATATATATTTTTATAATATAAGACAGCAACACAGTAAATATTATTAGAAAAAAATAAATCACTAAGGTTTTATTAATATTAAAATTATTCAATAATAAATGATGAAGATGATTTCTATCACCTTCGAATGGGTTTTTTTTATTTAATAGCCTTGTCACAAATAATCTCATCATATCAATCCCTGGGATTAAGAAAACTAAGACAATTTTTTCAACAGATACTTGCATATAATTTAAGTGTGTGTTGTAGTCATGAATTGTTAAAATGGAAATAATACTTGAAATAAAAATTGAACCAGAGTCACCTAAAAAAAATTTCTCTTTATAAATTTGAAAAAATTGCAATGTTAACATTAGAATTAATAAAATTTTGAATTGATTAAATTGACTATTTGGGAAAAGTATACAGCTTATTAATAACCATATAATTGCAATCCCATTAGCCAAACTATTAATTCCATCAGACATATTAAATGCATTTATTAAAAGAGATATACATAGCGCTGTAATTAATGACCCTGTTAAAAATTCGATTTCATAAATTTTTTCAAAAGTATCAAAATAAATTTTTCTTAGCATCAATTCTTCAAAGGAAAAAAAGATTATTAAAAATGAATAGAGATAAATAATACTAAGTTTTAAAAAACTATTTAAATTAAATATATCATCAACCAAACCTAGAAAAAAAAATGGAATTAAAAGTATAAAGTAATTTAAAGGAAGTATTTCTTGATTTATTAATATAAATTTATCAAACAAAAATATAATTAAAACATAAATAAAAATCATTAGTCCTCCTATCAGAGGAGTATTATTTTTATGTTTTTTTCTTTTTAGATCTGGCACATCTATCAAACGCAATTTATTTGCAATTTGTGATGAATAAGTATTAAATATTCTAATTAATATTAAAGCTAAAAAAAAAAAAATTAAAACTTGATTGATTATTATCATTTCTGGAATAATTTTTTTAATATAAA
>MDTE01163914.1_pt1 | contig 20390 bp, 18 predicted proteins | sample 811231 | NCBI WGS metagenome assembly MDTE01 (sample SAMN05326651, study PRJNA326480) | marine metagenome | isolation source: seawater | place: Indian Ocean: Red Sea | collected 2010
AGTAATTGCAGCAGTAGGTCCAATTACTTCTGATGCAAATGAAAAAGATGATATAACAACTATAAAAAAAGCCTTAGTTGATCCTGCTGATTCAGTAGCAAGAAATATTGTTGATCAATTAAATGCAAAAAATATAAATTAAGGAGTATTAAATATGAATGATATGAGAAAAGGAATGTTGCTATTTATTTTAATGTTCATATTATTATTTTTAATAAGCTGCTCTTCTTCTGAAGATGAGTTAGCTAAAGATAAAAATGTTTTAGAGGACAAAATTGGTGAGTGTGACAAAGAAGTTAAAATTATTAAAGCCTATGGTGATGATATAAGGATTAGGTACCCTCTTGGTCAGGAAGCTGAAGCAGATGAAGTCGCTAGAGAATGGTGTGACGTAAATGGAAAAGTATCTGTAAAAGGGGTAGTTTCATGCCAAGGATGTTGTTATACAAGCTACATGTGCAAGCAATAATATAATAAAATTGATTGTTCATTTTTTTGTTTTATTTATAGAGTTGTATCAATGAAATACGAAAATATATCTTATGCAAAAACTGTATATGGTAAAGCTGAAATAAAAGCTGTTGTAGATTGCCTAAATAAATCTACTCAAATGGGTGTCAATGCAAGAAAATTTGAATCTAAAATCGCAAAATTATTCGATAAAAAATATGGACTTTTTGTTAATTCAGGTTCATCAGCACTATTCCTTGGAATTGAATCTTTAGGCTTACCACCAAATAGTGAAGTTATCACACCAGCCTTAACTTTTAGTACAAGCGTCGGATGTTTAATTAAAAATAAACTTATTCCAGTTTTTGTTGACGTAGAACCTGCATCTTTTTGTATTGATACTAAAAAAATTGAAGAGAAAATATCTCGAAAGACTAGAGCTATCCTAGCTCCTAACTTGATGGGAAATCTATGTGATTGGAAAGCAATTAGAAAGATTGCGAATAAATATAAATTACTTGTTATAGAAGATTCAGCAGATACGCTAGGTGCAAAATTGAATGGTAAATCATCAGGATATTACTCCGATATGTCAATTACAAGTTTTTATGGATCACATATAATTAATTGTGCTGGAAATGGTGGAGCACTTACTTTGAACAATAAAAAATTTTTAGATAAAGCTAAGCTGTTGAGATCTTGGGGTAGGAGCTCATCTTTATTTGATGAAAAAAGTGAAGCGATTGAAAATAGATTTAATATTAAACTAGGAAATATAGATTATGATGCAAAATTTGTATTTGAAACAATTGGATATAATGTTGAGGGGAGTGAGATTGGAGCTGCTTTTGGTTTGACTCAACTTAAAAGTCTCAAAAAAAATATTCAAATTAGACAAAATAATTTCAAAAAACAATATAAGTTTTTCAATAAACATAAAAACTATTTTACTAATCCAGAGGAAATTAAAAATTCTAGTACAGCATGGCTAGCTTATCCCATCTTGATAAATAAGAATGCTCCTTTTAGTAGAAAGGATTTTCAAATATATTTAGAAAAAAGAAATATTCAAACAAGAGTTGTTTTTACTGGAAATATTTTAAGGCAGCCCATGATGAAAAATCAAAAATACATTGGCAAACTCAGTGAACTAAAAAATGCGGACAATGTTATGAAAAGAGGAGTTTTATTACCAGTTCATCATGGCATGACTGCTAAAATGTTTACTAGGCTTCATAATACGATTGAAGATTTCTTAAAGACCTTCTAGTTGAAATATTCTTTTATATCATCAAGAGTCTTTTTAAAAATATCATCTCTTTTTATGTAACTGCTATACCAATCGGCTGTTTTATTTAACGTTTGAGATATTGTAAATTTTGGCATCCACATTAATTCTTTTTTTGCTTTATTAGAATTTAATCTAAGTATTATTGATTCTTTATATTTAACTTTTTTACTATAGTTTATCTTATCGTAATTTAATATTTTACCCATACCATCCACAATAAATTTAACATCCGAAAATTTGGAAGTTTGTGGCGCAAAATTATAAGACTCAAAAAAATATTTAGACTGATAAGTTTTTTTCATTAGAATTAAATATCCATTTATAACATCTAAAATATGTTGCCAAGGTCTGATAGATTTAGGACTTCTTACCTCAAGATATTTATTATTTATAATCGCGTCAACTAAATCAGGAATAATTCTATCATCACCAAAATCGCCACCGCCTATGATATTTCCTGCACGTGCAGTGGATATATTTATCTTTTTTTCAAAAAAACTTTTATAATAAGCCTTAGTTAAAATCTCAGAGCAGGCTTTACTAGCTGAATAAATATCTAGTCCTCCTAATTTATCATCCTCTTTAAAGGGCAACCCTTTCTCTTGATTTTCATAGCATTTATCAGTTGTAACATTTAAAATTGCTTTGAGATTTTTAATTTTTTTTGATGTTTCTAGCAAATTACATAAACCATTAATATTAGATTCTATAGTCCCAATAGGATTTTTATATGATTCTATCACTAAAGGCTGTGCGGCTAAATGAAAAATCATTTGAGGTTTTATTTCATTAATTTTTTTTTCTAATTTTACTCTATTTCTCAAATCCAAATAATTTGATTTAATTATTTTTTTTAGACCCAAAATCTTATATAAATTACCTCGCCTATCGTAAGGTTTTAATGATATTCCGTAAACTTTTGCCCCAAAAGAATGTAAAACAAGTGACAACCAAGCACCTTTAAATCCAGTATGCCCAGTAATTAATACAGTTTTATTTTTATAAAAATTTGAAATCATTATTTAGTCCAAGTTTTCCAGGGAGGATTTTCTGAGGATGCCATCTTATCTAGTTGAATTTTATCTCGAAGATGATCCATTGCTTTCCAAAATCCTCGATGCTTAAAAGCCATTAATTCACCATCATGAGCAATCTTCGAAAGAGGTTCCATTTCCCATTGTTGATCAAGATTTTCTACATAATCTAAAGCTTTTTTATTTATAACAAAAAATCCACCATTTATAAACTTATCAGCGGTATCTAACTTTTCTTTAATCGAGATTACTTTATCGCCCTCAATATTAATTGCCCCAAACCTTCCCTCTGGGATAGTCGCTGTTAACGTGACAAGCTTTTTGTGATTTCTATGAAATTTTATTAAGTTTGAAATATCAATATTCCCTACCCCGTCACCATAAGTCATTAAAAATTCATCTTCTTCTATGTAGTCTTTAATTAACTTTAATCTTCCTCCCGTATTTGTCTCAAGACCAGTATCAATAATAGATACTTTCCAGTTTTCTTCATGATTAACTTCGAATTCTAAAGAATTAGTCTCTAAGTCTATGTGGAGTGAAGAATTATTGGCTCTATAATTTATAAAATAGTCTTTTATAATATTTGATTTATAACCTGCACAAATAATAAATTCATTTACTCCATGAACAGAAAAATGCTTCATAATGTGCCAAATTATCGGCTTGCCGCCAATCTCGATCATAGGTTTTGGTAATATATTAGTTTCTTCTGACAATCTAGTACCAAGCCCACCTGCAAGCAGAACACATTTCATGAAATATAATTATATATAAATAAAATTGATTAATCAGATTTTTTTATTTTTTTATAAAGTAATAAATTTCCAATTTTTGTATGCTCCCATCGTGAAAAATTATTTATTGTTTTTATAATTTCATAATTTTTTAAAAGATTTTTTATTTTTTTATTCTCTATATTTGGCCTCCCTTCAATACATATTCTTGTTGAACATAAAATATAATCGTAATCAGTTGAAAATGCTTTATTAATATAATCATTACTATAATATCCAATGTTTTGTAGTGGTATTAGTCTCTTTTTTGTAGTTTTACGCACAAGGGCCGGGGTATGAATAAGTTTTAATGGATAAGGATTATTTGAATAAAAGTATAGCAAGTGATAGTCTAAAGCTAAAATCTTAGTACTTGAATCACCTATCAAGTTTGATAATTCTCTTAGTTGATGATTTTTTCTTACATCAAAATTGTTTCTTAGCAAAATAATATTTGGAATTATTGATGAATACAGAGGGATAATTATTATTATTGATATAATTATATTTCTTATAAATATTAATAATTTACTATTAATTAATTTACTGAAAATAAAGATCACCATGAATGGAATTATCATAATTAGATGATGACTAAACCCTTGTCCAGTAACTAAAATTGAAAATAATGTCCCCGAAATAAATAAAATTAAATATTTATTATCCTTTTTTAATAAACTCTTTTTAAAAGTCATAAAAATAAATAAAATCATTAATACAAGAAAAGGGAATGGGTTAAAGTAACATAATTTATATATAGTTTTCATATATTTATAGATTCCAATTAAAAATGAATTTTCTGAAGAGTATGCCAAAGATACTTCAACCATACCCGCATAAAGAAGGCTTATTAGGCCCTGTTTATAATAAATAATTATTATAAAAATTAATGGAATAAGCCCAGACAATCCAAATAAGAAAATTTCTCTAATTTTCTTTTTAATTTTAATTTTTTTAATTATTAAGAAAAGAACCATAAATATTACTAAATATGCAATGTTAAGTCTTATAAGTGTTGATATTGAAATAAATATCCCAGATAAAAAAAGATTTATATGAGATTTTTCATGATTTTTAAAAAAAAGATAACTTAATAATATAAAAGGTAGCGCAACTATTTCAGAGGACGTCTCCAACCAAAAATAATAATTCATGATACTGGCAAAACTTAGAGCGGCTAATATGCTATGATTTTTTTTTATGTACTCTTTTAAAATATAAAAAATTAAAAAAGATGAAATTGCTATATTTATAATCCCATATATTCGGATGGCCTCTAGACTTTGACTGAAGAATAAAGGGATCGAATACATATAATATAATAAAGGTGGTTTCATTTCATAAAGTGATTCATAAGGCAAGAACCCCATAAGCACTTCTCTACCCGCAATTATATAAGTAGCCTCATCCCACGTTATTACTTCATAGGATGATGTATAGTATCTAATAAATAGAGTAAAAATTAAGAAAATAAAGAAGAACAAAAAATTATTAAAAAATTTATTGTTCATTACAGATCTAAAAATTAGTCCTATTTTTTTCTATAACAATTGGGGAATTAGTATCTTTTTCAATTTTATGATTTAAATAATGAGATATAAATCCAATAGATAAGAGTTGTATGGATGACAAAAAGAAAAGGCCTATTACCAATGGTGCAATTCCAAGTTGAAAAGTATCCCAATATATTATTTTTAAAATGAGATATATTATCGAACCCAACATCGACAGTACCCCAATAATAAAACCTACAGAAATTGCAAATTTTAAAGGGGCTTGTGATGATGTCATTAAGCCCAGTAGTCCAATATCAAATAATGTAAAAAAATTATTCTTCGTCTTACCACCAAACCTTTTATCTGGGATATATTCTATAATTTTTCTAGAAAAAGTAGTATCTAAAATAATTAATCTAAAATATGGATTGTTATTATTGAGCTTTTTTAAATAATCTCTAATTTTAGAAGAATAAATACCAAAACCATGGAAATTTTTAATATGCTGATTATTTGTAATTGAAGACATGATTTTATAGTAAATCTTTTTAAAAAAACTAAATCCTTTTTTTTCTTCTTTTGGTACTGCTAGTACCATATCAAGGTTACTCGATTCAATCTTTTTTAAGAGATTTTTAATAAATTTAATTGGATCTTGTAAATCAGTAACTATAGGAATTATATAATCACCACTAGATTGAATAAAAGCATAATAAGGTGACTTATCTTGACCATAATCTTTAATATTTTCAATAAGTTTAACTCTTGAGTCCCTAGAACATATTTTTTTTATTTTCTTTACGGTATCGTCCGTTGATGCATTATCTATAAAAATTAATTCAAGCTCATACTCATTCAATTCTTCTGAAAATAAATTATCTATCTGTTTATACAATTCATCAATATTATCTTCTTCATTTTTACACGAACCTACTATTGAAATACAAGACATAGAGATATTCTATATTCAAAACATGAAATAACAATTAAACTATTTAATACAGAAAAAAAATTATATACTTCATAAATGAAAAATATTCTTATCACTGGCGGAAGTGGATTTATAGGTTCCACATTTGTCAAAAATCTTAAAAAAAATAAAAGTTATAAAGTTTTCCATCCAACTTCAAAAATATTAAATCTTACTAATCTTAAGTCAGTCAATAAATTTTTTAGTAAAAATAAAATTGATTATGTAATACATACTGCAAATCATCATGTTCATCCAAAAGACTCTAAAAGTAAAGATTCTGATTCGCAATTAAAAAATAATTTATCAATGTTTTTTAATTTGTATATCAACTCCTCGCATTATAAAAGACTCATAAATTTTGGTTCTGGAGGTGAATTACCCAGAAAAAAATGGAATAAAAATATAAAAGAAATTGATATAGGCAAATTTGTACCTAATGATCAATATGGATTATCAAAAATGATAATAAGCGACTTTATAAAAAAAATTAAAAACCAAAAATTTATCAACTTAAGATTATTTGGTGTTTTTGGTGAAAAGGATAATTGGAAATACAGATTCATTCCAAATATGTGTGCACATGCTGTATTAAATAAGGATTTAGAAATTCATAATAATGCTTTTTTTGATTTTATCTATATTGATGATGTAATTGAAACAACATTGGGAATATTAAATAAAAAATTAAAAAACTTTGACTATAACTTGAGTACCGGCAATGGATATGAACTTTATAAAATTGCAGAAAAAGTTATTGAATTAAATGGAAATAAAAATCTTAAAATAAAAATGACTTCGAGTAAAATAATGATTAATTATGTTGGAAATAACAATAAAATAAAAAAAGATAAATTATTATGCAACTTAACCCCTATAGAAATATCTATAAAGAATGTATTAGAGCATTTAAAAACTATTAAAAGTAAAATAACTCTATGATATAAATTATTTTTTAAAAATAAATCCTATGTTACCAAGTTTTAAATTAATATTAAATAAATCTGGGCATTTAATATTCTTTTTAAAAATTGCTAATATCAATTGAGAAATTAAATAACCAATTTTAAAAGAGTTAATTGTCTTAAAAATAGATATTTTTTCCATATTAATTTTTTTAAATAAATTTTGAATTGTATTTGGATTAAAAAGATGAGGATGTTGTAGACAGTATGCTGGCCATCTCTTGCCAAGTATTTTTGCTAACTTAGATGATTCATCATGTACAACCCCAAAAACATAGCCATTTTTATTAAGTAGATTTGAGATTTTAATAATATACTCAGATATATTTGGAATATGATCTAAAACGTGGATACATATTATCAGATCAAATTTATCATCATCGGATACCTCAGAAATATCATTATAGACGCAATCGGATACACTTTTTAATATATTATGCATTTTTTTGTTTGGCTCTACGGCTACACACCTTTTTATATTTGGATTCTTTTCTCTTAATTTTTTTAATATAGATCCATTGTCAGCGCCTATTTCAATTACGGAATAAATTTTTTTTTGAAAAATAATACTATTTATTTTATCAATATATTTATCTTTTGTAATATGATCAGTTTCAACATCACCTGAATATATATTATCCTCCATGCTAGAGTAAAGTTTTTTTAAATGCTTATCCTCGAGATACTTTTTACTAAATAAAAATCCACAATTACATCTACTGTAGGGGAAAAAGAGCTTATCCTTATAAAAGCCTCTCCAATAATCATCAATTTTTTCAAAACTATTATCTGGGCTGATATCAGGAAAAATAACTTCTTCAGTCTTTTCATTTGAACACAGTGGACAGTTTATTTTCTTAAAATTTTCCATTAGCTATTTCTTCTAAAAATTTCATATGGCCTTTTATTATAATAATCAGGATCATTTCTATAGTGAATTCGTATTTTGTTTTCAAATTTTTCAACACAATAATCAATGCTGGGTATGATATGTTTTATTTTAGTATCAAAATCTAAAATCCTATCAATTCTTCTATGATGCCAAGGACATAATATTCTAGATTTAATAATACATTTTTTATCCATTTTAGCTCCTTCATGAGGACAAGTTGTGGGCCAAATTGATTTAATATTATCATCAACCTTTACGAAAAAAGACAATATCCCACAACTTTTACCTATTATGTCACCATCTCTTGATTCTAAAATTTGCTTATATGAAATATCAACAAAACTTTCTTCATTACTATATACATTAGCTCTATATATTTCTTCAGTAAATTTAAACGAATATGTATCATAAGGGTTATAGAAATCATGTCCACTTTCTCTTAAAGCATGTCTTCTATCTCTCATGGGTATATCCTCTGACATCAGAATTTCATTATTTTTCATAACCATTTTTTTTATAAAGCCATGAAGAAATTTAAATATTTTTTTTGATAATATAGTAAAATAGGATTTAACAACAGTAGATTCTCCCTCTTTTATAGCCGAAGTTTTAACAAGAATCATAAAAGGTCCAAAAGATGAAAAATAAATTTGTTCTACTTCGGATACCTCATAATTTACAAATATTAGTGGAATAGTTATACCTATGAAAGGAATTTTAAGAAAATTAATAGAACCAACAAAATTATCATCAACAATAGCTTGAATACTATCTACATTTTTATGAACTATATTAAGGTGAGGAACATCCTTATAATTCCAATCTGAGTCTAAAGGAGTATATTTCCCAACACTTTCAAGCATAAATTCTGTGTTACAATATCCTTCATTTGTCATTTTGGTAATCAATTGTTTGTAATTCAATTTTGACATATAGAAATAATATAAATTAATATTTGGATAATATTAAGTTGAAAACAACAAATTACATAAATATCTTATACCTATTCTTATTTATAGTTACTTTTATTGGTCTATTTATTTTCGTTGAAATTCTTCAAGAAAAATCAAATAGAAAAAGATTGCTAAAAAAAGAAGTTAGTGCTATTTCGAGTTATGTTAAAAGTAAGTGCCCTCAAAAGAATTTTGACCCTATTTGTGCTTCTGGAGTAATAAATAGCTATTTACAGAATCGTGAAAATTTATTTGGCAATATTCCAAATTATCTCAATATAAGCAAAATTGAAATGCGAAATAATCAATCAGCTGAATCTTTAGGATTATTTAATGATTTTAATAAAAACTATGAACTTCCTTTTCATAATTATTATAAATTACTAGGTGTAAACACATTTTTAGAAACATATACTACTACATCTTTAATCTTTGACTATGGAAATGGAAGATACTCATTCATATTAGGATCAATGAGTCAAATAGATCTTGCATATCCTATTTTTATAAAATCAAGTTTATATTTAATTTTATTAATTATAGTTTTATTTTTTTATATTAGATTTTTTCCTGATAAGGTTGACTGTCCATTTTTCTATAGTGGTAGGGATAGAATTACAACAAAATTTTTTATTTTTCTGCTAGCCTTAGTTGTATTTTTTTTATTAACTAAATCATTCTTAGATCCATATGAAATTAAAGGAGTATATAGTTGGATTCTATGGAAAATGAACCCGTATAAAATTCATGAATTTATTTTATATATTTTTTGCTTAATAGGTTTCCTAGTTTTTTACATCTTTAAGGATAAATTAAAAGTGAAAAAATCATATGGGACTATAGTTAAAGAATTATTAAATAATCTAATAATAAAGATTCAACAAGGAAGAAGATGAACAAAATATCAAATCTATTACCAATAACTTTATCGTTGTCATCAATAGGAATTTTATTTTATATTTTTCTTCCATTAATTACATCAGAATTTATTATAATAAATGAAAGCATAGCAATACCGGATTTTGATACCCAAAATAGAATATTAGTTCCTGATAAAACAATTGAAGAAAACATAATCATACAAATACTAGGGGGATTTAAAATTCTAGAAGGATTCTTTTTTCACCACCATATGACCTTTTTACTGCCAGCGTATTATATAGATATTGGAATTGATAGAAACATACATCAATATGGAATATTAACCACATACATAATTTATTTTTGTTCAATTCAAATTTTTAATGAAATCTCATTTAATGCATATTTATCTATCATTCATTCGTTTTTAATTCTTTTTCCTCTAGTTTTAATGTATTTGGGATTAAAAATTTATCAAAATAAATATTTAGTATCCTTATTCGTATTAGTATTTACTTTATCATATATCTTGCTTGATTTTTTGAACTTTTACTTAACCCCTACGGTTAGTCCAATACGACAAATTTTCATTCCAATTATTTTTTACTTCCTATATAAAGTATATTATGAAAGAAAAACTAATTTCATAAAATACTTTTATCTGTTTTTGATTTTACAAACTTTTGTATTTATTGAGCTGAGCTTATTTATAATTTTTAGTGTAATTTTTCAAATTTTTATTGATAAGAAAATTAAACTATCAAGTAAGGAAAACTTATTAAATTTTATATTTTTGTTTCTAATTTTATATATTTTTCTATTTAATAATTTCAATGATGATAATTATTTTTCTACTTTCAATTTCATTTTTTTGGGTCCCTCTCTTAAATTTCTGGAGCTAAGTATCATCATAGTTTTATTATGTATCTTAATGTACATAGTATCATCGTCTGTAAGCGATTCTAAATCACATATTTTTATAAAAATAATTTCTTGTTATTCGATGCTATCAATTTTTTATTATGTATGGAACCCATCCTACAACCATCTAGCACCTATTATTTGGCCCATTAGTTTTATTACTTTATTTTTTATAGATAGATTTATTATATTTAAAAAATTCACCACATCTTTAGTAATTTTAAGTTTTGTTGCAATATTTACTACCTATTATGCTATAAATAATTTTTATACTGAAAAAGAATTATTTTATGGTTCTTTAACAAGATATTTGAATAACTATGAGTTGAAAATAGATAATAAAATAAATATGAGTACAACAATCAATCCGGTATATATTCAAGATTCATGTAGGATTATTGATAAGTATAACAATAAAAAAACGATTCATCTCATCTCCATTCATGATAGCTTTCTGCCCTTTTTATGTAATAAAGCAAATGCAAAATATGATCAATTGATACTAAATATGGTAAATGAAGATATAAAGAATAATGCATATAATTCTTTTAAGGACAAAAAAATTATTTTTGTTGACAACTATATTGATGATATAAAAAGCAATACATATTATGAAATATATGAACATGCTGTCGATTTCAGAATTAAAATCAATGCTATTAATCAAGCAAGAAAACTATTCAAAGAATTAAAAAACAATGGGAATTACAAACTGGTTGAACGTGGAAAACTAATAAGCGTATACGAAAAAATAGACTAATTACATAATAGTTTTTTTATAGTAAAAACTTCAACTTTAGTTTTATCTTGATAAAAACTATATATATTTTGATAATTATCAGTATTAACTATATTCAACAGGTATTTATTTATTTCGCGTTGCGTTAAGTATTTATCTTCAGGTCTGAATAGATTCTCATGAGTTTTCCATGCAAGCTCTTGAATACTAATTAGCACTACTACATCAAGACTTTTCTGTTTTAATTTTACTAATTCGTCATTAGCATCCTTATTTGATAAAAAATCAAACCAGTATGAGATTGTTGGAGTTGGAGGATTAATATTTGTAGATAAATTTATAATAGCTCCATGTGGAAATGCAATTAGACTTGAGGGCTTATTCTTACAATTAGAAAGCTTTGAATTGATGATATTTAAATGGTTACTCAGTCCATCATTTTTTATCTTTGAAATAAAGGGAATTGATTTAGATTCAAAGCTACCCTTATAAGAGTTTATACCCCACCAATGGTAAGTTTTATGTTTTTTTTCTAAAATATGAATGCTTGAATATGAAAACATTACTGTCAATGCAATAATACAGCCAATACTGAATAATGATTTAAAAGAAATAAGAAGACACATTAAAAAAGCAACATGTAAAAAAATTGAAACTGATGTAAGACCTGCAGAGGTAGCAGCCGCAAATGTTAGACCTGCTAGGAATATACCAAGACTTTTATCAAAACTTTTATTTTTTATAAATAGTAAAAATATGATCGGACAATAGCCTGCCCATAAATAAACCCTATTAAGAAAGAAATCAGAAATTGATTTGGTAATAAAAAAATCTTTTATATCAAAAATAAAAAAACATAAAATCATCAATGTTAAAACCAAAAAAATAATAAGGTATTTTATTCCAAAATTTATGGTTTCTACGTTATCAAATGTTAAAAAATTATCAATTTTTTTGGTAAAAAGTTTATGAAATTTAAAAATTATCAACAAGGGTATAAAAATTTTCAATATAAATTTTAATAATTTTTGAAAACTATAGAAATCAGATCTCGGTGGGATTAGAGTTGTCAATGAATGTATAATGCCACCTTTAGCACTACCAGCATTTATAACTATATTCTCATAAATAATATGAAGTGCCTCTAAATTATAATATGGAATAAAATTTAATATAACAGCCAGTACTGCTCCAGAAAATGGATAAAATATAAATCTCTTATAATGCCAAAATTTATAAATAAATATTATTGTTAAAGTGATAAATATTACAGCTCCATTACTTTGCTTAGTCAAAAAACACATCGCAGCTAAAAAACCAGCCAAAAAAAGATATCCTGGACTTTTTTTAGTAGCAATAATATAAAAAGATGATAATGCAAAAATATTAACAATATGAATAAAATCATATGAAAGAATTGCATTTATTGATAAATAAAATATCATCGAAAAAAGTGCTGTTATTAAGGATTGAGCTTTTGGAAAATTTATATTCAAGACCTTATATGTAAGAAAAAAAAGGATATTTAAATTAATTTGACCTAAGACTCGTGAAATAAAAATTGTTTCTTCTCCTAAGAGTAAAATGAAATACGAATACCAATAATAAAAGGGAGTTAAATAAGCATAGAAATCTGTATATGGAAGAAGCCCTTGTTCTATTAGCTTGCCTCCTAGCAGAAACCAACCCTCAGTTAAAGGTAAATAAGTATAGTTCCAGGAAATAATAAAAATATTGAAAAATAAAAATGTTGAAATTAGAAAAAATAATTCAGTATTTTTATTTATAAATATAATTTTTTTCAATTAAATACATATCTCCTTAAAATCAAGAAGTTGAATAAAGCAATTGGTAATAATATACAGAAATAACTTAAATAAATATTAAAGTTAGATTGATCAGCCAAATATAATAAAATATTTGTAATTAGATAAAAAATAAGTGCAAAACCAACATAAATATTATATTTATTAGATTTTGACGTAAATGTTATGTGCTTATGTGTATTAAAACTAATAAACATCCCTATTGCTAAATTCATAGTAGTAGCAATGAAGTAATGAAATCCAATATAATAAAGAAAACTAAAAATTAAAAAACTCAATATTGTATTAATAGAACCAACTAATAAGAATCTTATAAATTTAATATTTAATATTCTTTTAGCAAAATCTAGCATAAATATATTCAAAGAATATACAAAAATTTGCATATAGTGAAATTATATAAAATAATTTTGAAGTGAATAAAAAAATAAGAATAGTGTTAACTATATTGGCTATACCGATTATAATGCTAACTCTCATTCAGTCGGATTTCAAAAATTTTAAAAGTTCTAGTAAAAGAATTGCCGAAGAAATAAATACGTATTATTCATCTAAAATTGAAAGGGATATCAAATATCATGAGAAGAGTATCAATGAAATTAATGACCTAAAAGAATATCTTATTAAAAATAATAAAATTTATGGATCAAATACTGACAAGTTCAATATATATATATCAATAGGAAAAAAAGAAACCTTTTATAAAACATATGATGTTGAATTCTATGAAGCTTTAGAAAATAGAAAAAAATTGAAACTAGGAAAAGAGAAATATTATGTAATAACGAAAAATCTAATCAGATTATATGAGAAAGATGATAAATATTTAATGATAGTTTCTGACAATTCATTTATTTTAAAAAAATTATCTTTAAAAATAATGAAGTTTTTTATATTTCTTATAATTTTTGCTACATCATTGGTCTATATAGTAAAAAAAACACAATTTACTTATCATAAAAAAATATATCAAAACTTTATTACAATGAAATCCGAAGTGGCATATCTATATTACTTTATTTTATTTTTTGGCTTTTTTAATTTTATTTATCCAAAATTTTCATCAGATTATTGGTATTTTTTCTATGGTTCTCTTGTGATGTTTATTATAATTTTTTATAAAAAAATCAGAGAAAACATTAATATAAAATTTTTTCCTGTAATAGTCATAGTATTTTCCTACATCATGATTCACAATTTTCTTTACAATTATGGGTATATGGGGAGAGGCACAGGATTTGAAATAACTAGAAAATTCATATTATTATTGTCCACTCTACCTTTAATAATTTATTTTTTAAAAAAATTAAATTACGGAAATCATTGTATTTTTATTGGGTTGTTCCTTGGATTTGGCTTTACTCAGTTCAGATCTTTTAGCGAAAACATAGTTGATATAAAAGACCTGATTTTATTCAATATTTTTATTTTAATTAACTATTATTTATTAAATTTAAAATATAGTCGAAAAGCCTTATTTTTCCTATTTTTCATTATTATTATATTTCTAGGAAGCTTTTTAGCTTTTAGAACAGATTATTTATATTTAGCAGAAAAGGGTTTTCATATTTCGTTTTATGTATCCCCTATTATCGCACAAATAGAACAGAATGGTTATAGATTACTTTTTGATCAGCCTTCACAATATGGCTTTCTTAATATCTTACTTCCCAGTTTATTGAATTTTAAAAATGGTTTGAATACATTCCATATTTTTCAATCTGGTTTAATGATTTTAACAATCATACTAAGTTTTTTCATAGTATCCAGAAGTAATATAAAAATAAATAAAATATTCCTATTTGTATTTTTTTCAATTTTATTTTTTCTCTCGGATCCTACACTAGTAGGACCAAATCCTTATCCATCATCATCAATATTAAGATTTTTTCCAGTTTATTTATTAATTATTATAAATGAGATGTTTGATGTTAACCCTTTTAAAAAATATTCTAATTTAAAAATACTTTTATTATCATTTATTTTTTCAATTTCTTTCTTATGGTCTATAGAGGCTTTTTGCTATGTAATTTTTCCATTTGTAATTTATATATTATTAAATATTTATAATAATTTTAAAAATTCAGAATTTAGCGTAGTTTTAACTAATATACTTAAAGTTATAATTTCGTTTTTATTATTTATAATTTTAATTTTATATATTTATAAAGTTACATATGATTTAAATTCAATTAATTTTAAAATGCATTTTTTAAGTGTACTTGCATATGGGGAAGGGTATATGACAGTTAGCTTAACTCCGTTTTCACCAATGCTTGTTATCGCAATACCAATATTTTTATTAATTAATAAAATAAATAATTTAAAGGATTTTAAATTAAATTTTTATATTCTGCTTATGCTAGGTCTTTTATCTTACTTTTTTGGAAGAGCTGTTCCAAATAATATTTTGGCTTTATGGCCAATATATTTCTTAATTTTTGGAATCATAACTTCATATATAGATAAAAAATTAATTGGGATTTGTCTTATTCCAATGTTATTGATTATTTCAATTGCACAGTTATCAATTTTAAAAAATCGTGAAGTTTTAAAGGTTGAAAATTTAAAACCAAAGATTACTTTCAATGAAAATATTATCGAGAAATATGAAGTAACTTCAAATGATTTTCCAGATGACTTAAATTCTTATATGCAAAAAATACCAAAAAATAAAAATATAACAGTTCTATCATTTGGAGACTTTGGTAAAAATGCTATCAGATCGGATGGAAACCCTCATTTTATGCCCATGCCTTTTCATTTATTTGCAATTCCAATTAATCCGCAAACCTCTGCAAAAATCCTTTATGGTTCACCTAAATTTAAAATGCTTGATGGGTATGTAATTTTTGATAATAAATGGGCCAGACATTACGAAGAATTCTGGAATAACATTAAACTTATTAAAGATTGTAAGATTGAATATAAAAGTAAAAGATTTGAAGGTTTTTATTGTGAAAAAGGATTTAAAGATTAATCCTTTTTTTAAGCATCTCGATTCTTGTTAAATCTTCACTTGCTACATTTTGATAATAATCTCTTTTATTTTCTAAATATAAAAGTTCAAAACTAACTGCTAATTGAATGCCCTTCCTCATATCCAGATTAACAATTTCTTTATCAAATAAAATCTTTCTCGTCTCAAAAGATGTTAATCTTATTGGATATAGTGCTTTAAAGAAACTTAAAGAATCAAATGACACACCTCCTCCAACTACAAACTCCAAGTCATCATCTAAACAACTTTGAGCAACATTTTTTGCATATTCAAGAACTTCATCATTATTAATGTCATTTGAACCAAGACCAAGGGATCCACAAAAATCTGCCCTACCAAAAACATATCCGCCAACAACAGATCCTTTTATAACTTTTGTGATGTCTTTAATATTTTCATATGCAGTAATTGTTTCAAGATTCATATAAAATGATGTATTTTTTATATCATTCTCATCGTACACATGTTTAATAGCTCCAATAAATTTTTTCAAAGAGTAATCAGTTTCTATCATAGGAGCAACAATTCTATCAACTCCTAATTGCTTACATTCAATTAAGTCACGAATTGCTTCGCAGCCACCGATTTTAATTGTTAGACCAAGTCCAGATCTTCGAACAATATCATAGAGTCTTAATAAATCATCAGTTCTAGTCCCTTCAGCTTCGAACTCAGCTTTTACACTAAAAACGTTGTATCTTTCTTTGAGTTCGATCAAAATATCAAACATCTTTTTTTCTTTGGTATTCATAAGTTTTTTTTTATTATATACTAAATTAAATTATTATGAAATCTAAATACAAATATAGCGATCAGCTTGCAATATGGCTCAAAAATCTTGGTTATACACATTGTTTCTTTTTGTCAGGTGGAAATATTATGCATATTCAAGAAAGCTTCAGAACAAAATTTAAATGTATTCCAGTGATCCATGAGGTAGCTGCAGGAATTGCAACAGAATATTTTAATGAAACTAATAATAAATCAAAAGCTTTAGCGCTCGTAACTGCTGGCCCTGGAATTACAAATATAATGACTGCAATCGGTGGGGCTTTTTTAGAAAGCAGAGAGATGCTTGTTATTGGCGGACAAGTTAAAACGGATGATTTATCTAAAAATCAATTAAGACAAAGAGGGATTCAAGAAATTGATGGTGTTGAGATAGCAAAGCCCATATCAAATTTATCAGTAAGGATTAACAAGCCTATAGGTTTTGATAAATTTAGAAAATTGGTTGAGATTCCAAAATATAATAGAAAGGGGCCTATATTTATTGAGATTCCGCTTGATGTCCAAGGATATCCAATAAATGAAATTAAATATAATAAAAAAAATAATTCTTTAAGACCAAATAAAATGCCTTCTTTCAATACAATAAAAAATAAAACTAATAAGATACTAGAGCTTTTAAATAATTCCGAAAGACCTTCTATCTTGATAGGCGCGGGAGTAAGTAGGGAAACTTGTAATAGAATTAAAAAAGAACTCAAAAATCTAAAAATACCAATTATGTTAACTTGGAATGCATCAGATAGAATAGGTTCTGAATTTAATAATTATTTTGGCAGGCCAAATACATGGGGACAAAGATATTCAAATATAATAATACAGCAAAGCGATATTTTACTAGCAATTGGTACTAGGTTAGGACTACAGCAAACTGGTTTCAATTGGAAAGAGTTTTTAAAAAAAGGAAAGATAATTCATGTTGAAATAGATAAAAGGGAATTGAATAAAAAACACCCAAAAACTTTTATGAAAGTTCATGCAGATGCTAATTATATACTAGAACAAATATGCAAAAAAAAGATCAAGCCTCACAATCAATGGATGAAATATTGCCAAGACATCAAAAACTATTTTCCATTAGTAGAAAATAATAATCATACAGGTAAAGGTTTCATATCACCATATGTTTTTTATTCAAAAATATCAAAGCTTGCAAAAAAAAATGATGTCATTATTCCATGTAGTAGCGGAGGGGCCTTTACAACTTTTAATCAAACATTTGAACAGAAACATGGCCAAAAGATCGTAAATAATAAAGCCCTTGCTTCGATGGGATATGGCTTGTCTGGCGCTATTGGTGCAGCTTTTGCAAATCAAAACAAAAGAATAATTCATTTTGAGGGTGACGGAGGCTTTACCCAAAACCTTCAAGAGTATGGAACTGTCGCAATAAATAACTTGAACATGAAATCCTTTATTTTTTGTGATGATGGATATGCATCAATAAGAATGACGCAGAAAAACTATTTTAATGGTGCGTATATGGGATGTGATATAAATACTAAATTGGGTATCCCAAATTGGAAAACTTTGTTTAAATCCTGGGGTGTTAATGTTATTAAATTAACTCCAAACTTCGAAAAAAATAAAAAATTTATTGCAAGCTTTAATTCCAATGGTCCTAATGTATACATAGTTCCAATTGATCCACTACAGACGTATTTTCCTAAGATATCTAGCAGGGTTACCAAAACAGGGTCTATGGAATCAAATCCTATCCATAATATGACCCCTGAAATTACAAAAGAAGAAATAGAAAAATTTCTTAAATATATTTAAAGTAACTAGTCATTCAAAAGTTTCAGCATTTTTGAATGGGTTTTTCTATTAGTAGCTAGAAGTGATTTTGAATTTAAAGTTATTTTGTTTCCTTGTAAATCACTAACCCTACCACCTGCCTCTTCAACTAATAACACGCCTGCAGCATAATCCCAAGGACGAGCCAGTAATTGCCAATAGCCTTGTTGGCGACCACAAGAGGTATAAGCTAGATCTAAAGCAGCAGAGCCAGTTCTTCGAAAAGATTTAGTATTAGTTATTACATTTTTCAAATTTTTTAGATTTTTTGTAACTGATTTAGGAGCTGACATTACAAACCCTGTACCAAAAATAGAATTAGATAATTTTGATTCCGAGTTTACATGAATTCTTTTACCATTCAAATAAGCACCTTTATTTTTAATTGCAAAAAAAAACTCGCTAGTGATTGGATTAAAAATTGCTCCACTTACTATATTATCATTTAAATAACCCGCAATTGATATACAAAAATATGGATAACGAGTAATAAAATTATTTGTTCCATCTATTGGGTCAATAATCCATGTCATATTTTTCATATTATTTATATTAGTACCTGACTCTTCAGCCAAAAAATTTGACTCTGGATAAAATTTTAATATTTCTTTAATTATACTTTTTTCTACAGCCACATCTGTTTCAGTGACCCATTCTTTTGCTGATTTCAACTGGACTTTGAAATCATTTTTATTATATGATTTTATTAAAATTTTACTTCCCGCATTAATTGCAGCTTTCATAGTTTTTTTTATTTTGGCTTCATTTATTATAGACATTATTTTCTCTCTATATCGTCTTCGTCACACTTATTACCATATTGAACTTCTAAAATCTCTAAATCCTCATCACTAGTGTTCTTTACAACATGCCAATCATTAGATTTAATTTCTAGTATATCACCTTCACTTGCTTTTTGTACTATATCATTGATAGTAACCTCGCATCTACCAGAGGCAATAAGCCATATTTCATTTCTAAATGAATGTTTTTGATAAGATATACTTTTTCTTGGATTTATCGTTAATTTTTTAAATTTGGCTTCTTTTACTGAATTTTTAAATTTAAATAATTGGAATGTTTGCCAATATCCCCACGATCTTTTAACTTCATCAACTGACCATTTCTTTAATAAATCACTTGAAGCATTGGTTTTACCGCCACCTACCTCATAAATTTCATTTATATTATTTTTATTACAAAAATCTTTTTCAGGTGTATTATTTTTAGTTCTATCACCACCATTAGCAAAAAAAATATTTTTAGATTTGTATTTATTCTTTACTTTTTTTAATCCTTCAATCGCAGTATCATCAGAATCATCAAATTTAATGACATCTATAACGTTATTTATATTTTTTAATATATAAGAACGCTCTTCCCAATCCATGAAAAACTTATTTTTTTTTCTAATTAGCCATTCATTTGAATTCAAAAGAACTACAATCTTTCCAAACCTAGCTGAACTTCTAATTAAATCAATATGTCCTGAATGAATTGGATCAAATCCACCTGAAATAACTATTATGTCATTCATTATGACTCCTGATGATTATGTTTAAATATTTCATAGTATAATATTAAAATTAATATTGGATTAATAATACATCCTAATTCAACAGCTCCAAC
>MDTE01015703.1_pt1 | contig 20388 bp, 9 predicted proteins | sample 811231 | NCBI WGS metagenome assembly MDTE01 (sample SAMN05326651, study PRJNA326480) | marine metagenome | isolation source: seawater | place: Indian Ocean: Red Sea | collected 2010
CGTCGCACCGCCCGTCACGACCACCGCGCCGCCCACACCGCCCGACGACAGACCGCCGCTCACCTCGACAGCGCCACCCAAGCATTTCTGGGTGCACCCGCCGAGAACTGCAAAATATTGCTCAGAGCTGACTTGCATTGTGCCGCACAGGTAGGTGACGTTTTCGACACTCGTCATCGTAGAAAAGTCACTCGTGCAGCCGTGGAGGACGGCCTCGTATACCGCCACGTTGACTGCGATTCCAGAGCAAACGTAGTCTGTTAAGTCGCAACTTGTGTTCCCTTGGGCCAATCCGCCGTCAATCTTAAGCACACCACCCCTTCCGCCAGTGCTGTGTGCACCAATGCCTGCGGCAATGTTGACGCTTCCTCCGGGCATGTCCTCATCGGAGGTTAATCCCGCTTTCACAGTCACGTTTCCGCCCACGCCTACGTCGCCACGGCTCACGAAGATGGTCAGATTACCTGCGCGGCCCTCCAGCGCGCGGCCAGTCCCGATAGTCAGGTCCCCAGCGTCGGCATAGTTTGCGGCACCGGCAAAGAGATTCATGCTCCCTCCTCGCCCCTGCGTGCCGAGACCCGCCATGAGCGTGACATTACCGGCATTTGCGCCCATGGTGTTGGCTCCTCTCAACACGAGCGTCCCGCCTGTGACGTTTAGGGTATCTGCCTTGTGGATGATGTACTCGCCGGGACTCGCGGTGCCGAGCTGAACCTGACCCTTGATCGATATCGTGTCCGTCTGGCTGTCGCCCAGCGTGACATCCTGCAACACGTTCATATTGGACTCGAAGTTCACCCCTCCCGTGACCGTCATCTTGTTCTCCAGCAGGAAGGATCCGTCGGTGTTCTCCTCCTCTGTATCGTTGTCCTCTATCCTGAACCCCGTGCACGGATGCTTGCCGGTCCACATCTTGGTGAACGCGGTTACCTTGAATGTCGCGGTGGCCGCGCCGTAAACCGCGATGTAGTACGTACCAGCCTCAGGACGATCGATCACGATGACGTCCTCCTTGAGCCCCGTCTCCTCGGACTTCCACGAGTGATACCCGTGACTTTTGGTCGGGTTCCTCAAAGTCTTGGAGATGTACAGATCAGGGTTGCCGTCCAGTGCATGGAGCCTGAACGTCACCGCCTGCGCCGCCTCCGTGCAGCGCAGATGCAACTTATAGTACTTATAGTTGCCTAAACCGACCATGCCAGATCGGGACACGAGCTTCTCCAGCAGCGTGCCTGCGTTTGAGAGGGAAGGAGGGTGAGGGCAAAACGTGGGAAAAGCGTGTTGTTAGGAATATCGGTTGCGGCGCGCGCGGCCGTGATGACGCGCTTCGGTCCCACCGATGGGTTCTAGGGACCAGCGGTTTTGACGGAGATTATGTTGAGCCCGACGAAGCGCCGGAAAAATCGATCGCGTTGCTAACTCCGCCGCGCCGCTCGCGAAAGCCCGTCGTCGCCCGCCGGAAAATCGACGCCCGCCCGCGAAAATAAGGCAACAACGGGTTCGACTGGCAAGGAGCGTACCTGCTCGTGCGGTCCCGATGAGCGTCATGATCAGGATGATGACAGTCCTCCATGACGACACGAATCTACTCGCAGCGTATCGAGTGTACCTCAACGCCGTGACCTGGCGTCGGACACCCTTGGGGGAGCCCGGCCGATCCTCCCCGGGTCCGGCAATCATTTCTGCAGTCGGCGCCGAGCAGCAGAAGGGTCCAGCCGGGTCCGATGTGCTCCTGTCCCGGGGCCTCTTCAGTCTGCACCGAGAGGCCGGTTCTCGTCTCTTATCGAATACCGTCTTCGAGTACGGTATGTTCGAGGTTAAACAATTAGCAATCGCCTCCTTGCGCCGATCGCATTGCGCGCAGCGCCGACGGGGAGGGTCCGAAAGTCGATCGGAATGGGAACTGGGCGGGAAAATAACATCGAGCTTCGTTCAATATATTGAGGAAGGAAAGTCATACGACTTTCATACGACTTTCATATGGGTAATCAACGTCGATTAACGCTAACTAGTCGCCAGGCTTCCCAAGAAATTTTGTCTCTCGCGCCTTCGGATTGGCGACAGCAGTGCGACAGCTGGAGCGCTGTCCACATCCGCTCCGCGCGTGATCGGTCTCACCGACGAGGGCGCAAGAGTTCACGGTTCGACTGCGAGGGTAACGCGATACGTTCACGAGAGCTCGAATCGGTCGACGGTAGATCGGGCTCGGGATCTTGAGCGCGGACCTGCGGAAAAATGCCCACCGGTAGGGCCAAAATGCCTAGAACCTCAACCCCAGCCCGCCCCGCCGTGTCTCGACCCCCGTCCCGCCTCGGAGCTGACCATCCCGTTTCTCACTCACCACGACATCGCAGGCGGCGGCCGCGGCGAAGATGAAGGGCGCAAAGACGCTACGGGTGGTGGCGCCGAGGCCCACGCGCGTTACAGGCAGTACGAGTACCGAGCGGTGAGTTTGCGCACCGGGCAACCCCGCCGCCGTAATCCAATCTCCTCCCGCCCCTCCATCCGCTCGCGTTCGCTGACCGCCCGTCTTTGTTTCCGACCCCGCGCAGAACGCGAGCCTCGTGCTCACGACCGATAACAAGGATCGCGTGACCGGCGAGCCCACCGGCGAGCCCGAGACGCTCTGGGGTCGCATCAAGCCCGGCCAGTTCGGCGACCGAGTGCACCGCGACAAGCCCGCCGAGCTCGAGGATCGCAAGAAGCGCGCGCGAGAGAGGCGTAAGGGCGGGATGGACCAGGACGATCTGGACGCCCTGAACGCTCGACGCAAGAAGGGCAGGGCCCAGGCCATGTCCAGCGTGCTCACTGCTGACGCCGACGGGTCCTACCGCCCGAAGACGAGGGAGACCAGGGCTGCGTACGAGGCACTCCTGGGAATGATCCAGGGCCAGTTTGGAGACCAGCCGCAGGACGTGCTCAGGGGCGCCGCCGATGAGGTCCTCGAGGTACTGAAGGACGACCACAAGACAGACCCGGAGAGGAAGAAGGACGTCGAAGCCCTGATGGGTGCGACGAGCAGCGAGAAGTTTGCGCAGTTTGTCGCCGTCGGTAAGCTCATCACTGATTTCAACCCGGGCGGCGGCCCCGGCGAGGGCGATGTTGTCCCTGGCGATACCCTCGATGACGACATCGGCGTGGCCGTCGAGTTCGAGGAGGAGGACGAGGACAACGAGGAGGATAACGAGCTGGACGAGGTCCTGGAGGCGAGCGACGTGGAGGAGGATGACGAGGGCGCTGGGGAGGAGGCTGAGTTTGGCCGCGGCGTGCAGGGGATGGACGTCGGCGGCGACGACGGCGAGGAATACGACGAGGACATCGTGAAACCCTCGGATATCGACGCCTACTGGCTCCAGCGGCAGGTGGCCGCGGCCTTCGGGTACACTGACTCGGACGCGGCTGAGTCGTCCAAGATGGCGGAGGAGGTGCTCGCCGCGTTGGGATGCGAGACGGATGACGAGCGCGCGTGCGAGAACCGGCTCGTGCTCCTCCTCGACTACGACAAGTTCGACCTCATCAAGAAGCTTCTCAAGTCCCGCGCGCGTGTGGTGTGGTGCACCCGACTGGCGCGCGCGCAGGACGACGACGAGAAGGCGCACATAATGGAACAGATGAGCGCCAGGCCCGAGGCGGCGGCGGTGCTGGACCTGATGCGACAGACGGGCGAGCGCGCGTCGGCAAAGGCGAGGCAGTCCGCGATGGAGGCTAAGATTCGCGAGGAGGCTAGGCGTCTACGCGGCGAGGTGGCAGCCGACGTGGCCGACACTGGCGTAGGAGCCGTGGCCGCTGGGCGCAAGCTGCTCGAGCTGGATGCCCTGGCATTTGCCGCGGGATCCCACTTCATGTCTAACAAGCGGTGCGAGCTGCCCCCGGGATCCTACCGCAGCGCCAAGAAGGGCTACGAAGAGGTTCACATCCCCGCGCTAAAGCCCAAGGCTTTCGCGGACGGCGAGGTCCTCCGCGCCATCGAAGAGCTTCCCAAGTGGGCGCAGCCTGCGTTTGCTGGAATGAAGTCCCTGAACAGGGTGCAGAGCCAGGTGTACAACACGGCAATGCTGTCGCCGGAGAACATGCTCCTGTGCGCCCCCACAGGTGCGGGCAAGACTAACGTGGCGATGCTAACCATCCTCCACGAGATCGGCCTGCACCGCAAGCCAGACGGAACTATCGACACGTCCGCGTTCAAGATTGTCTATGTGGCCCCCATGAAGGCGCTCGTGGCAGAGATGGTGGGTAACCTCGGAAACCGCCTCAAGCCATATGGGATCAACGTCAGGGAGCTCACCGGCGATGTATCCCTGAGCCGATCCCAGATTGACGACACGCAAGTAATCGTCACCACCCCAGAGAAATGGGATATCATCACCCGCAAGTCCGGTGACAGGACGTACACGCAGCTGGTTCGTCTGCTCATCATCGACGAGATTCACCTCCTCCATGATAGCCGCGGTCCTGTGCTGGAGTCCATCGTGGCGCGCACAGTTCGCCAGGTGGAGACGACGCAGGAGATGGTCCGCCTGGTCGGACTGTCGGCGACGCTGCCGAACTTCGAGGACGTCGCCGCGTTCCTCCGTATCAACCCTTCCAAGGGCCTGTTCGTGTTTGACAACAGCTTCCGCCCGTGCCCCTTGCAGCAGCAGTTCATCGGCGTTACCGTGAAGAAGCCCCTGCAGAGGTTCCAGGTGATGAACGAGATCTGCTACGAGAAAGTTCTTGAGAACGCGGGCAAGTCGCAGACGATTATCTTCGTGCACAGCCGTAAGGAGACGGCAAAGACCGCCAAGGCGATGCGCGACACCGCGCTGGAGACCGATCAGCTCGCCAGGTTTTTGAAGGACGACAGCGCAAGCCGCGAGATTCTCATCACCGAGGCGGAGCAGTGCCGCTCCGCAGACCTTCGCGACCTACTCCCTTACGGCTTTGCCATTCACCACGCCGGTATGACCCGCGCTGACCGCACATTGGTCGAGGAGCTGTTCGCGGACGGTCACGTGCAGGTGCTGGTGAGCACCGCGACGCTAGCGTGGGGTGTGAACCTCCCGGCGCACACCGTGATAATCAAGGGGACGCAGATGTACAACCCGGAGAAGGGCGGATGGGACGAGCTGAGTTTCCAGGACGTGATGCAGATGATGGGTCGCGCCGGTCGTCCCCAGTTCGATACTTTCGGCGAGGGTATCATCATCACCCAGCACAGCGAGCTGCAGTACTACCTGTCGCTGCTCAACCAGCAGCTTCCGATTGAGTCACAGTTTGTGAACAACCTCGCGGATGCGCTAAATGCGGAGGTGGTCCTCGGTACGGTGCAGGACTCGAGGGACGCGGTGAACTGGCTCGGTTATACCTACCTTTACGTCCGGATGCTCAGGAACCCTAACTTGTACGGAGTTGGCATCGATGCGCTGGAGGATGATCCTACGCTGGAGATGCGCCGCGCGGACCTCATCCACACCGCCGCGACGCAACTTGACAAGGCGGGCCTGTGCCGATACGACAGGCGCAGCGGTCACCTGCAGGCCACCGACCTGGGCCGCATCGCAAGCCATTACTACATCAGCCACGGGACCGTGAAGGCGTTCAACGAGCACCTCAAGCCCACGATGGGAGACATCGAACTGTGCCGCCTGTTTGCCCTCGCTGAGGAGTTTAAATACGTCTCTGTGAGGGAGGAAGAGAAACTGGAACTCGCTAAACTTGCCGAGCGCGTCCCCATTCCAGTGAAGGAATCCATCGAAGAGCCGACAGCAAAGATCAATATCCTGCTGCAGGCTTACATCAGTGGCATGAAACTCGAAGGTTTCGCGCTTATGGCTGACATGGTGTACGTCACTCAGTCGGCAGGGCGCATCCTGCGATGTATCTTTGAGATTGTTCTCAAGCGCGGCTGGGCGCAGCTTGCGGATAAAGCTCTGGCACTGTGCAAAATGGCAGCGAGGCGGACGTGGGGCAGCCAGACGCCGCTGCGCCAATTCAAGGGGATTCCTCACGACATCCTCATCAAGGTTGAGCGCAAGGATCTGGCATGGGAGCGATACTACGACCTCTCATCGCAGGAGATTGGCGAGCTGATTCGCTTCCCCAAGATGGGCAAGGCGATTCACAAGTTTGTACACCAATTCCCTCGCCTCGAGCTCAGCGCGCATGTCCAGCCCATCACCCGATCGGTGCTGAAGGTGGACCTAACCCTGACCCCGGACTTTCAGTGGGACGAGAAGGTGCACGGGTACGTACAGGGCTTCTGGATCATCGTCGAGGACAACGACGGCGAGATGATCCTGCACCATGAGTTCTTCCTGCTCAAGCAGGTGAACGCCGAGGAGGACCACGCGGTTTCATTCACCGTGACCCTGCTCGACCCCTTGCCGCCCCAGTACTTTGTGCGTGTGGTGTCCGACAGTTGGCTTGGTTCGGAGACGATCATACCGGTTAGCTTTAAGCACCTGCTGCTGCCTGACAAGCACCCACCGCCCACGGAGCTGCTCGACCTGCAGCCCCTGCCGGCGTCGGCATTGAAACAAGATGGGTTCGACGTTCTCTACGCGCCGCGGATCAAGCACTTCAACCCGGTGCAGACCCAGGTGTTCCAGTGCTTGTACAACACCGACGATAACGCGTTGATCGGTGCACCCACGGGCAGCGGCAAGACCGTCTGCGCCGAGTTTGCCATCCTGCGCATGCTGAACAAGCTCAACAAGAACGAAGCCGACATCGTGCGATGTGTGTACATGGCCCCAACGCCTGAGTTGGCGCGCGAGCGTGTGCAGGACTGGAGCGCGAGGCTCGGCGACAAACTCGGAGTGCGCGTGGTATCCCTAACGGGCGAGACAGCGACGGATCTGAAGCTGCTCGAGAAGGGCCAAGTGGTCATCGCCACGCCGCAACAGTGGGATGTGATCAGCCGCAGGTGGAAGCAGAGGAAAAACGTGCAGAACGTCTCGCTCTTCATTGCGGATGAACTCCATTTGATCGGTGGCGCCGTGGGACCAACCATGGAAGTGGTCACGAGCCGCATGAGGTACATCAGCTCCCAACTCGAAAAACCGATTCGTATCGTCGGTCTTTGCACTTCGCTCGCGAATGCGAGGGACCTGGGCGAGTGGATTGGCGCGTCGTCGCACGGCCTCTTCAACTTTGCCCCGGGTGTCAGGCCGGTGCCCCTCGATATCCGCGTAACCGGCATCGACATTGTGAACTTTGAAGCACGCATGCAGGCGATGGCCAGACCCGTGTACAGCGCCATCTGTCAGCACGCGGCGGACGGCGAACCCTCCATCGTGTTTGTGCCCACGCGCAAGCACGCAAAGCTGGCTTCACTCGACCTGCTCACATTTGCCGCCGCGGATGGGAAGCCCCAAAAGTTCCTTGCGTGTGATCCCGAGGACCTCGCGCCTCACATCGGCAAGATTTCAGATTCCGCCGTGCGACATGCGCTGGGTTTCGGTGTCGCGCTTCTCCACGAGTCTATGGACTCCGATGAGCGCGAGCTGGTGGAGCGGGTATTTTCATCTGGTGCAGCGACTGTGCTAGTGGTCACTGCACCGCTTGCGTGGGGTCTCACCGCTTCGTGCAAGCTGTCGGTGATCATGGGCACACAGTACTACGATGCCGGCGGCGCCGCGTCTGCCGACTACCCCGTCACTGATCTCCTCGCGATGATGGGTCGCGCGGCGAGGCCACTGCACGACGACCACAGTGTGTGCGTCTTGCTGTGCCATGCGCCCAGGAAGGAGTACTACAAGAAATTCCTGTACGAACCCTTCCCTGTTGAGTCCCACCTCGATCACTTCCTTCACGATCACATGGCGGCAGAGATCGTGACGCGAACCATCGAGACGAAGCAGGACGCGGTCGACTATCTGACCTGGTCGTTCTATTACCGTCGACTGAGCCAGAACCCGAACTACTACAACCTCACTGGGGTGACTCACAGGCACCTCTCTGACGCGCTCTCGGAGCTGGTGGAGTCAACCCTCGGCGACCTTGAGGCGAGCAAGTGCATCAGCATCGAAGACGACATGGACGTGGCGCCTCTTAACTTGGGTATGATCGGGTCGTACTATTACATCTCTTACACCACGATCGAGCTCTTCGCCGCTTCTCTCACGGCAAAGACCAAGCTCAAGGGCTTACTCGAGATCGTGGCTGGTGCGACTGAGTTTGAAAAGTTTGCTGTGCGCCCCGGTGAGTCGAACATTCTCCGTCACGTGCTGAACCACTCCGCCGTGACGCTGGATAATAGGCGCACAACAGACCCACACGTCAAGGTTGCGGCGCTCATGCAGGCCCATTTTGGCCGCATGAAGCTCAATGGCGACCTGACCAATGACCTGAAGGCTATCCTCCCTGAGGCTTTGAGGTTGCTGCAGGCGATCGTCGATGTCATCTCCTCATCTGGCTGGCTCGCCCCCGCGCTCGCGGCGATGGAGCTCAGCCAGATGCTGGTTCAAGGAATGTGGGACAAAGACAGTCCGCTGCTTCAGCTGCCACACGTGGACAAGGATTGCGCCGCTCGCTGCGCAGAGGCTGGCATCGAGGGCGTCTACGATTTGGTCGACATTGAGGACGACGACAAGCGCGCGGAGCTCCTGCAGATGACAGACGCGCAGATGGGTGAAGTTGCGGAGGCGTGCAACCGCTACCCAAACATCGAGGTGAACTATGAGGTGGTCAACGCGGATGAGGTGGAGGCGGGGGACAGCGTGGAGATGGTCGTGTCGCTGGAGCGCGAGATGGATGACGACGGCGAGCTCGGCGCTGTTGTGGCACCGCGGTACCCCAAGAAGAAGGACTCCGAGAGTTGGTGGCTTGTGGTTGGCGACGCCAAGAAAGGGACGTTGTCGGCCATTAAACGCGTCAACCTCGGGCGTAAGCAGAAGGTGAAACTCGAGTTCCAGGCGCCTTCAGAACCCGGGAACGTCGACTACACGCTTTTCTTCATGTGCGACTCGTACCTGGGTTGCGACCAAGAATACGAGTTCAGTCTGAATGTGCAGGAGGCACAGTCTGGCTCTGAGTCTGGGTCTGAAGAGGACGCTATGGACGAGTAAGGCTTAACGCATAACACTGTTCAAAGATAGGTTTTTATAGGAAACTCATGACACTCCTCGCTGCTTGTCCTCCTTGTGGAAAAAAAGGCCACTGCAGCCAGGACACGAAAAAACAACGATTATATCTAAATCTCTTCATACCCGGTGGCGCGGAGGGACCAACCCGGGCCAGCCTGGTCCCCCAAAGCGATGGGATGCTTGTTCTCCAAGTCGGATGACAAGGTGGACAAGTTACCCAAGGATGACCAGGCCCCAGAGGAGGATCACGGGAGTCTCTCGGGGGACGGCGGGCGAGGTTTGACCGGGGCGAAATCTCCACGCAGGCCGCCCACTGTGTTCACCTCCGACGGTCCTAAACCGGTTCCCAAGGCAAGAACATTCATCGAGGAGGACGATGACTCACCCACTAGGCCGGCGGGACCGTCCCAGGTGCTCAAGAAGCGCGTTCCCGCGCGTTTGGCTGAACAGCCGAGCAACTCGGCACCGGAAGTGGACGAGGTGCAAAATGACCTCGAGGCTGAGCTGGCCAGGGCCAAGCCGAAGAAGGGTGGCCAGACGGCGTTGGCTCCGACGGTGGACCCTGACGCTGAAGCGATTGCAGCTGAGGTGGAAAAGTTGAAGAGGCGGAAGAAGGACAAGAGCCGACTCACAGACCTCGACTCGGACGAAGATTTGGATCCCAGCGAGGAAGGGACGAGGGAGGAGTTGCTGCGGAGAAGGGCAGCGCAGCGCACATCGACGGTCGGCATGAGCAGTGGGGTGAGAAAGAAAGTTTTCGGGGAGCTCGATGATCTCAGCGATGACGAGAACTCTGGCCAGTTGATGGCTCCGGCTCTTTCATCAGCGCCAGTCCTCGGCGGACACAAGCCGCTCCTCACTGGGTCGGGCAGAGGTCGGCCAGGACTGGCGCCGTTGAAACCTCTTGGAGGAATATCCAACGGACCGGCGTTGGGTTCGTTTCTTGCGCCGGTACGTCGACCAGCCGGAAAGAGCGTGCCCGCGGAACAGGAAAAACCGGTACCCTTGTACCAGCAGAGGCAGCAGGAGGAGCGACAACCGAGTCCCGTGCAGGTTTCTGCTCCTCCAGAAAAGGTGGATGACGAGGAGGACTTCGTCTGGAAAGACGATGAAGACGAGACTTTAGCCGCGCCAAGGGGGCACGTGCAGGAAATCGAAATCGCTGCGCCGGCGGATTCATGGCTTGAAGATGACGACGAGGCTGACCTGGTTTGGAGAGACGATGAAGAAGAGCCTCCTCAGGCTGCTCAACCCCTTGTGCCGCCCGAGGCACCAGACGATGAGGAGGTTGACCGGGTCTGGAGAGAAGATGAAGCTAGCACTCCGGGACGGGATGAGTACGAACATGACGTGTTCGAGACGGATGAAACCAAACCCGAAACACCCGAGGCGACCATGCTTGAGGAGATGATCAGTGAGACTGAACAATACGTGGTTGAGGAAGACGATGACTTTGAACCTGAGGAGCTTCCTGAGTCTTCTCCAGAGTCTCAAGGGGCGGTCACTCCCGCCGCAGCGGCCAAGCTCGAAGACTCGCTCGTCCTAGAGGACGCGACGCCCGTTCCATTTACACCTTCATCTGAGCCGAGGCCGCCCGAGGATGACTGGGGTGGCGACGACATGGATGACGGCTTTGAGGCTGGCGGAGAGATCGACTATGAGGACGCCGCTGTAGTTGACGAGGACGAATCAGAGGATGATGTTTGGTGATCACCGGTATAATAGCAACAATAGTCTCAAGTGATACCTTCGCAGATCCTAATTCTTATTCCTGAAGGAGACCTCAATGTTTCACTTTGGGTTTGGGCCTCGTGTCTTCGACAATTACCGGTAACATCTCGCTGTTCCTGGGGACGAGCCACGACTTATCAACCCCCAGGTCGTGCATGGCTAGCTTGATCCAGTCCGAGTGTGTCACCGCGACGATGACCCGATCCTCCACCTCGTCAAAAACGGACGCGATCCAAGTGCGGACGCGACCGACGAGCTCGTTCTCACCTTCCTCCCTGCCCGGTGTCAGGTTCACGTCGTCATGTGCGAGCAGTCCCAACATCGCGGGCCCGTAGCACAATTCGTTCCCCAGCCTGCCCGCCTCCATCAGTTTGCAAACGTATGCTTCATTTGTTTTGTCGCGCGCGCTTCTCTCAGCTTCGCTTAGATCCTTGTTCGGAATGGTCACGTTAAAGTCAAACAGGTTATCGGGGCCGAACTTCTGTTTCAGGCCGTTTTCCACGCAGCACCACCCTCGCTTGCTGACTGCGAGACCCAAACCTCGACTGGGCACGAAACATTGCGGCGCCATCAACTCGCTTGTGTCTGCCGTCTGACCAGCTTTCGATTTCGTCATCGTGTTCGTTGTGGGGTTCGCTCTCGACTCCGACGCTCCCAGCGTGGCGTGTTGCTTGGTGTTGAGCACTTTCTGCTCTCCTTCCCATAATTGTTTTGCGCTGTGCTCCATGATACCCTTGTCTCCGTCGAAATCCACGGTGACGGACCCGACCGTGTCCCCGTTCTGCAGTTTCGATGGGTCCACGTCGTCAAACCTGAACAATTCGTCGAGGTTTTGCTGGTCTACTCCCTTCATGTACGAGACTGGCCGTCGTACCTCAAAAGGAACTCTCGTGTCAATCCTCTCCCTGAGCAGTTCGCTAACGGTCACACGACCATCCTTGATCTTGAGCACGGTTTGGTTACCGAAACCTATTTCGGTCGTCTCCAGCGTCCTCGACAGGGGGCTGGAGAACACGCGAGCCTCCCCGCCGATCTCCTTCCCCAAGCCGCTCTCGAGCACATCCCTCACAAACGTCCTCGCATTCAACCTCCCAAAACCCGTAAGGTCGGGGTCCACCAGGTTGCCCTTGCCCTTGTAGTCGCACGGGATGTCGTTCACGAATTTGGTTTCGTGCGCGTGCAGACCCCACTGGTTGTGCATCGCCTGGGCGTGACGTAGAAAGATGAAGAGCTTGCGCTGCCCAGTGGCGCCAAGCCCCGTCTGCACCGCAGCTCGTATAGTTTCCCAGGATTCCACGGACGCGCCAAAGTTGGGCATCGACTGAAGAAGAGGACGCACATCGTCATCGGGGTCCCCTTGACGCTTAATCTCGGACTCGGTCCACGTCTCGTACGCGAACATGCCCTGCATCGCCACGAACGGGCTCGGCGGCAGAGGCTTATCGGATTCCTGTGCACCCTGAAGGACCGGTGCGGACTCTGGCTCGCTTTCCTGGGATTTGTACTCCTGCACCTCCCCGCCGAAAGTCAGGATCGCGACAAGCGCAAAAGACAGCGCCGCGCTCCCGGCCAGAGCGTATCGAATCGTACTCGTTCCCACTCGCCGTCTCTCCACCCCCGCATCCCTCCCCCCGAGGAGGGCCGACTCCTCGTCGACGCGCGGCATCTCACCGCGGGCGCCAAAAACTTTGAACACCCCAACACCCCCACCCGGGCCCCAACACGGTCACGGGCAGACCAGCCCCAAAGAACTGGATGAGCAGGATGACCGAGCGTTACTTGTTTTTTGTTTTGTCCGAGTGGGAGATCTCACTCCGACCGGCGCCTATCCCCAAAGCTGGAACCGATTGAAGCATCAGGTGTGCGGCGAAGAATATGAACTCGACATTCGAGATCGAGGAAGTATCCTCTGACTTCTTCTCAGCGCTCGAAGACGCCGAGCTTTGCCACGGCGTCAAACGTAACCTCGCGCTGGAGATCTCGCGAGAAGCGGGGGTGCACGTTTCTGCTGTTTCTCCCCCGTTCATGCCGAAGGTGAGACGAGATGTACCGCCCGGCGATGCCAAGATCGGTGATCCGGGGGGCGGCAAAGAAAATTTGTGTGTCTCTCAAGAGGGGATAACGACCGCCCGTAAGCGTCGGCTTCCCGCGTCTCTCTCCCGCGCCGTCGCTGTACCACTCCCAGGGGGGTGCCACGAATTGCCGAATTCCCTCCCAGATCTTCACTTCCCCGGGTCTGTGGTCCTTTGTGAGACGCCTCTGGAGGTGGATTCTGCGGTGGCGAGGATTCGGCGACTGACTGCGATTCCGTCAGCTCCTCGCACGTTCGGCTGGGATATCGAGTGGCTCGTCTCGTTCAAGGCGGGAACGGAGCCAAGGTTGACCAGCCTCATGCAATTCTGCTACAGACCCCGACCACCGGCGAAGGCTGTGTGTTTTCTGTTGAGACTTTGCCTCACGGGAGTGACGGAGTCTCTGAGGGAGCTGCTGGTGGATCCAACGATTGTGAAAGTTGGTCTGAACGCACGAGGGGACGCTCACAAGATAAGGAGGGACTTTAACGTGGCGGTCGAGGGAGTTCTGGAGCTCAGGGATTTTGCGAGGGAGAGGGCGGCGCGGCCTGGACATCCCGGTTCTGCCCCCGAGAGCTACTCACTGGCCGCGCTCGTGGAGTGGCAGCTGTCGCACCGCCTGCCAAAGCACGCTTCGAGTCGTATAAGCGATTGGGAGGCTCCAAAACTCACAGAGGATCAAGTGACTTATGCCGCTCTGGATGGATGGGCAAGTTTGCTCGTCTTTGAGACGCTGCAAACCCTCCCCACTGTCACCGATTCGCTCGTCGAGCCGTCCCCGGCGGCAGCCGAAGAGAAGGAGGATGTTGAGATGACCGCCGAGACAGTGTGCGTTGACGATCCTTGGGACATCAACCAGATCACGCCGGCAGCTCCTGCCTTCTGGCAAGGACAACTCAGCCCGGCCAAGACCGAAGTTCACTACCTCCACCTCGACCGGGGATGGAGCGGAGCGCAAATCGCAGCAATCAAGGGGGTGCAGGTCAGCACTGCAGACGGATACATCGCCGATGCGATTCGCGCTGGTAAGGCGTACAGGTTCGGTGTCCTCGGCGTCACCCGGAGGACGCTGTCCCTCGTGGAAAACGCGTGGCACAGGCATCGGAGGACCATAGACGCAGAGGCACAGCAGACGGTGACGTCTCCTCTTGCTCTTCAGGAGAACACCGACGCTGACTCCGCGGTGCATCGTCGCACGATTCGTGCCGTGAAGGACATACTGATGGAGCAAGCGCCTGGTTTGAACATTTCTTGGGCTGAGTGTGATTTCAGCCTCTGCCACCTCCAGCGGCTTGAATTACTCGCCGCAGGCGATGCTGCCTCTCGCCTACAGCTTATCAGTCCTCTGCCGCCTAAACGGTGAACTAGCTAAAACGTAGTGTTGTACATTATATCTGAACCCATCCTGCGCAACCGCAGCTTCATCAATGGTCCGCGCCCATGGGGCCGAATATGCCCTCCTTCTTGAGCGTGCGCAGGAACTCGAGCGCGAAAGGGGCTGGATCGTCGGGCTTGAACTGGATCATGTACGCCGACATCTTACTCACGATGGTGTGAAATTCCGGCGAGTCGGCATAGTTCGTCACTTCCTCGTGCAGATCTGCTTCCTCTCCCATCGGGTGTTTCCCCGGTCCTGTGTGCGCAGGCTCCGCCCTCCCCTCGATCTCCTTCGTCAGGAACTCGATCATGAACTCCAGCGGGTCCGGGGCGAAGGCAGCGATGCAGGCCTGCATCATCCTTGTCAACAGCTCCTTTGCATCCTCACGCCTCCCGAATTTTTCGTTCGCAACCTTGATGTGCAGCTTCTCAAACTCCTGCCTCCGCGCGATGTCCGTGTCGATCTCCTCCCCCCCTTTTGGGAATCGGGATATCATGGACTGTTCCGTCTTCGCAAGCTCCTTCGTGCGATAGGCACGATCCCTTCGAAGATTTTACGCACGCTGTTACGCGTCTGAACACTCGCGGTGGTAGAAAACAACCGGGCGCTTCGCCTCTCGTGTCAACTTGTTGGTGAGTGTGAAGGCCAAGCGTTCCTAATATGGCTTTGCAATTGCCAACAGAAAGCCGGTCGCTCGCTCTGTTGATTTTTTGAGAGGGCACCCATTTCGTTGGCAGGGCCACACCATCTCCGCCAGGGGGGCGGCGCGAGAGGATAGCCTTCGGTGAATATCATCAGTGTGCTGGCATAGAACCGAGCCCAGCATGGGGAAGGTGAATTCCTTCGATGATCTCCCTCAACCTGCCGCGTCCCCCGAGTTCGAGCGTCCCCCGTAGGGTTTCTCCCAACTTCGTTGACACGCTCTTCCCCTCTTCCTCTCGCTCGCAGGGGAACAAGACTTTAGCCCCCGGCGACGCCTACCGCAGGGACCAGAAGAAAAAACAGCTCGCCAAGAACAAGGCTGCGCGTAAGGAAGCTCGCGAGGATGCTCTGCAAAAGTCGGATATCGGAAGCCTTCGAGCGGAGCTAAAGAGGCTCCAGGCTGAGAAAAGCATGAACAGAGAGATGGCGCGGGATAAGGAGCAACGTATGAAGCAGCTCGAGAATGGGATCAAATGGCATGAGGAGCAGCGCAAGACGAACGCGGGGAAAACACCAGCGCCAGCACCCGCCGTGCCCAAGGTGAAGGGTATCGGGGCCCTGAAGGGACTGGAGGTCGTCGTCGCAGGCAGCACAGGCAGCAGAGGGCTTGGATTGGGAACGTTCAGGCCACAGGACTCCGTCTACTATCACCCGACGCTCAACCCGACTGGGAGGCCCCCGGCAGGTAAGCCGCAGAAATACAAGGCGGCCTCTGAGTACCATGACGAGGAGGACGCGGGCGCTGACGAGGAAGACGAGTACGAGTACCAGGAGTTGGACCTGGTGGTGCAGGGCGAGGGTCCGCTCTTGCCGCCGCCAGGGGCGCCAGCGACGCTGCCCCCACCTCCAGGTCCACCCCCCGGGTCACCGCCGGGGGCACCGCCGGGGCCGCCCCCTGGACCGCCCCCAGGGCCGCCCCCTGGACCGCCCCCTGGACCGCCCCCTGGACCGCCCCCTGGAGGTGCACCCGGTCCTCCGCCCGGTCCTCCGCCCGGTCCTCCGCCCGGACCGCCTCCGTCAGACGACGAGGTCCCGTTGCCGCCCCCTCCCGGACCACCCCCCGGAGTGGAAGATGAGATGCCCCCGGTCCCTCCCCCCCCGCCGGCGAGTGCCCACCTGCTTCCTAACCCCGGACCGCCGGGAATGGCGCCGCAACCTCAGATGGTCCAGATGGTCCCAGTCCAGATGGTTCCTGTGCCTGTGGCTCCCCAATCGCCACCACCCCCGCGGTTCAGGCAGGTCACGTCCGCGCCGCCTATTCCAAATCCGAACAATCCGGTAAGGTCCGCTCCGCCCCGCTCGGTTGCGGCGGCGACGTTCACTCGCGCGGCGGCGCCGACTGTCCAGAAGCTGGTGCCGGCGCAGCACAATCCAGCGCTCAAGGCGCTCGTGCCTGCTTCGGTCCGGATCCAGCGGCAGAAAGAGGTGGTACCACCATCGAAACGACAGCGGGTCCTAAACGCCGCGCCAGCGAAGCAACCGGCGCCCGAGGAAAAGAGTGGAAAGGCGGCTGAGGATGACCAATATCTCGGTTTCCTGGATGAGGTCGCACACCTCGGTGCGTTCGAAGGTTGAATGAAACTTCACACAACATAGCTCAGTAGCTAGTCTAAATGTAGTTGGAAAGAATAGCAAATCAAAGAAAACGTGGCATCACCACTGCCCCCCATACAACATGTAGTTGTCCACGCGCGTGGGATATCCGAAGACGTCGTCTGCCGTCGCCGCCTCGTGCCCATCAGGCTCACATTCCACCGCACGCCCAAGAAGGTGCGGCTGGGATATGACCAGCGTAACCAGGTCCTCATCTTCGTGTTGTCGTCGTAGCTCCACCATGGTGCGTATAAGCTCGGATGTGTCCATCGCGAGGATCGTCGGCTCCTCGAACACGCACTGAACCGCGGCTCTCAGCCCCACGCCGAGGACGGACGATACCCTGGCGAGGGTGTCTGCAAATTCCTCCGGCGTAACCGTATGGCCGCACAGCGCGCGACGCGACCGCACGAGGAAGTCGTGGTGCCTCCTAGTTATGTGCGCGTTCATATCCGCCACTCGACCGCCCATGTATGGACCGCTTGGGACTCCGTGGAACGGAGCGTCGTACGCTGCGTACCAGCAACTCTCCTTCAGTGTCTCCCACTCCATGGAAGTTTTGGCTCTCTCACGGCCAAAGTCCACCTTTTGCCAGAGCGCCTCGATGTCGGTGTAGGTGCTGGCGACCGCCCGAATGCCGATGCGGAGCGGTTGACGGTGTCCTCTCGACGACATCGTCACCCTTCTCAAGTCTCTCGATGAAGTGAGCGCGTGAAGGTGCCGCGCGCAGTACGCCAGCGAAGACATCCTTTTTGCCGCGAAGAATTGCCAGAGAATCTATTCGTTCGAATTGAGACCGTAGTCGCGGCCCTCCCGAGGGCTCTTCTCAAGCGTTCGACGGCGATTTAAGCCTGTGATAGAAGCGATGACGGGTTGCCACTCAATCGCAAGCGGACCACGTGCACTTTTTCGCTCGAGCACGTCGAGCGAGAGCGCGAGGCGGTGGACTGTCGTGGCGAAATAAAATGGCGCGCAGGTGCTGACCTGGCGGAGTTGCTTTTCCGGAACCCCCCAGATCCTGGATGTTGGCTGGTTGTTGAGTTCCCCTCGATCGAGAGCCGTTGAAATCGACGAGCTGTGTGACTGGTGCGCGGTCAGAAAATCGTCGTCTCGGCACCCCGAAGACGAGAAAAATGAAAAAACGCCGGCCGGATCGCGACCGACCAAAACTGCAAAAAAGGAGCACTCGAAATATCCTCCGCCCTTTGTGGTTTTCCTCATAGCCCAGACCGCGATGCACGTGGTGAAGCCCGCGAGGCGCCTGTCGCACGACGGGCGCCCAAGCGGATGGGGTAATACGTCGGACATCGAGGATGTGCCAGCTGACCTGCGGGTGGTGTCGCTCCTGCCGTCAGCCACCGAGATAATAGGCGCGCTCGGAATTCGGGAACGGTTGGTCGGATGCACGCACGAGTGCGATGCGTGCCCGGATGAGTGGGGGATGCAGGCGGCGCTGGCCGCTGGAGTCAGGAGGGTGACCTCCAGCGCGATAGATCCTCACGTCACGACGCAGAGAGACATCGACGCTGCGGTCAACGAGCACGCCGCCACGGCTGCGAAGCGCGAGGTGGACGCCGCTCGGGGCGCCACCGCCGCCGCGTCGGGAAACGACGAGGGGGACCCACCGCTTTACAGCGTAGACAACGAGCTCGTCGCCGAGCTGAAACCCACCGTGATCATCACCCAGTCTCTGTGCAAGGTGTGCGCGGTGAGCGAGGACGACCTCAAGGGAGCCGCCGCGTCGTGCGGTCTCCACAGCGACGCTCCGGCAACGCTCACCGAGGTTGGCGCCAGCATCGAGAACATAGCGGCGGCGTGCGGGGTTCCACAGAGGGGCAAGCGCGCGCGGGAGAGGTTCGAGGCGCAGCTGGCGGAGGTGGCAGGAGCCGTAGCCGGAGCAAGATCCAGTGGAAAGTGCGGTGTCAGGCCTTCCGTGCTGCTCCTGGAGTGGCTGGACCCCGTATTCGACGGGGGGCACTGGGTGCCCGGTATGATGCGGGTCGCTGGGTGCGAGCCGAGCCTCAACTCCAAGGAGGGATCCAGGAGCAGCAGGAGAGAGTGGAGCGACGTGACGGCCGTGGACCCAGATGTGGTGCTCGTGGCGTGCTGCGGATTCGATCTACGGCGCAACGCGGCGGATGCGGCAGCCGCTCTGGCGGTGAATAATGGCGACAACCCCTTTGCCAGACTTCGAGCCGTGAGGATGGGGAGGTGTTTTGTGTTGGACGGCAATAAGTATTTTGCGAGGCCAGCTCCCGCGTTAGCAGTCGGGGCTGCTTTGGTCGCGAGGTGCGCGCACGACGGTGATGAGAACGTTGTGGCTGCGCTCGAGAGCCTCTCATTTTATCCCGATTGCGCAAAGCTGGACGACAGTCGCAATCTCGCATGGGCTCGAGTGGAGGGTGCCGGTGCGCAGACCACGGAACTCAATAATCTGTTGAGACAGATGCCAGAGGCGGGTTTCGAGGAGCCTGACGTACCGGATATTGAGGATTTTGATGGACTGCACGAGGAGGCATGTGCGCGGGGGGATCACTTTTACATCGATCCCAAAACTGGGTACATGGTCATGACGAAAATAAAGCACGAGGCTCGAGGGCGGTGCTGCGGGAGTGGTTGTAGGCACTGCCCATTTGCGCACGTCAACGTGAGAGACAAGGCACGGTGCATACAGGTGCCCGCGATGCTGTACACACCCGTTGATGGTATCGCGTCCGATGTGGTTATCTTGATGTGGAGTGGGGGCAAGGATTCGTTCCTGGCTCTTCGCGCCATGCTCAAACCTGGCGGTGCGCTCCACGACGTCGGACCATCGGGTGTCGTACTGCTCACTACGTTTGATGCCACCTCTCGAATAGTTGCACATCAGGAAGTGAGTGCCAAAGACGTGGAAAAACAGGCTCAGCACCTTAATGTCGGTCTTGTCGGCGTGCCTTTGCACCGTCACGCCGGGACAGGATACGTTTCGCGCCTTGAAGCCGCGCTGGAGGTTGTGACCAGTCTTGGATGCAAAGTGAAAGCGCTCGCATGCGGAGACCTGCACCTGGAGCACATCCGATCGTGGAGAGAGGAGGCAGTGGGTCGTGGGCTGGGGATGAAAATTCTGTATCCCGTGTGGTCCGATGTCGCTGGTGAGAACTACGCGGCACTGACCAAGGATCTCGTCGCCAGTGGTGTGCCGTGCACGGTCACGGCCGTGACTGATGAGGCCGCCGCCGCTGCGGGCGCGACGGTGGGAGCCCAGTTCACTCCAGAGCTCTCTAGCAAACTTCAAGCATCAGGCAAGGACGCGTTTGGGGAAAAAGGCGAATTCCACACCTTGGCGCGGGTGTGGAAAGTGCCGCGTGAGCTCGCGTTGGGAATCTGAGAATGTTTCTGTATAATCAGTTGCCGGGATCCTCTCCGGTCGCTTGCTTCACGAGCTGTTTAAGATCCGCCATCACCTTTTGCTCTCGCAACGCCTTCTCCTCGTAATTGATCATCGCGAGCGCCGCCTTTTCCTCCGCGCTGTACACCTGGTTCTCTTTTCGGATGCGAATCGCGTTCATGCGTGAGTGCCTCGATCCACTCATCACGTATCCGAGGTCCTCAAACCTGGAGATCTCATCTGCAGAGAGGCCAACCTCACCGCGACGAGGGATGCGCTTACCACTCTGAACGAAGGCAGCCATCGCGTCTCCTTCCCCGGGTCGGAGGGCACCGCCATAATCTCCTGGTTTCGCATGTGCAGCCGTTGGAGGCGGCGCAGGTCCGACGAAATGGTCCTCTTCAGCAGCCTGTTCTGCAGCTCGCGCCGCTTCTGCTGCCTCCGCTGCCTTTTGCTGCTCGAGGAACTCTCGGAACCGGC
>MDTE01142857.1_pt1 | contig 20384 bp, 19 predicted proteins | sample 811231 | NCBI WGS metagenome assembly MDTE01 (sample SAMN05326651, study PRJNA326480) | marine metagenome | isolation source: seawater | place: Indian Ocean: Red Sea | collected 2010
AGGCCCATGTGAGAGACATCGAACAGGCCGGCGGAACTTCGTGTGGCAAGATGCTCTTCCTGTATCGAAGAGTACCATATTGGAAGTTCGTACCCATGGAAATCCACAATCTTCGCACCCTCAGAAACATGGAAATCGTATAGTGCGGTTCGAACGAGCTCGTCGGTCATGTGACCCATCGGAGCCATTCGGTGGAAAAACAACTCGGAAAAAAGATGTTTCTGATGATGCGCAAAAATTGCAACTGTTTATATATGTCAGTCGCGACTATACAACTGCAGGTTGATATGATGTCCAAGGATGCTAAATCAGAAGTCAAAACTCGAGCCGGAGTTGGAAAAGAACTCCGTCGAGTAGGAGTCAAGTCTGCGAGCAGGCCGTCTAGAAGAAGAAATACCGAGTCAATTTCTGGATCGTGCCAAATATGCGGAAGCAATTCATGGGACTCTGACGAGATCAGAGGAGAGACTACATGCTCGGATTGTGGCTATGTTGCCTCAGAGAATATGATTGATCCGGGAGCGGAGTGGGTCAATCACTCGAATGGAGATGATAGGAGCAGGGTAGGATCACCAACAACTCTGACCCTCTCTGACAAGGGCCTTTCTACTGAGATAAGGAGGTCGGACCTAACGGCAGGCGGAGCAAGGAAGCACGGGCTGACTGGAAAGGCTCTCAGAGACTGGAGAAGGAGGCAACGAATTGATCAAAGGAGCAAGACCAGAGATAGTAGGAGCCGGAATCTCGCAGTTGCTATGCAATTCATCAGGGACCGAGGCGACCTGACTCCACAAATTGAACAGGAAGCGGCCGCGCTTTACAGGCATTCGGTTGAAAGGGGTCTTGTTACGGGAAGGAGCATCAGGGGAGTCGCCGCCGCCTGCGTTTATATTGCCGCTCGTGAGGCCAGGATTCCAAGAAAAATTGAAGACGTCGGAGAAGCATTTGACATGATATCCGAAGTAGAAATGAAGGAGTTAAAGAGAACAATTAGGCTAGTGGCACGAAATCTAGGAACTCATCATATCACCGGTCCAGAGGAGTACTTCGAAAAGTTTCACTCCGACTTAGGCCTTCCACCGAAGATACTTGGTGAAGCTCGAGATCTATGGTTTGGAATCAAGAACGACCTATCCTGGCAGGGAAAGAAGCCTTCTGGAATAGCAGGGGTAATTCTCTATTTCGTCTCGCAAAACAGCAATTCTACTAGAACTCAAAGGGAGGTCTGTGAAGTTTGTGGGATTAGCGAAGTCACACTGAGGGGACTTCTAAAAATACTTAATCAGATGATTAAGTAAAGGATATCAGTATCTGTATTCTTCCTTCTTGAAAGGCCCATTGATAGGGACGTCTATGTAATCCGCCTGATCTTTTGTAAGTGTGGTAAGTTTTGCTCCAATCTTTTCTAAGTGTAGTCTGGCTACTTCCTCATCTAGATATTTGGGGAGCGTGAAAACATTGTTTTCATATTTGTCTCGATTCTTCCACAAATCAATTTGGGCTAGAACTTGGTTTGCGAAACTATTCGACATTACAAAACTGGGGTGGCCAGTGGCACATCCGAGATTGACCAACCTTCCGGAAGCTAGTAAGAAAATACTGTTCCCGTTGGAAAAGGTATAGCGGTCCACTTGAGGCTTGATGTTATCGTGGTCAGCATTACTTGACTCTAGCCGATCGACTTGGATTTCATTATCGAAGTGTCCGATATTACAGACTATGGCCTGATCCTTCATAAGTTCCATGTGCTCAAGAGTGATTACGTCTTTGTTTCCAGTTGCAGTCACATAGATATCTGCTGTACCTAGAGTATCCTCGATTGTATGTACGTGAAAACCTTCCATGGAAGCCTGAAGTGCGCAGATTGGGTCCACTTCAGTCACTATGACCTTAGCTCCATGAGATTTGAGTGCATGAGCGGAGCCCTTTCCAACGTCCCCGTAACCGCAGACTACCGCTGTTTTCCCAGAAATCATTACATCAGTTGCTCTCTTAATTCCATCGATTAAGGACTCCCTGCACCCATACAGGTTGTCGAACTTCGACTTGGTGACTGAATCGTTGACGTTTATTGCAGGGAATAACAGTGATCCTTCGTCAACCATCTGGAGCAGCCTATGGACTCCAGTAGTTGTTTCTTCAGACACGCCCTTACAATTTTCTACAATTGAAGTCCAGAAATTTGGAGACTCGATGTTGACCCTGACTAGTAAGTCTTTGATGCATTGTTCTTCATGGGATTCGGAATTTGACTTGACCCAGTCACTTCCGTTTTCCAATTCGTATCCTTTGTGAATTAACAACGTTGCATCTCCACCATCGTCAACAATGAGTTGTGGGCCCTTGCCTCCTTTATGGGACAATGCCAAAAGTGTACAATCCCAGTATTCTTCTAGACTCATCCCCTTCCAGGCAAAAACTGGAATGCCAGATTCAGCAATAGCGGCAGCGGCATGATCTTGGGTTGAGAAGATGTTGCAACTAGCCCATCGAACGGAAGCCCCCAGATCGACCAGTGTTTCAATGAGAACTGCAGTTTGGATGGTCATGTGTAGCGAACCGGTTATTCGAACATCTTCCAGTGGCCTCTCAGAGGAGTACTTTTCTCTAATTGCCATCAGACCCGGCATTTCATGTTGAGCTATCTCAATCTCTTTCCTTCCGAAATCAGAGAGATTGATATCGGAAACAAGATATTCGGGGAGTTCTAAACTGTTCTGTGATTGCATAGAATTACGAAAAGAAAAGTCGGTTTCAAGGTTTGTATACTGAATCTCACTGAATCTTCTTTGCCCAAATTATTGATTCGAAGCCAAAGAACTCCCAAGTAAACATCCCAACACGATTGAAATATCTGTGGAGTCTGTCAGCAACCAGTCCAATTGTCCAAGGTATCGTAGGGCGATACTGGCGACATGAAAATGTTATTTCGAAGCCCTTTTCCTTGAGAAAATCAATTATTTTGGAGAAGTCGGGTGGAGAATCGAGATGCTCAGCATTATCATAGTAATTCAGGCATCCTGACCCTCTAGATGGAAAATTGACCGAAATTTCTGCAGGGAAAGCAAGATAGATTGAACCTCCTGATTTTACTCTGTCTGCCATGCTTTCCAATGTAGACCAGCGATCAAAGCAGTGTTCCAAATTATGTGAAGAAATAACTACATCGAATTCTTCATCTATAGATGCAATGCACTCGCTGAATGATTTGGGTTGGCATTGAATATACCTGTCTGCAAAATTGAGATATTCGGGTCTTGCTTCAGATACATCCAGGCCACAGTAATATGAATCCGGGAGTTGTATTTTTGTTTTTTCGGGAGATTGATTGCCACATCCAATATCCAGAATAGAGGGGTTTTTACCAAATCTCCGGAGAAAGGACCACTTGCCTTTTCTTCTAAGAAAAAATGAGGCTAAGCGGCTGACAGGAAGCATGTATGTTCGGAATCGATAGGGTATTTCTTCTTTGGGTATCTTCAATAATTTTATGAATTGAGATGAAAAATACTCTGTTAAAATAAGACTAAAAGATACTTTATTTCCGATGGTTTATGGCAAGGGCAATTATATTGCTCCCTGCTAAAAACGAAGAAAGCGGAATTGGGGAAGTCATTGATAGAATTCCCTCCGAGGCAATCTACTCCGAGGGTTTCGATCCAGAGATTATTGTGGTGGATGGAAATAGCGAGGATTCTACCGTAGAAATTGCCAGGGGAATGGGGTCTAGGATAATCATACAGAATAGCGGTCCTGGAAAGGGGAACGGAATAAGGGACGCACTGGAAGAAATCAACAGGGATGAGGGGAAAACGGATGAGGACATCGTCATAATGCTAGATGCAGACGCAACATATAGTCCCGAAGATATCCCCCGATTTATTGACGGTTTGAAAGTGAATGAAGTTGTATGGGGGAGTCGGCTCCGTGGGAAAATAGAGAGTGGTGCTATGAGCGCTACTAATAAACTTGGAAACAGGATTTTGAGCCTCTCAGCTACCTTACTTTTCTTCAAGAAAACTACTGATCTTTGCACAGGTTTCTGGGGTTTCAGGTCGAAAACACTCGAGGGTTTGCATCTGACAGCAGAGGGTTTTTCGCTTGAAGCAGACTTATTTTGTAGTGTCGCGAAAAAAGGTGTGAAAACACTAGAGATACCGATAGATTACGCAAACAGAGAAGGCGTTTCAAATCTCAAGTGGTACATTGATGGGCCCAAAATTTTTCTCAAAACATTACAAAAGAGATTTAGAAAGATTTGAAATCAAGTGACTTCTATCCAGAGAAAAATTCTCCTGTAAGGAGAATTTTCTATAATTGGCCCAATTGAATAAAGTTCCACCTCCAAACCCCACAATCCTTCATCAAACAATGCAAATTCGTAATCAAAATTTCTACTCGTGCTATGGGCCAAAGTGAAATTATCTTGAAAAGATGATATTGCAATGTTTTCTTCAAATATTGGGTCGCCAATAGATGATTGATTTGAAGATTCATCGAAGCCGTAGTACAAATGAGTAAGTTTGAGCTCGTAAGTACGTGACGATCCTTCTTGGTTAGAGACTCCAATAGAGATTTGGTTTTGTTGACCCAGTGGGGATGAAAATGGATAAGACTCGAAAGAATTCGATTCATCTAGAAAATATAGTTCAGTAAAAGACTCGGGTTCCATGGGAGTGTTTCTCACTTCAAGCACAAATGAAGCAGTTAAGGCTGAGCCCACTAATAGGCAAAGTGCGATAATCTGGTTAAATCTATCCAGCCCTCTTGGAGAGGGAATTTGAAAATCGAGCTCAAAGTTGAATCGATCTTGGATTTCTAAATTAGACCTCCTAATTAATGCAATCGAGGTGAAAAATGTAGAGATAATTGAAATCTGCAATTCAAAGGATATCCTGGGGCTAAGGCCCAAAATCTCGAAAAATAAGATTACGAATGATGAAGTGACTATGCTTATAAAGAAAGAAGGAATTATTCTATCAAAGAACGATATTTTTGATTTGGCTAGATCCCTGAAGGTGGAAGCGAATTCTGATTCTTCTTCGATCCTATTACTCGGAAAGATGGAAGAAAAAATAGCATAACCCGAGACTATAGAGAGATGAAAGAATACTAAGAGGGAACTGAATGATGAATCAGGCAGGAAAAACAACAGAGGAGTGGATACGAGGCAGAATGCCAGTAATACTTGTAAATCATAAATCCCATTTGAACTAACTTTGATATTCATAGTCACCACTCCAAAGAAAGGTATCTTTCGTCAATAATGCATTCTCCCCTGGATAGCCATACAGAACCCCCGGAATCATAAACGACTGAAGTTGATTGAAAATTCGGATTTGGGTCGAAGTCTTCAATATTTTTCGGAATAACGCCCCATTTCTCGGAACCGGAACGACTGAAGATCCAGGCCTCTCCGTCTTGCAAATTCTTCCGATCTAGGAAAATCATTTCAGCAAAACTTGCCGCTGATTCGGTTTCGAAAGCCTTCTGGCCCTGATACCGGATAAACAGCCTAGAACTATGGTAGTCGGCCCAGATACATTGCCTTGTTTCCAAATCAATTGGGGCCGAGTTATACCAAATTGCTGCTGCCTCTTCGGATTCTGAGAAGCGGGCCCATTCAACTTCAGAATCCAGAGCCATCCTGTGATCTTCTTCTGTGAATTGATATATGAATCCGGAGCTGAGCAGCAAATAACAACACATAGTCGTAGGCAGAATAGCTCTTTCCAGATTAGAGATAACTCTCACTTTCTCGGATGTCAGTGCAAATGATTGATTCAATCCTTGAATGGTAAATGGGGCAAGGAACATCAGAATCCAATGGTAAACTCGGTCAAATTCTATGCTAAGTGCAATATAGGGGACGGTGAAGACTAGTGCAGCTAGCACCCAGCTCCCAATTGCCAGAGAAAGAGCGTTTCTTTCTGGGCGACTGAGGTTTTCCTTAGACAATAAGCTGATAATTGCAGGTACGGAGAGAGCAGTGAGAATCAAATAAAGGATTTTGGTAATTTCGTGAAATAGTTGAAGCCTGTACGTAACTGTCTCCGTGGGTTGAGTTGAGAAAATTGCTCCCCAGATACCTCTCTCAGCAATCGCAGAAGTAATTCTATCCACGATAAACTGTAGAGCATCGATAATAACTCCTCCCCCAGCCAAATTATGCCATAACACGACGAAAAGAGAACCAAAGAATAAGTGTCTGAAATTTAGAACGGGATTCGTGGCTATAACTCTAGACTGTAGTTCCTCCATAGTTGCTATTCCCTCTTCATCGAGTAAAATGCTATTATCGATCTGGAAACTCAATATCTCTTCATCATCGGATTGAGAGCCTACATCTGTCTTCTCTACTTGCTCCGTGAATACTAATTCATCAATTTCCTCTTCGGATGGCCTAAGAAAAGTGATTGTGATGAAGGCGGCATACGATGTCCATAACAACGGATAAAGAAGAATCGGGGTCCCGTAATGAGCCAGTGTCATCATAAATAACAGTGGCACGACGTAAATCCTTAGCCTGTACATCCTAATGGAATCAGAGGAAAATAATAGTGCCAACGCTGTGAGAAGGAACACTTCAGCAAAGCCCTGCCTTGGCATATTTGTCATACTCACGTAGAATTGGAAACAGAATGGGGTGAGAAGAGCGGCGAAGAACGAAGTCTTCCTGGAGAAAACCTGAGAGTAGGAAAAGTATAGCAGTAGAGGGACGAAAGAATAGATAACTGGGTAGACAATTTTCAACGTACTGGTAAGTGAAATCCCCCCCCACATGGCCAGTATTGGAAGTATTATCTGGGTGCTAAGAATTGTGGAGTAGCGATGAGTTGACAAAATATCTATCGAGCCCTGTTCTATAACTCGATTTGCCCAGAAGAACTCCAGCTGGATATCCCCCCCCGTAATTCCTGAAGAGACGAGAGAATGAGTAAGGATCATCGACAGTGAACAGAAATATATTGCAATATAATCCCCAGAAACTCCTCCTCTATCGACGATAGTTGGGAAAAGAGATATTGTAAAAATTGCCAACATTGTTCCCAAATTACTTCCAGTGCGATTTAGAAGCAGAGGCCCACAAACCGCCAACAGGATGACGATGCAACACGTGACAATTATCGCTCTTGATGGGGGCTCGAATGTCAAAATTATGCTGCTCTCTCTCTGTATTCTTGAATTATAGTTACTTTGTAGTAAAAATGTCAGAAATAGGCTAATGTAACCGGTTGTCCACCACTGCAGTGGATTTGAAACCTCAAAAATCCAACCTAGTATCTGGACGGTTAATCCAACCAATATTATCCATGAAAGCGAAAGCGCGAGAACCAAGATGAAATCAGAGTTCAATAAAGCACCTTTCCGCCTGGTAAATAAGATTACTAAACCGGGTACAAATAAAGCGTAGGCCAACCAACAAATCATGGAGAAATAACCCAGAAAGGCAATATCGGATACTTCCGAAGCGGGTCTGCCAAGAGCACATGCCAAATGGAGACTCAAAATAGCTCGATTTACTGTGGATTTAGTTAAGGAAAATTCATTACCCGATGCTAGATTATATTCTGACTTGAAGTCCAATGGAATTGGGTCAATTTCTTCCATATTATCTGGCGAAGAAATTTCTTCTTCTGATTCCATGTAAGAGTTATCTGACTCCGTTCTGACCGAATCATCGTCTGATGAGCCGTCCATATTCCTTATTCCGCCGATGGGTCTGTTTAATACATCCGACTATTACGCTTGGATATGCCAAGGTTTACTGAGTGGAGGGAAACAGAGAACGGCACTTAGAGGGCTCATTGGGATGTGTACTGAAAATTCATAAATATGAATTACTCAAAAAATATGGTGTTTATTGATGGATGTAAAGAAGACCGAGGTCGAAGGAGTTAATATTCTTCGGCCCGAGGTTTTTCAAGATGAGCGAGGGTTCTTCTATGAAAGTTACAATAAAGAGAAGTTAGAAAAGATGGGGATATATCTAAATCTCTGCCAAGATAATCATTCAATGTCAAAGGAAATAGGAACAATAAGAGGTCTCCATTACCAAATCGAGCCCATGGAAATGACAAAAATAGTCAGAGTGGTGAGCGGCGAGATTCTTGATGTGATTGTAGATATAAGGAAGGGATCGCCAACATTTGGGGAATGGTTTTCGTTTCATCTTACATCGGAAAATAAGAAACAGGTTATTGTTCCACCCGGGTTTGCACATGGATTCTGCACGTTGGTAAGAAATACAGAGGTATTATACAAGGTAGACAAGCATTATTCCAGAGAGCATGATAGAGGAATAAAATGGGATGACCCAGAGATTGGTATTGATTGGCCAGTCAACAACCCCATACTATCTAAAAAGGATTTGGAAAATCCCCCATTAGCTTCGGCGGAGATTAATTTCACATATGAGGAATGAATCATGCGAGTTCTAGTTCTAGGGGCAAATGGCCAACTTGGAAGTGATCTTGTGAGAACTAGTGTTAGTGAATTCGAAGTGATATCTCACAAGAGGAAGGACTGGGACATTAGGAACAATAGCACGAGTTATTTGGAAAAGATTGGTCCCGACATTATCATCAATACCACCGCTTTTCACAACACCGAGAAATGCGAGGAAAGACCTAGTGATGCTTTCGAGGTAAACTCTGATGCCGTGAGAAAATTAGCAGAATATTGTAAGAGTAGGAACATTGTTCTGATGCACGTCAGTACTGATTGGGTATTCGACGGAAAAGCAAAATCACCATATCTAGAAAGTTCAAAAGTAGGTGCAATCAACACATACGGGGAATCGAAGCTTGGCGGTGAGGAGGCCATAAGAGCATGCCATGATTCGCACTACATCGTCAGAATTTCCAGTGTTTTTGGAGAATCTGGCGTGGGAGGGAGGGGGAATAATTTTGTCTACACAATGATCAATAAGGGATTGGATGGGAAGGAGATTAGAGTTGTGGATGACATTGTGATGTCCCCAACTTATACGCTAGATGCGGCAGAAACTATCTGGTCAATTCTCGCTGAGAAAAGGGACTTTGGAGTTTACCATGCCAATAATAGTGGAGAGTGTTCATGGTTTGAATTTACGAAATCAATAATAAAAAAAATTGGTGTGGACACCAATGTTGTTCCGATTAATCATACATCATTTCCCACTATTGCGGAAAGGCCCATGTTTTCAGCTATGGCAAGCGAAAAAAACACTTGCGGGAGATCTTGGGAAAGGGCATTATCCGATTTCTTGGAATCTATAGAATAGATGTCGAGGGAAGGAAATTCCTTCATGATAAATCTTGATTATTAGTGGCCAATAATGTTTGAAAACTCAACATCATACTTATCGAAACACTGCTTCCAAAGATAATGTTCTTTTACCCTTCTGAGGTTTTCTTGCCCGATTTTTTCTCTTAATTCCACATCGGATTCCGACCTATCAATTATCTTGGAGAGTTCTTCGGAGTCTGAGAAGAAGTCAGAAACATTGTTTAGAACGTGGCGATTGAAAATATTATCGTGAGCAATTACGTATTTACCCAAAGACATTGCTTCGAGTAATGATGGATTTGTCCCTCCTGCTGAGTGTCCATGTATAATCCCGGTGCAGTGGGCTCTCAGCATATCTAGTGTTTGTAAATCATAAATGCCTCCAGTCATGAAAATTCTATCACGAGAGTCAAGTCGGCAAATTGATTTGAGTTTTTTTGAGTATCCAGTGTCCCAAACATCCCCAACCACAATTAGGGGGAGTTCGGAGTTTGAATCTACGAATCCGCGAATAATATGGTGCGTATTGTTGTCGTTCTGCAATCTAGCAACTACCATCCAGTATTTCCCAGGAGAAATATCGGGAATATTTCTCCCAATTTTTTCAAGTGTTGAGGTTTCCCAAGGTATTTTCCCGGGAATTGAAACCCCGTATTCAATTACTGCTGTCTTTCCTAAATCATGATCAGGAAAGGCTTCTATTAGCTCGGGATTGTCGTGAATTATTAGATCGGAGTTTCTAAGAGAAGATTTTACGAAGGACTTGATTAGAAACCTTTCCAGTTTGGAATACTTACTTCTTTTCCATTCCAATCCATCACTACTAGTTACAATCTTAATCTTTGGATTTAGAAGACGAGTGGCCATTATTGCTTGCGTACCCATTCCCGCTAGAATGTACATAATATCACACTTTCTTGCAAGACGTAAATAGAAGTATAAATCGTTGATTCCTTCGTAAATTTTCCTCAGGGAGTATATCCGAGGGGGTTTTGTCGGAAAATATACCAACTTTGCTCCATTGTAATGCTCAAGTTTTTCTTTTCTGGGGCGACCTTCGCATGCTACAATGACATCATGCCCCCTTTCCACCATGTGCTTCACAAAATGATCAGTAAATGTCTCGTAGCCGCCGTAGTTTGGAGGGAGGCCTCGTGTCCCAACTATCGCTATTCTCACGACAATAACGAATGGCCCAAGGTATTTAGAGACCATAGATTGGATTCTTATTTCGTAGAATTTTTGAGTCCAAAAAGGGCAATCAATCCACCTGAAATTAGACTTATAGATGATTTTCTACCGGAAGATGAGAAAATGAGAAATGGGGCGGAAACTATCCCCCACATAATTGAGAAAAGTGAGCAAATCGTACGTACTAGAATCCCGATTAAAATCCCTCTATCCTTAGAAACGTACAATCCATGTCCTAATAGAGAATTATGGATTACAAGTCTTGAGACGCCCCCCTCATTATTCCTTACTGAATTATAGTCTATTGAAGCAATGTCTGATGAATAGGATACTTTGAATCCTGATTCGCGCACCCTGAAACATAAATCTGCCTCTTCGACATACATGAAGAATCTTTCATCGAAGCCTCCTAGGTCAGAAAATAAGGATTTGTTAATAACCATTAAATGGCCATTTATCCAAGGTATATCTGGAAGGAAATTTGTTTCTTGATCGATATTCTTTACCAAGCCAAAATATGACATTCCTAAGAACTGAAATGGCAATCCGATCCAGTGTCCAAGAATCCTTGTGACAGAGAGTTCCTTTCCCACGGAGTCGATTGCTTGACCTGAAATGCCAACTACTTTACCTCCTAAAACCCCTATTTTTCCACTTTGAAATATTGACCTTATTGCCTTCTTATCAAAAGATATCAATTTCGCATCTTGGTTCAGAAACATAACTAGATCACAATCGATCGATTGTGTTCCTAAGTTGCACGCGGTCCCAAAACCAGAATTTTCAGGGTTTTTGATGATATTGATACTCGGAAATGATGACTCTAAGATTTCAATAGTATCATCTGATGAACAGTTATCGACTATGTAAATTTCATCTTGATTAAAGTGGCCCAACAATGATCCTATACAGTCAGAAATGTATTCCTCACCGTTGTAGGTTACGATCAATACTGCAATTTCCAACATTATTCCGCCATGTAAGGTTTGATTATTGTAAAGAGTCGGCTGATGAGATATTTCTAATCAATTTAGCAGGAACGCCTGCAATAATACTATCCTTTGGAAATGACTGAGTTACAACAGCTCCCGCGGCGATAACCGAATTATCACCAATCTCAACCCCATCGAGAATTGTGACCTTTGCCCCAATCCAGCATCCCTTACCAATCTTGATGCCTTTCCTAGACAACCCCTGAAGTCTGATTGGCTTAGATGGATCATCAAAAATGTGGCCTTCTGGATGGCAACTGAAATATGCGCCAATTATTGTATCATCGCCAATTTCCACTCCGCCCCCCCCTCCAATATGAGCGAAGTCATGAATACCGACTCTTTTCCCGATTGAAATGTATTCTCCTGGATTATCAAATGTCTCTGAAATTACGACTCTACTATACGCTCCAATTCTGGTATATTCACCGATAGTTAGCTTCTTTCTACCAAGCCCACTCAACAGGGCTCCTTCATGAATTCTGACAAATCTTCCAAGTTGGACATTTTTCAGATGAGAAATTCTCACTCCTGGTCCGAGGAATAGCATTCTTGGATATCGGCCCCTGAGAATTAAGAGCCAGGATCGGACCCACCATTTTCCCATTGTCCAAGCATAAGACCGGATCATGCTCCCGCTCACGTCTTTATCAATAGTGAAATCAGGGTTCATTCTTCTAGCAATTTTAGTTAGAAGCCAACGAAACATAAGTATCACAATACGGAGTTATTTTTTTCCGAGACCTAGTCTGTTGATGGTGTCCGCAATTGTATAATCTAGTCCATCCTCAAACGAAATTCTAGGCTCCCATCCTAATGACCTCAATTTTCCATCATCTACGCTGTATCTAAAATCGTGACCTTGCCGATCGTTAGTGTGTTCAATAAGTTCGGAGCTCTTTCCAATACGTCTTAGAATCGAATCAATCATCTCCAGATTGTTTATTTCATTTCTTCCAGCAATATTGTATATTTGGCCAACTTCTCCTTTCAAAATTATATCCAAGATTGCTTGGCAATGATCCTTGACGTATAGCCAATCTCTTACCTGCATCCCACTACCGTAAACGGGAATTTTACAATCTTGCGAGGCGAGTTGGATGACCTTAGGTACCAGCTTTTCTGGATGTTGTCTGGGTCCAAAATTATTGGTACACCTCGTGACAATTACTGGCGTCCCGTATGTATTATGGTGCGAAAGTGCAACAAGGTCAGAGCTAGCCTTGCTGGAACTGTATGGAGATGAGGGATTCAAGTGTGAATTCTCGGAAAAAGAGTCGTGGTCGGTGGAGCCGTATACTTCATCGGTGCTGATGTGTATGAAGAGAGAGACTCCCACTTTCCTTGATGCCTCAAGTAAGACATGGGTTCCCAGAACATTACTAACCATGAACTCATATCCTGATTCTATGGACCGATCGACATGTGACTCGGCGGCGAAATGGATTACGCATTCTGGTTTGAAATTTTCAAATATCTCAATGACTCTGGCATAATCCGAGATATCGCATTGTTCGAAAAAATATCCTGAATAATCGGATACTATCTTGAGGTTGTCTGGATCTGCAGCATAAGTAAGTTTATCCATATTAAGCAAATCTATCTCCATCTCCTGGTAGTTGTTTGAGTATAAGACGTGATCATCATCACAGGAATCAAATTCTATATCACAGAAGGAATTCAATATATGGTGAATAAAATTACTTCCTATAAAGCCACAACCGCCTGTGACTAGTAAACGACTGGGCATTCTCCTAGGCAAAATCATCCCCATCTTCGCGGAAAATGGGGTTGCATGTAATTGCTTCCTTGAGAAATAATATTGAAAAGGCATAAACTACCAAAGAAATTTTACAAGATAAAAATTCGCGGCACTCATGAAGGGAATAGTTCTTGCAGGTGGTTCTGGATCCAGACTTAGTCCCCTAACTGATGTACTGAGCAAGCATTTGTTACCGATATACAACAAACCCATGATTTACTACCCGATATCTGTATTGCAGAAATCGGGAATAAGGGAAATTCTGATCATTTCAACGCAGAATCATATTGAGATGTACAGAGACTTACTGAATTCTGAAAATTTTCAAGACGTTGATTTCAGTTATTGTATCCAAGAAAATCCAAATGGGTTACCTGAAGCCTTCATTCTTGGAAAAGACTTCATTGGAAGTGACGATGTTGCACTAATTCTCGGTGACAACTTGTTTATTGGGGATGAAGTGAGTTTTGAGATCAACAAGATTTCTGATTTTACCGGAGGCGTAATTTTTGGAAAGAGGGTTGAAGATCCTGAGAGATTCGGAGTTGCGTTCCTAGATGAAATGGGGGGGTTGAAAAGAATAGAAGAGAAGCCCAAAAACCCGGAAAGCAATATTGCTGTAGTAGGCCTATATGTTTACGATTCGAGTGTGGTAAATAGATCTCAGAAGTTGACTCCTTCGGAGAGAGGGGAATTAGAGATTTCTGATTTAAACAATGATTATCTGAAAGATGGGGAATTACGATTAATTCAACTGGGCGATTCCACGGAATGGCTAGATACCGGTACATTCGACAGTCTCTTAGATGCTGGAATAATGGTGAGGAGAAAGGTACATGAAGGGCATTTTCGGATATAAATCTCTGAAGGAATGAATATATGTCTCGTGATGTGGAGAGAGATGTTCTCTATGTCACTGTTGGTGGATTGATTGCCGCAATTCTAGGATACGCTTTTTGGTTTGTCGCATCGTTTCTTTTTTCATCTGAAGAAATTGGTTCCACCACCCTCATTATTAGTGGGATTTTGCTGGTTTCAACGATATCCAGATTAGGAATTGAAGCGACATTTCTGACGACGTTGTCGAACCCTGAGATAAATAAGTTGAGACTAGAAAAGATGATCTCTTCTGGAATAATTATCTCATCTCTGGTCGGACTAATTATCTCACTAATAATGACGATTTTCTTCTCAAATTACTTTTCTGGTTTACATGGATTGGGAGGATTTTTTGTCGTGTCTTTAGTCATAGCTGCATTATCTACAATGGTAGGGATGGACGTAATCTCCGATACCCTACTCTTAACCAGTTCTAATTCGAGATGGCTCCCAATAAAACAGTCATTATTAGGCCTAACCAGAATATTTAGCCTCTACGTCATTGCTGAAATGGGAATAAGAAGAGGCTTGATTACATCATGGACGATTGGACTATTTGCCACATTAATCCTCGTTTGGGGGATATTATTGAGAGGATATTTTCGACCTAGAATTACATCAATTAGTGAAAATCTAGAAATCGTTTCTTTGACATTCGGATTGAATATCTCAAACCTTAGCATGATAGTTTTCCCAAGTATTGGATTATGGATAGGGTCTTATCAAAGTGCAAATAGATGGGGTCAAAGTGCTGCGGGTGAATTCTTCATTTTATGGATGATTGGCTCATTTGCTCTGATGCTTCCTCGAACTTTCTCAAGAGTACTTACAGTTCAGGCGACCGAAATGAGAGGCACCCCTATTTTGTGGGATAGAGGATTCATTGCCAGTGTGATCGTTGGTTTGTTAATTGGCGGAATGGCATGTATAATCCTCCCATTATTCTCAGGCATGTTTAACGAATATGGAGGGATTCAATTCATGGCTTGGGGACTGGTGTCAGTTCCAGGATACATAGTCTACAATTATGTTGCAAAATGGAGAGTTTCGGAAGGAACTTGGAAGCTATTATTCTCGCCGATTATTGCAATAGGAGTTTTCGGATATTGTATGGCTAATGTGGAAATGGATCATGCTAATTCAGGGATAGTTTGGCTACTTTCACTTATCTTCATGAGTTGTTTTTCTTGGGCAATAGAGAACAAAGGAAATCGGACGATATCAATCAGTTAGATTCCACTTCTCTATACCTTTCCTCAAATCTGGCCATAATCTAATTAGAGAATCGCTCATTTCTGAATAGCTTTGAATTAATTCTGATGGTAGTAAATTAAGATTAAGTTCCAATGTTTCCCTTACGGAGGACGAATTTGCTCTAACAATGAATCTGGCTATCCTGATTTTTAGTTCGTCACTGGGAATTAACTTTCCGACAAATTTCTTTATTGGGTTTTCCTTATCATAAATCATTTTCATCAGAGTTTTTGATCGTGGTCTCCCGATTATGTTGTGCCTTTCGGAAAATGTGGGAATTTCAGAAATTTCTCGTAATCCGATAAATTTACAAATTTCCTTGAAGATTGCCTCGAATTTTTCTCGAGAAACCAAATCCTCATAGATCACTGGCATAATGAATTCCTGACCGAACTCGGCGATGTATCTGTCCAAGGCTGCTGTATAGAAACCATTACCGAAATAGTCAATTTCTGGGGGGTTATCGGGCCAATTACTGTAACTCTCTGCAAATGCCTGATGCAATTCTCTAGATTCTAAGCCTTTTCTGGATGCCATTTGCCAGTGTGATCTAGCGCGATTATATGGGTTTCTAAGTAGAACTACGAATCGTGGAGTATTTTCTCCATGAATCAGAGAAATTCTTTCCGCGGATTCTGGGGAACAAAGATAATCAGGATCTATATCTCCACGTATCGAGTCGTTTCTCTTGCTATCGAACAAAGAAAGATACCATTCCAGTCCCCGAGAAAAATTTTCAGTATCCGAGAAAAAATGTGGTTCCTTTGTCCTAGGAAGATTGCAATAATACTGCCTAGATAGCCAAGCAAATAGGGAAGTAGTGGCCGCCTTCTGCGCCCCTATGACGTAAAAATCAGGAAGGCTTGTTTCGGGAACACCATTCATAACACCTCGAAACTAACACATCATTTCATTATAGTGGAATGACTGAAAAATAGAGATTAATCGCAACCGTCTGATTGGCATGAAAGTCGACACTTTCCTGGTTGGGGCTTCGAAGTCGGGAACTTCGTCACTATCGAATATTCTCGCTAGTCATCCAGATGTATGTATGTGCCAAATAAAAGAGCCAAACTACTTTTCAGATGATTTACCGCAGGATGTATTTTCAGAGTCGCATGCAAAAAATCTGGATGAGTATCACGGGTTATGGGATGACTGCCATGATGATTGCTCTGTATTTTGTGAGGCTTCTGTCGGATATTTCTATTCCAGAATGGCGTCTGAAAACATAAAGAGGTATAATCCGAATGCAAAGATTCTGGTTATGTTGCGCCATCCCGTAGGGAGATTGGTCTCAGCACACTCATTTAGACTAAATTCTGGAAATGAAGATGTAGAATTGCCAGTGGAGGCCTACAAACTAGATTCCCTCCGAATGAGGGGGAAATCCCTTCCAAAGGGGTGCTCAAATTTTCGCCCCTACAGAGAGATGATGGACTATGCTACTCAAATCGAGAGATTCCTAAATTGCTTCCCAAGAAATCAAATCCATATCGTGCTGATGGAAGACCTAATTGAGAAACGAGATGAAACAGTAAAGAAGATCTGGGGCTTTCTAGGAATTAGAGATGTAGAAATAGAAGTCCTGCCACATGAAAACAGAAGTGTCTCAGCAAGGTCGAGGTTTGTTCTGTCTTTGATGTCCCCTAATTCATTTCTCGTAAGAAGATTTTATGTGCCACTCAGGAAATTTAGAATGATTAAATGGCTGGGACAAACCATTAGAAGAATGAATCTGAAAGAAGCCAGAAATGTATTATTAGAAGAAGAGGAAGTAAGATTTCTGGAAAATGATTTCAGGGAAATGGTTGATCGGACAGAAAAATTGACAGGAGTTGAACTGAAATCAAGATGGGAAGGGTTTGCCTAACTTTTCAATGAAGAATATAACTCAAAGTGAGATTCAAGAGACTGCCGATTGGAGAAGATATTCCCTCCAGTCGGACCAATTACAATCTCCATCCCCCTATGTTCTGCGATTACTCTTGACATTTCTTCGTAATCTTCCGGATTATCAAACAGAAATGCTCCCGGAGTAGAATTGTATTCAGAAAGTGCGGCCAAATTTGAACCGATCACAGGAGTACCCAAAGACAGTGACTCGGCCACAGAAATTGCATACGCCTCTGAGTCAGAAAGAAGAGCAAAATAGTTCACATTCTGAATTTTTTCCAAGAGCTTTTCACGGTTCAGGAATGGCATCCATGCGATATTATTTTCTAAACCCAATGATTTTGATAGATTGTGAAGATTCTTCTCTTCGGGCCCACTTCCACAAATTTCCAAACGAAGATTGACTCCTTCAAAGAGTGGAGAGTCCAGAAGGGAGCGGAACATGGAAATTATCCTATCGACCCTTTTCCTCCTTACAAAATGGCCAAAGTACAGGATTTTCAAGTCTGATTCCCATTTCTTAATGGACATATTCCCGGTCGAGGATATGCCCGGAGGAATGATTCTGAAAGGTATTATGACGTTCATAACAGATTTTTCATATGCTTTCATCTCAAATTTGGAGTTGAATATAATTGAGGAAACTCTGCCGAGCGTCTTTCTTCCGAGAGTACGATTGAATAACGAAAATAGTGGCCTCGCAAATCTAGAGCTAATTGCCACATCCAGATGCGGAGAGAAAACAATAGGAATTATTGGGAAGTTTTTTGATAGTGATCGAATGATGGAATGCGATAGCAAATTCATGTGACTGTGTACATGGATGATGTCGGGATCAATTTGTCTGATTGTGGCTTTCAGACTTCTTATTAGAGCTGGACTTAGATTTAATGGCGGACTGAGTTTCGGGCTAACCAATTCGTGAAAATTCGAGTGGTTTCTTATTTTGTCTTCGACTTTGCTCTTTGGCTGAATTATGTGCGCATCGACTCCTTTTCGCAATAAACCTTGGAAAGTCTCCCTTATGTTGGTATTTATGCCTCCTGGGGACAAGGCATCGTCATAGTGAATTATGGCTACTCTCATTTTCATTCCCATCGTAGGTTACAATGATAGTTCGATTAGTTCACAAAGGATATGACCAATTGTAATGTGCATTTGCTGTATTAATGGGGTTGAATCAGAGGGGACAATAAAACAATAGTCAGATATTTTGGAGACCTTACCGCCACTATTGCCAGAAAATGATACAGTTGTAGCGCCTAACGCCCTAGCTTCTTCTAGTCCCTTTACTACATTCTTTGAGTCTCCAGAAGTAGAAATTCCGAACGCAACGTCGCCCTTACCGACTAAGGCTTCGACCTGCCTTGAGAAAACAGAAGAGTAGTCGTAATCGTTTGAAATAGCGGTTAATACAGAACTATTGGTAGTTAGGGCCACAGCCGGGATAGGTTTTCTTTCCACCAGGTAGCGCCCGACGAATTCAGCGGCGAGATGCTGCGCATCTCCAGCACTACCTCCATTTCCAAAGAAGACTAGTTTTCCACCGTCCTCGATTTTCGAGGTACATTCAACGGAAAGGGCCGACAGAGATTCTGCAAAATTGGAGTCTCTGGTTACCATGTCCAGTAAATCTCTACTTTCTTTAAGTCGTAAAATTATTCTTTCCAAAGGTGTCATTGTAACCACGCAGTTGAGCCTTCCTTTGTGAAATTACAGGTCATCACTATCCCATCCATCCCCCTTAACCAAGTTATAACCCTATTTCGGTTCTCGAATGGGACAACAAGTAGCATGAATCCTCCCCCTCCAGCCCCACTAATCTTTGCACCTATTGCCCCTCTCTCATAACTCCTAGTGATTATTTGCTCTAGAGAGTTTGAAGAAATTGAAGAGGAAGTGCGCTTCTTATCCTCCCAACCCTCTCTAATTATGTTAGCAAATCTGCCTATATCCCCATCCTCGATTGATTGGATTAAATTTGTGGCATTACTCTTCATCTTTACTAATGCTTCGAAGGCGACAGAGTCTGATTCGACAATCTTTCTTCTCTGGCCTTCTATGATAGCAGAAGAGTCTCTAGATTTACCTGTGAAGTAAAGGATTAACGATGCCTCTAGGGTTTTCCTGAATGAAGACTCGGAGCTTATTTTGGAAACAGAAACTCGTCCTTCTGGGTGGAATATCATGTCATTTAGACCTCCGTATGCCGCCGCGAATTGGTCCTGCATTCCTCCTGAAAAACCACAATCTTCCCTTTCGACTTTGTAAGCCAATTCGGCGAGGTCGTGCTTCTTGATCGGTACATTGAACCATTTTGACAGAGCATTCAGGAGTCCGACGCATAGGGATGAAGAGGTACCCAAACCGGAACCTACAGGTGAATCTGAGAATGATTCCACCAGAATCGGAGGGTAATCTGCTATTTTTCCAATTCTCAGAATATTCTCAAGAGATTTTCTGAATAGAGGCATATTTCCAGAGGATTCAGATACTCCCAGTTCAGAAATCTCTCCGGTATCGTAAGAGATGAACTGTGTTGGCTTTTCATGAGATTCTGATACTCTGACATGGACGAATCTATTGATTGTAGCATTTACAACTCTCCCTCCCTGAATTGATGAGAAATCCGAAAGATCGGTTCCCCCTCCTGCGAGACCTAAACGCAAGGGAGTCCGGGACCAAACGCTGCGTTTTTCCATAATGCTGGGCTAATGCTGATACCTATCAATGCAATTGAAAATAGATTCTGAAATGGTGGACGCTGGGGGATTTGAACCCCCGGCCTTCTGGTTGCAAACCAGACGATCTTCCAGGCTGATCTAAGCGCCCTGAACTAATCGGAGAGGTCCCTCATTATTGAGTCAAACCGTTGGGATAAAATCCTAATCACGAGTAATCAGGCTTGGAGAAATTGCCAGAATCCCCATTAGAGATATGAATAGAATTACCACTAGAAGGTCCCTATCCCCCTCTACAGAATTTTCTTGAGGTATCTCGGGCGGTACTACTTCTGGGTTCGGCTGGTTGTGCACGTCTTCGTTGAAAGTTACGGATAAGTTCTCTTCTGAGATTGATGAGTTACTCATTATTTGATGTCGGAGTTGGATAGTTCCTGGAAGGAGGCCGTTCTCAGGTCC
>MDTE01158862.1_pt1 | contig 20378 bp, 19 predicted proteins | sample 811231 | NCBI WGS metagenome assembly MDTE01 (sample SAMN05326651, study PRJNA326480) | marine metagenome | isolation source: seawater | place: Indian Ocean: Red Sea | collected 2010
AATTTGTTTAGAGAGAGAAAAAAATTTAAACTAAAACCAAAAAAGGTTTTTGTAAAAAAAATTAGACTATTGCAATGCCAGAATAAGGGATTATCAAAGTTTGAAATTGAGTGTGGTAAAGGTTTTTATATTAGAAGTTTTGCCAGAGATCTGGCCATATCTTTAGGGACTTTTGGACATATTTACAGATTAAAAAGAACAAAAGTTGGAGTTTTTTCATTAAAAACTGCAATTTTACTGGACGATTTGCTAAAAATAGTTCAAACGCACTCAGAATTTAATTGTATCCATACTTCTATTTCAATGCTGGACGACATCTTGGCTTATGAAATTGAAGATAAGGAAGACCTAGAAAATCTTTCTTTGGGAAAATCGATTGGTATTAATTTAAACAAATTGATTAAACCTACTTTAAATTCTTTTGATAATAGTTTGTTATTTTTATCAAAAAAAGGAAATATAATTTCTTATGGCAAATTAGATGGAAATTTGTTTAAACCAAAAAAAGTTTTAATATAGGAGAAGTGATGTCGATAAAAAAGGATGTAAAAAAAGAATTAATAACTAAATATGCGAGCACCAAAGAAGATACAGGATCACCTCAAATACAAATTGCTGTTTTAAGTGAAAGAATAAATAATCTTATAGATCATTTTAAATTACACAAACATGATAATCATTCAAAAAATGGTTTGGTTGCTCTTGTTAATAAAAGAAAAAAATTATTACTTTATCTTCAAAAAAAGAATAATAAAAAATACAAAGAACTGATTAAAGAATTAAATATAAGAGGATAGTAAATCCAACAATTAGAAAAGAGAAAAAATAATGTTTAAAATGAGTAAAGTTGAATTAGATTGGGCAGGAAAAAAGTTAATTTTAGAGACAGGAAAGGTTGCAAGACAAGCAGATTCTTCTGTAATTGCAACGTATGGAGGAACAGTAGTTATGGCAAATGTTGTAGCTGCTAAAAAAGCAAATCCAGATATGGATTTTTTTCCACTTACAGTTAATTACCAAGAAAAATATTATTCTGTTGGTAAGATCCCGGGTGGTTTTTTTAAAAGAGAAGCAAGGCCAACAGAAAAAGAAACTTTAATATGTAGATTGATTGATAGACCTATACGTCCTTTGTTTCATAAAGATTTTAAAAATGAAACTCAAGTTACATGTACAGTTTTATCTCATGATCAGGAAAATGATTCAGATATACTTGCTCTTATCGCTACAAGCGCTGCAATTACTTTATCTGGTTTACCATTTATGGGACCTCTCGGTGCAACTAAAATTGGTATGTTAGATGGAAAATTAGTTGCAAATCCAACAATATCAGAAATTAAAGAATCAAATTTAGAATTAGTAGTTGCGGGCACTAGTAAAGGAGTACTCATGGTCGAATCTGAAGCACAACAACTATCAGAAGAACAGATGTTAGAAGCTGTTGTACTTGGGCAAGAAACTTATAAAGAAGTTATAGACGCAATTATAAATCTTGCTAAGAAAGCTGCTAAAGATCCTTGGGATATTCCAGAGAAGGAAGAAGAAATTAAAAATTTACCGATTGAAATTGAGAAAAAATATAAAGCAAAATTTATTGATGCCTACAAAATTCAAGAAAAACAAAAAAGATCTGAAACATTAAATGAATTAAGATCTGAGATTGGCGAAAATTATGAATCCGAAACATTATCCTCAGTAATTGTAGGTGACGCAACAAAATCAATAGAAAAAGATATTGTTAGAGGAGAATTATTAAAAAGTGGTAAAAGAATAGATGGACGTGACACAAAAACAGTTAGACCAATAAATTGTGAAGTTGGAATTCTTGAGCGTACACATGGCTCAGCTTTATTTACTAGAGGTGAAACACAAGCACTTGTAGTTACTACTTTAGGAACTGGGCAAGATGAACAGAGAATAGATGCAATTGAAGGCGAATATAAAGAAAATTTTATGCTCCACTATAATTTTCCACCTTATTCGGTTGGGGAAGTAGGGCGAGTAGGATCAACTAGTAGAAGAGAGATTGGACACGGTAAACTTGCTTGGAGAGCTATTCATCCAATTTTACCATCAAGTGAAAAATTTCCTTATACTTATAGAGTTGTTTCAGAAATTACTGAATCAAATGGCTCTAGTTCAATGGCAACTGTTTGTGGTACATCACTTTCACTAATGGATGCTGGTGTTCCTTTGGAGAAACCAATTGCTGGAATAGCTATGGGTTTAATTAAAGAAGATTCAAATTATATAGTTTTATCAGATATTTTAGGGGATGAAGATCATCTTGGAGATATGGATTTTAAGGTAGCTGGTACAGAAGATGGCATTACTTCGTTGCAAATGGATATTAAAATTACCAGTATAACTTCTGATATTATGAAAGAAGCATTGGCTCAAGCTAAAGAAGGCAGAATGCATATTTTGAATGAAATGGCAAAAGCAATTGAAAAACCTAGAGAAAAAATTTCTAATTATGCCCCTACCATAACTACGCTACAAGTACATAAAGATAAAATTCGTGAAGTAATTGGAAAAGGTGGAGCTGTTATAAGAGAAATTACTGAACAAACAGGTGCAAAAATTGAAATTGATGATGAAGGACTTGTAAGTATTGCAGCAGTTAATGCAGATTCTAGTCAAGCAGCAATAGATTGGATTAAAGGTATTGTTGAAGAGCCTGAGGTAGGAAAAATATATGAAGGAAAGGTTGTTAAACTAATGGAATTTGGTGCCTTTGTTAATTTTATGGGTTCGAAAGATGGTTTAGTACATATAAGTCAATTAAAAAATGAGAGAGTTGAAAAAGTTAGTGATGTAGTTAATGAAGGAGATATGGTTAAAGTTAAGGTTTTAGATATTGATTCAAGGGGAAAAGTAAAACTTTCAATGAAAGAAGTTGATCAAGAATAATATAATTAATATTCCAAAAATAATTGGTCATAGAGGGGCAAAGGACTTAGCTCCAGAAAATACTTTGAACTCAATTGAAAAGGCAATTAATTTAGATTTAAGTTTTGTTGAGATTGATGTTAAAATAAGTAACGACAATATTCCTTTTTTGTTGCATGACGATGACCTTGACAGAACAACTACTGGGAAAGGGTTACCATCATATTATAATTATTCTGAAATAAATAAATTAGATGCTGGGTTTCATTTTTATAAAAAAAAAAACAAATATTTATCCCCCAACTTTGAAAGAAGTTTTATTTCTTTGTAACAATAATAATTGTGGAATTAATATAGAACTAAAACCAAATAAAGGCTTTGAAAAAAAAAATGTTGAGGCAATTATAAATATTCTAAAAAAATTTCATTCAAAAATCCCAATTTTTTTTTCAAGTTTTGATATTCAATCTTGCATTTTAATTAAAGAGTTGGTTCCAGATTATTTATGTGGATATTTAGTTGATAATCTTGATACAAATAATTTTGAAGATATATTAAATTTAATTCAAAAATTTAATTTATTTTCATGTGGCCTTAATACTAAAATTATTAATTATGAATTAGTTAATATATTAAAAAAAAATAATATCTTCATTACTGCCTATTCTCAAAAAAATATCAAATACAAAGAAGCATTTGATTTGTGGAATTTAGGCATTGATAGTATTTTTAGCGATGATCCTAGGGATTTAAAATTTTAAAGCTATTTGTTTGGCATTCCCTTAATATTAAAACCACAATCAACATAGTGAACCTCACCAGTTACCGAATTAGATAAATCACTAACAAAGTATAAAGCAGATTTACCTAATTCTTCTAAATAAACATTCCTATTCAAAGGTGAGTTTTTTTGAGTGTATTTATAAACATCCCTGGCGTTAGCTATAGCTGCACCGGCTAAAGTTCTCATTGGTCCAGCGGAGATTGCATTTACTCTAATATTTTTAGAACCCAAGTCTACACTTAAATATTTGACGCTAGTTTCTAAAGCAGCCTTTGCAACTCCCATTACATTGTAATTAGGCATTACCTTTGTGGATCCATAAAAACTAAGTGTTAATAAACTACTTCCATTATTAAGAATTGGTTCATATATCTTCGCAATTTTAGTAAAAGAAAAACAAGATATATTCAGACTATTAATAAAATTATTTTTTGAGGTATCAATATATCTACCATTTAATTCATTTTTGTCTGAAAATGCAGCTGAATGTATTATAAAATCTATATTTCCCCAATTCTTATTAATAATTTCAAATGAGCTTTCAATAGAATTATGTTTTCCAAAATCACATTCAATCAAAAGTTTTGAATTTATTTCATTTGCTAAAGGTTTGACTCTTTTTAAAAGAATTTCATTCTGATAAGTAATTGCGAGCTCTGCACCATTTTCGGATAACTTTTTTGCTATTCCCCAGGCTATTGAGTGGTCATTTGCAATCCCAAATACTATACCTTTTTTGTTTTTAATCATTGTACTTAGAAAAAATTAAAGTTGCATTTGTTCCACCAAAACCAAAACTGTTTGACATAACATTATTTATACTTTGATTTTCTTCACTTTGTAAAAGAATATTAAAATTTTTAGCTTTTTCATCTAATGTTTCAATATTTGCAGAACCGCTTAAAAAATTATTATTCATCATTAAAATACAGTATATTGCTTCATGAACACCCGTAGCTCCTAGTGAATGACCAGTTAATGATTTTGTTGAGCTAATTTTGGGTGTTTCATTTTTAAATACTTTTTTTATGGCTTCTAATTCTTTAATGTCACCAATCGGAGTACTTGTGCCATGTGAATTAATATAATCAATTTTTCCTTCTAAATTTTTTAGGGCCTGTAACATACATCTTTCTGCACCTTCACCTGAAGGCTGAACCATGTCATATCCATCAGAAGTTGCTCCATAACCTGTAACTTCTGCATAAATCTTAGCCCCCCTGGATTTAGCATGTTCTAATTCTTCAATGACTAAAGTTCCACCTCCTCCAGCTATTACAAAACCATCTCTGTTTAAGTCATACGCTCTAGATGAAGTTTTTGGCATGTCATTGTACTTTGAAGATAAAGCACCCATGGCATCAAATAAAATAGATAAAGTCCAATGTAACTCCTCCCCACCTCCAGCAAAAATTATGTCTTGTTTACCCATTTGAATAAGTTCAAAAGCATTTCCAATACAATGAGAGCTTGTCGAACAAGCTGAAGAAATAGAATAATTCACCCCTTTAATTTTAAAAGGTGTCGCAAGTGTAGCTGAGTTTGTACTAGACATTGTTCTAGGTACCATAAATGGACCAACTTTTTTTGAGCCACTTAATTTACCAATTTCATTTGCTTTAAATTGATTTTGAGTTGAGGGTCCACCAGAACCCATAATAAGACCTGTCATTTCATTTGAAACTTCTTTATCTTCTAAACCAGAATCTTTTATAGCATCATCCATTGATATAAAATTAAATGCAGCGCCATCCCCCATAAACCTAAGGAGTCTTCGATCAATTTTATCTTCTAAATTAATTTCAGGTTTGCCATGTACAAGACTTCTAAATCCATATTCTTTGTAATCAGGTGCTGATGAGATACCGGATTCTAAATTTTTTAAATTATTTACAACAGTCTCTTTATCATTACCAATACATGAAACTATTCCTAATCCAGTAATTACAACTCTTCTCATTAATTTTAGTTATTAGAAGTAAAAAGCCCAACTTTCATATCTTTGGCTTCATATATTGGTTTTCCATCTGCTTTAAGAACTCCATCAGCAACCCCTAAAATTAACTTACGCAAGATTAATCTTTTTAATGAAATATGATAAGTTACTTTTTTCACAGTTTGTAAAACTTGACCAGTAAATTTTACCTCTCCTACGCCAAGTGCTCTGCCTTTTCCTGGCTGCCCTAACCAACCAAGATAAAATCCCACTAACTGCCACATAGCATCTAAGCCTAAACATCCGGGCATAACCGGATCATTTTTAAAGTGACAATCGAAAAACCAAAGATCAGATTTAATATCTAGCTCAGCCTCAACTTCTCCTTTTAAAAACATTCCCCCATTTTCATTTATATTGGTTATTCTATCAAACATTAACATTGGAGGCATTGGTAGTTGAGCATTCCCAGTACCAAATAAAGCACCTTTAGCGCAATCTATTAGTTGTTCATATGAAAAAGAATTTTGCCTCATATTAAATTAAATACAGTTTAATTGTTATATTATCAATTATTTTAAGATTTATTTAAATAACATTTAATATTTTTTTTTAAATTTATATTTTGTAAATCACTTTTTATTACATTTAACAAGCTCAAAATGTTAGTTTCTTGATTTAAATTGATAAGAAAATTAATAGTTTTTTGAGCAGTTATTAAGCCAGTCATACCTGCTGCAATTCCGGATATTCCTACTGTATCACATCTAGGTAAATCTAAATCTTCTTTGTTAGGAAATACACAATTTAGACAAAGATGATTATTTTTTTTATTTTGAAATAAAGCTATTTGAGCATCAAATCCCACTACTGAGGCACTTAGCAAAGGTATAGATTTATTTACGCAATACTCATTAACTAACTTCATAGTTTTCCAACTATCAGTTGTATCAATTATTATTGATGAATCATTTAACTCAAATATATTATTCTTATTAATTTTATTATCAAAAATTTTAATTTGACAATTTGGGTTAATCATAAGTAGTTTGTCTTTTGCAACAGTAACTTTTTTTTTATCAACATCTTTGTAGTTGAAAAGTATTTGTCTATTTAGATTACTATTTTCAATAAAATCTTCATCAAAAAATTTAAAATTCTTTAAACCTGATAAAACTAAATATTTTGCTAAAGGACAACCTATTCCTCCTAACCCAATTATACTTATTTTAGCTGCAGCTAATTTTGATAGATTAGTTTCTGAAAATTGTTTTAGAATAAACTGCCTGCTAAATATTTCATATTCAAAATCGGAATACATTCTTAATTAAAATACAAATTGTTAACAGTACTAATAATTTTTTTAGCACATTTAGCTTTAGACATTTTTGGAAAAGAAAATTTTTTATATTTAGTAATTAAAGTAATTTTATTATAGTTTGACCCAAAAACCTTGTTGCTATTATTTATATTGTTATAAATTATTAAATCACATTTTTTTTCATTTAATTTTGATACTGCTCTTTGTATATTTTCAGTTTCTGCAGCAAAACCTATTACTAATTTGGGCCTATTTTTTCTTAATGTTCCAATATATTTCAAGATATCAATATTTTTTTTAACCTCAATTTTTTTTATATCATTTTTATTAATCTTAGAATTAAATTTGTTTTTTGGCTTAAAATCGCTTACAGCAGAAGCAAATATCCCTATATCAATATTTTTTATTTTTTTTACTTCTTTAAACATATCGTCTGCAGTCTTAATTTTTATTAGTTTTACTTTATTAGGAGCGCTTAAATTAGTAGGCCCACTTATTAAAGTCACTTTCGCACCCGACAATACTAATTGCTCAGCAATCTCATAACCTTGTTTACCTGATGAATAATTAGAAATATATCTTATAGGATCAATTTCTTCTATTGTTGGGCCTGCCGTTACTAGGCATTGTTTACCTTTGAATATTTTTGTTAATTTAAGATTTTTTATTATTGTATTTACTATAAGTTTTTCGTTAGCCAGTCTTCCAAATCCTTTTTCTCCACAATATAGTTTTCCATATTGAGGCCCAACAAATTCTATCCCGTTATCCTTAAGAAATTTTATATTTTTTTGATTAATCTTATTGTTCCACATTTGTACATTCATTGCTGGAACAAAGATAATTTGTTTATTTGAAGCTAACAAAGTTGTTGATGCTAAATTATCACCATAACCATTTGCAAATTTTGCAATTGTGTTAGCAGTAGCAGGACATACAACAACTAAATTAGCTTTTCTTGATAAATCAATATGAAGCATTTTATTATTTTTTTCAGAATTATCTGTATAAATTTTCCCATTAGTAATTTTTTTTAACTTACTAATATTTATCATTTTTTTGCTATTTTCAGTTAATATTATTTTAATTTCTATTTTATTATCTACTAATAATTTAATAATGGATTCACATTTTTTTGCTGCTATTGAACTACTAATTATAAATAAAATTTTCACTAAATTTTATAACCAATATGAATAGATACTATTCCATCAAATAAATTAATATAATATACATTTTCAAAACCTATTTTTTTTAAAGTTGATTTAAGTTCTTCTTGGTCAGGAAATAAATCTATACTTTCACTTAAATATTTATATGCATTTTTATTTTTCGCAATAAGTTTACCAATCATTGGTAAAACTTTTGATTTATATTTATTATAAACTCTTGATGTGGAAAAAGAGTTTGGAGAGCTAAATTCTAAACAAAAATATACCCCACCTGGTTTTAATATTCTTAATGCTTCTTTTATTGATTTTTCTATATCAGTTACATTTCGTAAACAAAAAGATATAATATATTTATCAAAAGAATTATCTTTAAATTTTAATTTTTCAGCATTACCTTGATGAAAGAATATATTATTATTAAAAATTCCCTTTTTACCTATCTCTAGCATTTCTTTATTAAGATCAATTAGATGAAGTTTCCCTTCAAAATTTTTTTTTAAAATATGTTTTGCTATATCTCCTGTACCAGAACCAACATCTATGATTGATTCACCTTTTTTTGGATCAATAATTTCTACAAATTTTTTTTTCCACAATCTATGAAAACCAAAACTCATTAAATCATTCATTAAATCATATTTATTTGCCACATTTGAAAAAGTTTTTTGAACTAATTTAGTTTTTTCTTTTGCAGTAACTTTGGTATAACCATAATTCGAATTTAATTTATTCATATATTTATGCCAGAACTTCCAGAAGTTGAAACTACAGTTAAAGGTTTAAACATATTAATTGGTTTTAAGGTTATTAATATTAAACTACATACAAAAAAACTAAGGTATATAATACCAAATTCAATACATAAAATAAAAGAAAATTCAAAAATAATATCAATAAAAAGACTTGCCAAGTACATCTTAATTGAATTTAGTAGTAATTATACTTTAGTTATACATTTAGGAATGTCTGGAAGATTAAAAATTCTAGAGAAATTTAAACAAATTGAAAAACATGATCATTTTGTTTTATATCTTGGAAAGTCAAAAAAATTAGTATTCAATGATCCAAGAAGATTTGGATTCATTGATTTTGATCAAACCAATAAAATTTACTTAAGAAAATATTTTATGATATTGGGAGTCGATGCACTTAGTAATGATTTAAACTCAAATTATATATTTAACAAAATACATAAATCTGATGTTCAAATTAAACAAATTTTATTAAATCAACATATAATTGCAGGAATTGGCAATATATATGCTAGTGAAATACTTTTTGATTCAAAAATTTCACCTTTTCTTAAAGGTAAAAATGTAAATAAAGTTAAAATAAAAAAACTAATTAGATCAATAAGAAAAATTTTACTAAAAGCCATTGAATATGGAGGTTCTAGTATTAAAAATTATGTTTCATCTGATGGTAAACTAGGCAATTTTCAAGATAATTTTGTTGTATATAATCAAGAAGGAAAAAAAATTTACAATTCTAAAGTAAAAAAGGTTGTTCAGTATGGTAGAGCTACTTTTTATTGCCCTAAAATACAAAAATAAATGAATAAATTTATATTTATTGACATTCAGAAATTTAAATTTAGTTAGAGTTATATATATGGCAAACCATAAATCAGCAAAGAAACGGTCAAGACAAAGTGAAGCAGCTAAAGCTATAAATGTTCAATATCTAAGTAAAATTAGAACCAATCTAAATAGCTTTGACTCTGCTATTAAAAGTAAAAACATTGAAGAAGCTAACAAATCGTTGAGTAAGCTAAATTCATCTATGGCAAAAGCTGTAAAACGGGGAATAATCAAAAAGCAGATGTTATCAAGAAAGTTATCCTCTTTATCTAGTCAAATTAAAAAAATTTAATTTTTTTTAAAATTTATTGCTTTTCTTCTTGCTAAAAATACGTAAAGAGTATTGACTATCTTAAAAATTAAGGGTGATAATAAAATTGGTTTCGCGACTTTTGATTTTTTTCGTGAAATTTTAATATAAAAAATCGACATTGAAATTAGGGGGCTAATGGAAAATAGTTTTGATGATTTTACGGAGAATAAGTGGCCCTCACTTAAAAAAAATATTAAAAAAATTGTTGGTGATACAGCATACAATAATTGGCTGAAACATTTGTATTTTATTTCACTTGAAAACAAAACAATATCTTTTGCAGTACCAACTAAATTCTTAAGAGATTGGATAGTAAATAATTATGCAGATAAGATAAAATTAGAGGCTAAAAAGTTTATTGAAGATATAGAAACTATCAAGTTTTTAGTAAAACCAGTTGGAGGAAGGGTTGTACCTGGGACAGCTAGAATTATCAAAAATAATGATAATCACGGTAAATCCTCAATGGATATTAGGTCTAATCAAACATCTTATCCTAATGATTTCGGTGCGCCTCTAGATCCAAGATTTACATTTGAAAATTTTGTTGTCGGAAAGCCTAATGAATTAGCTTTTGCAGCATCACAAAGAATAGCTGAAGCAGAAAAAGTTTCGTTTAATCCTCTTTTTTTATATGGGGGTGTGGGATTAGGAAAAACTCACCTTATGCATGCAATTGGATGGAAAATAAAAGAACAAAGACCTGACAGAAAAGTAATTTATCTTTCGGCCGAAAAATTTATGTATCAATTTGTCAGAGCGCTTAGGTATAAAGACACTTCTGCGTTTAAAGAACAATTTAGATCGATAGATGTACTTATGATAGATGATGTGCAATTTATTAGTGGAAAAGACAATACCCAAGAAGAATTTTTTCACACATTTAATGCCTTAATAGAACAAAATAAACAAATAGTAATTTCTGCTGATAAATCACCATCTGATCTAGATGGAGTTCAGGAAAGATTAAAGTCTAGATTGGGATGTGGTTTAGTTGCAGATATACATCCCACAACATATGAATTGAGATTAGGTATATTAATTGAAAAAGCTCAAAAAAGAGGTGTTGAAATTCCTCCCAAGGTTCTTGAGTTTTTATCTCACAGAATTGTTTCCAATGTAAGAGAAATGGAAGGAGCCCTTAATCGCCTTGTTGCGCATGCAACACTTGTTGGAACTTCTATAACTGTTGAGACTGCTCAAACTGTTTTACAAGATCTTTTAAAATCTAATAATAAAAAAATTACAATAGAAGAAATACAAAAAAAAGTGGCAGAACATTTCAACATACGACTTACAGACATGCATTCACCTAGGCGTTCAAGATCTGTTGCAAGACCAAGACAAATAGCAATGTATTTAGCAAAATCTATTACTTCAAGGTCATTACCTGAAATTGGAAGAAAATTTGGGGGTAGGGACCATACAACTGTAATGCATGCAGTAAAAAAGATAGAAGAACTAAAGCACCAAGACAACAATTTTAATGAGGATATAGAATTATTAAAAAGATTAATAGATTCTTAAAATTTTTTTATTTATAATCTATTCAATGAAATTTATAGTACAAAAAAGTGTAATATTTAAAGCAATGTCTCATGTTCAAAGCATTGTTGAGAAAAAGAATGCTTTGCCAATTCTTTCTAATATTTTAATTGAAGCAAAAGATAATAACATTATTTTATCTTCAACAGATATGGATATATCCATAACTGAAAAAATAGAATGTAGTATAATTGAAAATGGATCTACTACTGTAAATGCATCAACTTTATATGATATAATCAGAAAATTGCCAGAAAACAGTGAAATTGAGTTAATTTCAAATGATGGTAAAATTTTAAGCATTAGATCAGGAAGCTCCAGATTTTCATTGGGTTGTTTACCAAAGGAAGAATTTCCAATAATTGAGTATGAAAATGAAGGAGTCAAAATTAATATTGATTCTCAAGTTTTTTTACAACTTATTGAAAAAACAAAGTTTGCAATATCTAATGAGGAAACACGTTATTTCTTAAACGGTCTATATTTTAATTTAAGAAAAGAAGAAAAAAATAAATTTATCACTATTGTTGGTACAGATGGGCATAGACTGTCAAAAATTGATTATGAAAATCAAAATTTGAGTGATGAAACAATGGGGGTTATTATCCCTAAAAAAACTATTAATGAACTCTCAAAGCTATTAAGTGAATCAACAGGACAAATCGAAATTAATTTGACTTCAACAAAAATTATTTTTTATATAAATAATTCAGTATTACTTTCTAAGTTAATTGATGGAAATTTCCCTGATTATAAAAGAGTAATTCCTTTAGAGAATAATAATATTTTAAAAGTAAAAAGAATAAATTTTGTTGAAGCTGTCGACAGAGTAAGCACTATAAATATTGATAAACTTCCTGTGGTAAAGTTTAAGTTATTGAATAATTTAATGAATATTTCAACATCAAACAATGATAATAATACAGCTACTGAAGATATTGAAACTGATTACAGTGGAGATGAAATTGAAATTGGTTTTAATTCTAAATATGTATTAGACATGTTAAATAATTTAGATGATGATGAGATTATTCTTAGTTTTAAAGATAACTCATCTCCGATAACAGCTACTGAAAAATCTAATCCTAATCTGGTTTATGTTCTAATGCCTATGAGGATATAATTTTATTTGAGTTTTTTTAAATATATAAAGTTGAAAGATTTCAGAAATTTTCATGAATATGAAAATGATTACAACAAAAATTGTAATATTATTTATGGAAAAAATGGTTCAGGAAAAACTAATTTATTAGAAAGTATTTCTTTATTTGACAAAGGTACAGGTTTTAAAAATGATAATCTTAAAAATATAATTCAATCTAAAAAAGAAAAATTTATTAATTACGCTCAGTTTTACTCTTCGAACAAATTATACGAATTAAAAGTTTTTACATTGCAAACAAATGAAAGATTATTAAAAAAAATTTTAGTAAATGATGATCATAACAAAGAGGCACTTACTCACCTTAGATCAATGCTTTCTTTTTTAATTTTCCAACCAGAAATGGAAAGATTTTTTTTATTATCTCCCTCTTTTAGAAGAAAATTTATAGATAGATTAATTTATTCTTATAATAAGGATTATAATAAACTAATTAATCAATATAAAAAAAACTTGTCAGAAAGATCAAATATATTGAAGTCTCAAAGAATAGATGATGCCTGGCTTCAAAAAATAGAAGATAACATAGCTAGATTAGGTATAGAAATATATGATCGCAGAATTAAACAAATAAATATACTTAATGATAATTTAATTTCTTTATTTAAACAAAAAAAATCACCATTTTCTGTAAAATTAAAAATTGAAGATATTTTTTTAAATAAAAATCATTCAAAAATAAATGATGTAGATAAATATAAAAATCAATTGAAAATAAATAGACAAAATGACTCGTTTGTAGGTGGGGCAACAATTGGACCCCATAGATCTGATATTTCAGGTTTAATAAATAACGACTTTCCACTCAATCAACTTTCTACTGGTCAGCAGAAAACGATTGTTCTAATGCTAATACTTGCGCAAAGTGATTATTTGGTAAATAAACGTCATATTAGACCAATTATTTTAATGGATGAAATTTGTTCTCATTTAGATGACATAAACAGATCAATTTTATTAAATTTAGTTCAAGATTTTGACCTACAATTTTTTATGACTGGAACTGATAAAAACCTTTTCTCTTTTTTATCTACAAAAACAAAATATTATAATATAAGTAATAGTGGAAAAAAATAGTTATTCTTCTGAATCAATAAAAGTACTAAAAGGCTTAGAAGCTGTTAGAAAGCGGCCAGGTATGTATATCGGAGATACCGATGATGGTACTGGTCTTCATCAGATGATTTATGAAGTTGTTGACAATTCTATAGATGAAGCATTAGCTGGATTTTGCTCTGAAATTAAAGTAATTTTAAATGCTGATGGCACTATAACTGTTAAAGACAACGGAAGAGGTGTACCTGTCGATATTCATAAATCTGAAGGTGTTTCAGCTGCGCAGTTAATAATGACAGAATTACATGCAGGAGGAAAATTCGATCAAAATAGTTATAAAGTTTCAGGTGGATTACATGGCGTAGGTGTATCTGTAGTTAATGCTCTTTCAAAAAAATTGGAACTTGAAATCAATAGAGATGGTAAAGTTTATAATATGACTTTCGAGAATGGTGCTGTACAAAATAAATTAAAAGTTATTGGAGAGTCACATAAAGAAAATAATTCATATTATACTGGTACAAAAATTACTTTCCTTCCATCTAGCGAAACTTTTAACAATATAGAATTTAATTATAAAATAATTGAAAAAAGACTTAGAGAATTAGCTTTCTTAAATACAGGCGTTAATATTATTTTAAAAGATAAAAGAGCAGTAAAAGAAATAGAAAATAGTTTTAAATATGAAGGGGGAATTAATGAATATGTAAAATATTTGAATCAAGGTAAAAATGTAGTTCATAGTCAACCTTTATTTTTTTCTTCAAACAAAAATGATGTAACTGTTGAATGCTCATTGCAGTGGACTGATAGTTATCATGAGAATACCCTATGTTTTACTAATAACATATCGCAAAGAGATGGAGGTACTCATTTAGCAGGTTTTAGAGGAGCGCTGACTAGGTCCATAGTTAATTATATTAATAAAAATACAAAAAACGGCAATAATGTTACAGGTGATGATGCAAGGGAGGGTTTGACAAGTGTAATCTCAGTTAAGCTGCCAGATCCTAAATTTTCAAGTCAAACTAAGGATAAACTTGTATCTTCTGAAGTAAGACCAGTTGTTGAATCTATTAGCTTAGAAAAAATTGAACAATGGATGGAAGAGAATCCAGGTGAGATAAAAAAAGTAATAGAAAAAGTATTAGAAGCTTCCAATGCACGTGAGGCAGCAAGAAAGGCTAGAGAACTTACAAGAAGAAAAACAGGTTTAGAAAGCTCTTCACTTCCAGGTAAACTTGCTGACTGTCAAGAAAGCAATCCTGAATTATCTGAGCTTTTTATTGTTGAGGGAGATTCAGCAGGAGGGTCAGCGAAGCAAGGTAGAGATAGAAAAAATCAGGCCATTCTTCCACTTAGGGGTAAAATTTTAAATGTTGAGCGCGCAAATCCAAGACAAATATTAACTAGTAATGAAATAGGAATTTTAATTACAGCTATTGGAGCAGGAGTTGGAAATCCATCAGGTAATGAAGAACAAGATAAAAATGAAGGTAAATTTGATATAAATAAAATGAGGTATCACAAAATAATCATTATGACTGATGCAGATGTTGATGGAAGTCATATTAGAACATTGCTATTAACATTTTTTTATAGACATATGAGGCCAATGATTGAGGCAGGTCGTCTATATATAGCTCAACCACCATTATATCGTTCAAAAAAAGGTAATTCAATAAGGTATATAAAAGATGAAAACGAAATGGAACAATACTTAATTAATGAAGGTTCAAAAAATTTAATTTTTGAAGTACCCACTAATGAAAATAAAATTAATCAAATCGGCAAAGAAGATTTAGTAAAACTTATAAATATATCAAAAAAAGTACAGAAATTAGTATTTCAACTCACCCGTAGGGTAGATAACAAGTTAGTAATTGAGCAAGCGTCTGTAATTGCAGCACTTAAACCTGAATCTTTAAACAATTCTGAAATAGGAAAAGAATTAGCTAATTATCTTCAATTAAGATTAAATACTATTCAGGGTAAAATATGGAAGGTAAGCTATGAAACAAATAAACTGATTATAATCAAAAATCAAAGAGGTATAAACGAGAGATATGAAATCGATAATGAATTTCTAATAACACCTGAAGCAAAGTCATTAAATGAAATGAGAAAAATTTTAATGAACAACTTTGGTATATTAAAAAATGGATGTGCAGGAATATTAAAAAATAATAGCGTAGATATTAATATAAATGGACCACTTGATCTTATTGAAAAAGTACTTGAAACTGGTAAGTCAGGTGCCCAAATTAATCGATATAAGGGATTAGGAGAGATGAACCCTGAACAATTATGGGAAACTACTTTAGATAAAAATTATAGATCGTTGATTTGTGTAAAAATAGATGAAGTAAATGAAGCTAATAGTATATTTGAAACATTAATGGGAGACATCACAGAAGGAAGAAAAAAATTTATTCAAGAAAATTCCTTAAAGGTTGCAAATTTAGATATTTAAATAAAGTATCAAATACGTTCTATGAATAATATCCTTTTAAGCAACTTAATAAAAATTAGATGGATTGCTATATTAGGTCAATTAACTGCAATTTTAACTGTTTTTTTGATTTTCAAAGTTAATATACTTATTGTACCTCTGTTATTTGCTTTACTAATATCAATTTTTGTAAATTTTTTTTCTTATACCTTACAAAAGAAAGATAATATAATTTCTGATAAGTTGGCTTTTATTTTTTTATTTTATGATACTTTGCAATTAGGTTTTTTGTTGTATTTAACTGGAGGAATTTTTAATCCTTTTTGTATTTTGATAATTGCACCTGTTATTATATCAGCAACATATCTGCCGGCATTTTGGACTGTAATACTATCTTTTTTTTCAATCATTCAAATAATTTTTTTAAATTTTTACCATATTTCATTACAATTGAATGATATTTTTGTAATACCAATTATTTATCAACAAGGCCTAATAGTATCATTAATTATAACTATAATTTTTATATCAGTTTATGCTTATTTGTTTGCAAGTTCCTCAAGAGAAATGCATGCTGCATTGTCAGAAACTAAGTTACAATTATCTAATCAAAAAAAAATCACTGAAGTAGGTTCATTAAGTGCTGCTGCAGTTCATGAATTAAGCACACCTTTAAATACCATTTACCTAATTTTAAATGATTTTATGAAAAATAAAAAATTAATAAAAAACTTAGGTATTTTAAAAGATACTGAAATTTTAAAATCAGAAGCTGATCGTTGTAAAGAGATTCTTTTAAAACTATCTAAAAATCCTTTAAATTTAAAAGATAGTTTTTTAAAAAAAATAAAAATTAGTGATATTATAAAAATAAATTTTGAAAAATTCAATTCAGATAAAGAACTAAAAGTATACAATAATCAATCAAAGTCAGAAAAAGAAATTTTATTCAAAGATGAAATTATGTATGCTCTTGGAAATTTAATTCAAAATTCAATATTATATTCACAAAAGGTGGTTAGTGTAAAATTGGACTTTGATAATGATTATTATAACATTCAAATTTCAGATGATGGACAAGGTTTTCCAAAAGAAATTTTAGATAGACTGGGTCAACCTTATGTTTCTGGAAATGAACAAGGTATGGGATTGGGTATTTTTATATCAAAAAATCTAATAGAAAATATTGGTGGAAAGATATATATTTATAATTCTAAAGAAAAAGGTGCTGTAGTTAATATTAAATTTAAACAAGAATATTTATTAAGATGAATAAAGAACTCATTATTGTAGATGATGATTTCCCTTTTAGAGAAGTTTTATCTAGATCAATGGAAAAAAAAGGATTTGTGGTTGAATCTTTTTCAAAATCAAGCGAAGCAGAAATTCGTATTAATAAAAAAAACTTTGATTATGCTATTGTAGATATGAGATTAGAAGATGGATCAGGTCTTGAATTAATAAAAAAAATTAAAATTTTAAATCCAAATACAAAATCACTTCTTTTAACTGGGTATGGCAATATAGCCACAGCAGTTGCAGCAATAAAATCAGGTGCAATTGATTATTTGCCAAAGCCTGCTGAAATTGATCAAATATATGATGCATTAACTTCAGTAAAAGAAATATTGCCACCACCCCCAGAAAATCCAATGACTGCTGATAGGATACGGTGGGAGCATATTCAAAGAGTTTTTATTCAATGTAATAGAAATGTTTCAGAAACTGCTAGAAGACTCAGAATGCACAGAAGAACACTACAAAGAATACTTAATAAGCACGCTCCTAAAGAATAGTAAATAATTTTGTCAAAATACTATTTTGTTAATTTTATAAAAACATCTTCCAAGTCACTTTCTTTTGTTGAAATTTCTTTAAAGTTAATTTTATTTTTATTCAAAATATTAATAATTTCTGGAAGTTTAACTATATTTTTATCATAATTAAGTATTAAATTTTTATCTTTGATGATTGGTTTAAATTGATTTAATTCTTCAGGTAATCTTTCTATACTTTCTAATTCAAAACTGACAATTTTATTTCCAATCAAATCTAACAAATTAGCTTTTGTATCACTTTTAATTATTTTTCCATTATTAATTATTGTTATGAATTGACACAAATTTTCTGCTTCTTCTAAATAATGAGTTGTTAAACAAATTGTTTTATCATTTTTGTTTAGTTCTATAATATACTTCCACAAGTTTTGTCTAAGTTCAACATCAACACCTGCAGTAGGCTCATCTAAAATTAATATTTCAGGGTCATGGACAAGGGCTTTAGCAACTAACAGTCTTCTTCGCATACCACCTGACAAAGTACGTGAGTATGAATTTTTTTGTTCCCAAAGACCAAGTCTGGATAAAATTTCTTCAGTTTTTCTATTTTTTTTTCTTATTCCATAAAGTCCAGCTTGAATTTCCAATAATTCAAATGGAGTGAAGAATGGATCTATATTTAATTCTTGTGGGACAATCCCTATTTTTTGTCTAGTTTGTTTAGAATCTGTGTCTATGTTTAATCCTCCAATCTTAACAATTCCGTTATTTTTATTTACTAATCCACCTAATATGTTGATGAAAGTAGATTTTCCGGCCCCATTCGGTCCTAATAAACCATATATACTTCCCTTAGGTATGCTAATATTGAAATCTATTAATGCATGAACTAAATTCGAACTTCTTTTTTTATAAATTTTGTTAAGATTAGATGCTTGGATTGCATAATTGGTCATAATTTATTAAATTGATTTATATACTTTTTTTAAAATGAATAAACATAATAGACTAATTTTAATTGATGGGTCCGCATATATTTTTAGAGCTTATTATGCTTTACCACCAATGTTAAGAAAAGATGGTACACCGGTAAATGCTGTTTTTGGTTTTACGAATATGTTGGTAAAATTAATTGAAGATTATCAAGAAGATAAAATGATTGTTGTATTTGATGCAGCTAGAAAGAACTTTAGAAATACAATATATAAAGAATATAAAGCTAATAGAGGAGAAACACCTGAGGATCTAATACCACAATTTGAATTAATAAGAGAATGTGTAAAATCATTTAATATTCCACAAATTGAAATCGAGGGTTATGAAGCAGATGATTTAATTGCAACATTTACTAAAACTGCATCCTTAAAAAAAATTCAATCTTTAATTGTTTCATCAGATAAAGACTTAATGCAGCTAGTTAATCAAAATGTTGGTATGCTAGATCCAATGAAAAATAAAACAATTGGAATTAATGAAGTTGTTGAAAAGTTTGGAGTTGAGCCTGAAAAAGTAATTTATGTACAAGCTTTGACAGGTGATAAAGTTGATAATATACCTGGAGCACCTGGAATAGGACCGAAAACAGCCTCTGAATTAATAAGTAAATATGAAAACATAGATAAATTAATTCAAAATGTAAGCACAATCAAACAAGAAAAAAGAAGAAAAACTCTTGTTGATTTTGAGAATGATATAAGATTAAGTTTAGAGTTAGTAAAATTAAAATCAGATGTAAAATTACCTATTAATATTGAGGATTTAAAAACTTATAATGAATTAAAAGATCAAAAATCCAATTTATTTAATTTTCTAAATGAGCAAGGTTTTAAATCGATAGCTGATCGATTAAAAAATAACACTTATATTGTTAAAAATAAAGAAAAAGAAATAACTAATAAAAGTAATAATTTAGAATATAAAATTATTAATTCAAAAAAAGAATTAGAAAATTTGTATGATCAAATAATTACAAAAGGATATTGTTCAATTGACGTCGAAACTAATTCTCTTAATATTGAAATAGCAGATTTGGTAGGTATCTCACTTTGTTGTGATGATAATAGAGCATATTATATTCCTATTAACCATAAATTGCCAAAAAATACTGATAATGAAATTAAACAATTAGATCAAAATTTTGTTTTAGAAATTATAAATAAGATTTGCTCAAACTCAGCAATATTAAAAATTGGACATAACATTAAATATGATATTAGAATTCTTTCTAAATATAAGGTCTTTTTTAATTCAATTGCTGATACTATGATAATTTCGTATGTTGTGGACAATGGACTAACTAAACATAATATGGATGATTTAGCCTTTTACCATTTGCAACATAGTTGTATTAAATACAAAGATATTGTGGGCTCTGGTAAAAAAGAAAT
>MDTE01091762.1_pt1 | contig 20375 bp, 17 predicted proteins | sample 811231 | NCBI WGS metagenome assembly MDTE01 (sample SAMN05326651, study PRJNA326480) | marine metagenome | isolation source: seawater | place: Indian Ocean: Red Sea | collected 2010
CAATGGCAGAGCAACTGACTCTTAATCAGTAGGTTCTCGGTTCGACCCCGAGGCGGGTCACGAAGAATCTACATCGAGGGATCAAATGAAGGGAAGAGAAAAAGAGATCCTCCGGGGGAGTGTCGGAATTGGTAGACGAGCATGACTTAGGATCATGTGCCTTTGGGCGTGAGAGTTCGAGTCTCTCCTTCCCCACCAAATAGGAAATGGACCAAATCAGTAGGAAGAGGTAGTACATTGGCAACACTGTTAGAAGTTAAAGATCTGCGAACTTATTTTTACACCTATGAAGGTGTAGTGAAAGCCGTTGACGGTATATCTTATGAAGTCGAAGAAGGAGAAACCCTAGCTATAGTGGGTGAGAGTGGTTGTGGTAAAAGTGTTGGGGCATTGTCCTTAATGCGGCTTATCCCAGACCCGCCAGGGAAAATAATTGATGGTCAGATACTATTCGACGGTGAAGATGTTATGAAAGTTGATCCTGACGATATGAGAAGTATCAGAGGAGGTAAAATGTCAATGGTTTTCCAAGAACCTATGACATCTTTGAACCCTGTACTCACTGTTGAACGTCAATTAAGTGAAACATTACAATTACATAAAGGCATGAGCAAGTCTGAATCGGCCAAAGAAGCGGTTAGCCTGCTTGAGAGAGTTGGGATCCCTGACCCTGAAAGAAGAGTGAAGCAATACCCACATCAATTTAGTGGTGGGATGAGACAAAGAGTTATGATAGCAATGGCTTTAAGCTGCAACCCAAGGCTTATCATTGCTGATGAACCCACAACAGCTTTGGATGTTACTATTCAAGCTCAAATTTTAGAGCTGATGAAATCACTCACTACAGAATTTGGTGTGGCGCTCATAATAATCACACATAATTTGGGAGTGGTTGCTAGATACGCTGACAGAGTTAACATAATGTATGGCGGAAAAATCATAGAAAGAGGCACTGCCGAAGAAATATATAGAGATCCCAAACATCCGTACACAAGAGGGTTGTTAAAATCAGTTCCTAGACTAGATCTGCCTAGGACTGACAAATTGGATCCAATTGAAGGTCAACCGCCAGATTTGGTGGATCCTCCGACTGGGTGCGTATTTAGGGATCGATGTCCAGAGCCTACGGAAGAATGCAAGCAAGGTTCCATAGAAATGGGATTAGTAGAGGTGAGCCCAGGCCATTGGGTTGATCAATGTTGCATGCATTGTGGTTAAAAGGCTAATTATAATTACAAATATAAAGTCCACTAATTGGAGCGATTTAGATGACAACTGAAACCAAAGACCAAGCTAAAGATACCTTATTAGAAGTGAATAACCTAAAGATGCATTTCCCTGTGACTGCGGGAATTGTATTCCAAAGAGAAGTTGCTAGTATCAAAGCGGTAGATGATATCAGCTTCGATGTTAAAAGAGGAGAAACATTTGGTTTAGTGGGAGAAAGCGGATGCGGTAAAACTACTACTGGGCGATGTATTTTGCAGTTGAATAAACCTACTTCTGGGTCGATAAAATTTGAAGGAGAGGAATTAACCGAGTTTTCTAATACACAAATGAGATCTATGAGAAAAGAAATGCAGGTTATATTTCAAGATCCTTATAGCTCTTTAAATCCTCGTATGACAACAGGCGGAATCGTAGGAGAGCCTTTGGTGGTTCATGGCTTGGTAGATGGTAAGAATGAATATAAGGACCGAGTAGAGGAGTTACTTACTAATGTCGGCTTGAATCCTTATATGGCAGAACGGTATCCTCACGAATTTAGCGGTGGTCAGAGGCAAAGGATCGGTGTTGCACGAGCGCTATCTGTTAATCCCAAATTTATAGTGTGTGATGAACCAGTATCAGCACTTGATGTATCAATTCAAGCTCAATTGATCAATTTGCTGGAAGAATTACAGCAACAACTACAACTGACTTATTTGTTCATTGCGCATGACTTATCAGTGGTGCGCCATATAAGTAACAGAGTGGCAGTGATGTATCTAGGACATATTGTAGAAATTGCTGATAGAGACACAATTTACGCTAATCCTATTCATCCGTACACCCGTGCGCTATTGTCAGCTGTACCTATACCAGATCCTGTGATTGATGCCCAGAGAGAAAGAGTATTGTTAGCTGGAGATGTTCCATCCCCACTAAATCCTCCTTCAGGATGTGTATTTAGAACTCGGTGTCCTAATCCAACTGATGAATGCAGAGATGGGAATACTACAATGGGTTTGGTAGAGGTTAATCCAGGTCATTGGGTGGACCAGTGCTGCGTAAACTGCGGATAAAGGACGAATAATTATCCTAGGGATATATCACGACAGAATAAAATAAAACGTGTATCATCTTAACTATGGGTAATACTATTTACGATGTAGTTCAATATGGATCTTAGCAAGATACGAAATTTCTCTATTATTGCACATATCGATCACGGAAAGTCGACACTAGCTGATCGGTTTCTAGAGATTACTAGTACTGTGCGCCCTCAGGATATGAAAGCTCAATTTCTAGACAGGATGGATTTAGAAAGAGAACGGGGTATCACCATCAAAGGTAAAGCTGTTTCTATGAATCACATTGGTTCTGATGGTGAAGAATACCAATTAAATCTGATTGATACTCCTGGGCACGTAGATTTTAGCTATGAAGTATCTCGTTCACTGGCGGCCTGTGAAGGAGCTTTACTGGTAGTAGATGCAAGCCAAGGGATTGAAGCTCAGACTATAGCCAATGCATTGTTAGCTCTAGACTATGATCTCGTATTGATTCCGGTAATTAATAAAATTGATTTACCGCAAGCTGAACCAGATAGAGTAGCAGCCGAACTGATGCAAGTATTCGGGTTTCGTGAAGAAGAGATACTTTTCGTGTCAGCCAAAGAAGGTACTGGGGCGTTAAATATTCTTAATGAAGTCATCTCCAGAATACCAAAACCTTCAGGTACCCCAGATGGGGATTTCAGGGCCCTGATTTTTGATTCTGTCTATGATTCGTACAAAGGAATTATAGGATATGTGAGAGCAACAGACGGATATATCTCTGAAACTGATAAAATTAAAGTGATGTCCTCTGACAAGGAAGCAGATATTGTGGAGCTGGGTATTTTTAATCCGGCTCCTACACCTGTGAAAACATTATATGCTGGGCAAGTTGGATATGTGGCAACTGGATTCAAAGATGTTAAAGAATGTTCTGTTGGAGATACTTTAACCAATTCGTTGCATTCCGCGAAAGAACCACTAGAAGGATATAAACCTCTTAAATCTATGGTTTTTGCAGGTTTATATCCTTCTGATGGAGAAGATTATGATAATTTGAGAAGTGCATTACAGAAACTTCAACTGAACGATGCTTCTCTGACTATGCAGCCAGAGAATAGTACCGCACTTGGGTTCGGATTTAGATGTGGCTTTTTAGGGTTGATGCATTTGGAAATAGTCCAAGAAAGACTTGAACGTGAATATAATTTAGATATAATCGCCACTTCACCCAATGTCTCATATAAGGTGTTCTTGCGATCCGGGGATGAACTGATTGTAGAAAACCCTACATACTTTCCTAATCCGTCTGAGATTGATCATATAGAAGAACCTATGCTTAGATTAACCATAGTCGTTCCTAGTAAATTTGTAGGGGCTGTGATGGAATTGATGCATAGTAAGAGATCTGAGTATATCAGAATGGAATACATCCAATCTCTACCTGGAGAGGACGACTCGTTAGAAAATAACGCTACAGGTAGAGTTATGATGGAATACATGATGCCATTGTCTGAAATGATTACCGATTTTTATAATCAAATAAAATCAAAAACTCAAGGATATGCTTCAATTGACTATTCATTTGATGGGTATCAGACTTCCCAGTTGATTAAAATAGATATATTAGTTAATAAATATGCCGTCGAAGCGCTATCTATGATTGTTCATAAAGACCAAGCTGTACATTATGGTAGATCGTTGGTTAGTAAACTGCATGGCACTATTCCAAGACAGATGTTTGAAGTTCCAATTCAAGCTTCTATAGGCGGCAGGATTATTGCAAGGGAGACTGTTAGAGCAGTTCGAAAAGACGTTTTAGCAAAGTGTTATGGTGGTGATATTACTCGGAAAAGAAAATTGTTAGAGAAACAAAAAGAAGGAAAAAAGCGCTTAAAAAGTATAGGTCGTGTAGAAGTACCTCAAGAAGCGTTTCTTACTTTAATGAATATTAATTCGTAATGAATCATTTTGTCATATCGTAAATATGTTCCGACCAGTGACGTACAAATAGTCTGTCTAGTAACAGCCTAACCGATCGGTTTTCTTTAATCCCTCGTAGAGGGAAGCTGGTTTCAATGATTAAAGTGTCTAATTGGACATCATTCAATTTTTTAAGAACTTTTAAGAACCCGGCTTGGAATTTGTTCAAATCATCCAAAATGGCGGATACGGTGAAATTATTGCGGTCTACGTTCAAATTATCTAAATCAGGGACAATAGACAAAGTCGTTGACGAATTTTCGATTGCTTGATTTATCACGGTGTACAATCCATCTTTTGGAGTGTCGAGTAAATGGTAAATATGCTGACGTAGACTCCATTCGCTGTCCTTTAATGGCTTGTCTAAGTCACAATCAGGATTAGATATGACTGATGAAATCGAATAGATAAAGGCGCGTAGTATGCTTTCGTAATTACTGTTGTTCAGTTCGAGTGTCATTTGTATAGTCCTGTAACAAGAGTTGGATTTTGGGAGGCAAATATTGATGCAGATATCAGTCCTTTGGGGGTCCCGATGTCAAAATGATGGCCTTGAACCATATGGGCATGAAAATCTTGGGTTTTCATCATCTGGTTCAAACTATCAGTGAGTTGTATTTCGTTATTTAGGGTAGGTTGTGCAGATTCTAAGTGTTGAAATATTGTAGGATCAAGGATATAACGTCCTATTACAGATAAATTACTTGGTGCTTCGTTAGGTTCTGGTTTTTCTACTATATTGGTTATTTTATCTGCTTCTTTCTTTATAACTCCATAATTTTTTAACAAATGGCATGGTACTTCTTTGATGCACAATATAGGATTGTCCAAATTAGCATGCATATTTATCATTCGTCTTAATGTGGGCACAGCAGAAAATATTATATCGTCAGGTAACATCACTCCAAATGGCTGATTCCCTATGTACTCTCGTGATTGCAATATTGCATGTCCAAGTCCTGACGGAGCGTCTTGAATAACTTCAGTAGCGGAAATAGATTCGTTTTGGTGGTCTATATTGAATTGTGATATCCATTCACTCAAAATTGGTTTTGATCTTGAGTTAATGATGATAAGTTCGGTAATACCAGAAGCAAGTGCTTCGGTCGTGATGTGTTGAAGGCCGGGTATATTTAGTACAGGAATAAGTTCTTTAGGCAGTATTTGGGTTATCGGATGGAATCTTGTCCCTAATCCTGCTGCAGGTATCACTACTTTGGTAATCAATCTGCTCTCTCTACTAATATTTTTGTAATGTTAACGCCATGATTAACAAATATAAAGTTAACAGTAACATTATTGACACGCAAGGGGATCTTCAATAGGATAGAATTTGGTTGTGCTAGATGGGGAATTAGCGGAGCCCTGTACCTGCAATCCGCTAGAGCAGGATTGAATTCCTTACTTAGGGATAGGATTTCATCTCTCTAGTAGGTTTGATTATGTTGATGTTTGGGCCTCACGCGACAGAGCCCCACGAACCCCGCCAGGTCCGGAAGGAAGCAACGGTAAGTGGACCGCTTTGGGTGCCGTGAGAATACTCAAGCTGAGTAATAAAACCTATTATGGATGGAATACCAATTACGAAGTAAGGTGCACGACCACCAATTATTTGTGGAGCAATGCAGTTATTTGAGATATAGGGCCCAAAAATCTTTAGGTCAGAACTTCATTATTGATGAAGGGATCATCCACTCCACCATAGATGCCGCGGGCGTGTCCGACACAGATTTGATTTTGGAGATAGGTCCTGGAACTGGTCGATTAACCAAACCTCTCCTAGAGTTGGCAAGAAAAGTAGTAGGTATTGAATTGGATCCTGTTCTCGGATTTAAACTGGCAAATTTTTTGGATGGATTTAGTAACTTCACTTTACTTACTGAAGATGCTCGCTACACAGATTACGATGATATTACTAGGGGAGATCCATATAAGATAATATCAAACCTACCATACTATGCCTCGAATTTTTTTTTACGCACATTCATAGAATTAAGGAACAAGCCAACTTTGATGGTACTGATGTTTCAAAAAGAGGTTGCAGATAATGTGTTGGCTGGTCCGGGGTCAAGAAGATTGATATCTGTCATAACTCAGTCTATGTGTGAAGTAACTAAAGTGTGTGACGTACCCAAAGAATCTTTTGAACCGCAGCCTAAGATAGATTCTACTGTGATAAAAATAATTCCTAAAAAAGATAGCTTTATTACTCTGGATAACTATTCACAGTTTTGCGATATGCTGCGGGCAGCATTTTCGTCACCTAGGAAAACTATCTCGAATGCGCTGAGTAAATCTCTTAACAAACCTAAATCAGAATGTATTCGGGTACTTACAAGTTGTGATATCGATCCACAGCGTCGATCCGAAACGTTGAAGCTAGATGAATGGAGATTGTTGTTCGATTCATCTTATTCTGATTTGTTTGATTCGAATGTGTAGATCTAAACCATGCTTAGGATAAAAACATCGGCAAAGGTCAACTTAGGCCTTGAGATAATTTCTAAGAGAGATGACGAATATCATAATATCTGTTCTGTTTTACAGACAGTGAATTTATATGACATTATTCTAGTTGAACCTGCTTCTGTTACAACCCTCTATACTAATGATGATTCGGTTAATAATGAATATAATGTGGTTTTATCGGCAGTGAAGATTTTTGAACAAGAAACAGGGATTTCTGCACCCGTAAATATTCGATTAATGAAAAAAATTCCAATCGGTATGGGATTAGGAGGCGGAAGCGGCAACGCCGCCGGCATATTAATGGCGTTAAATCGGATTTATTCTGGCGGACTTACAGCAATCGATCTGTCTCGCATGGCTAGCTTAATTGGTGCTGATGTTCCATTTTTTCTTAGAGGAGGTACGGCTTATGTTTCGGGGATTGGAGATAATATTACTTCACTTCCTGATTTAGAAATTGACACAATAACGTTAGTTTGCCCAAAAGTGTCTATTCCTTATAAGACTAAGACGATGTATCAAAGTGTCACTGAGCGAGATTTCACGGATGGTTCACAGATAGAGAGACTGTGTTCTGATATTCACAAGTCGTCCAAGACAATAGTTAAGAAATTACCTCCGAATGCGTTTTACCAAGCATTAACCGAAAAATTTCCACATATACGTGACTTGATGGACACTATCAAGTATCAATTAGGGATAGACATGTACATTACGGGTACTGGGTTAGGCTTATTTACTATCACTGGAGATATTGGGTCGTTGAAACGATTGGTTGACCCCAAGTATTATAATATTTATCAATTAACTACCACGAGTACAGGGATTGAAATGCGAGATGACTAATGAATTTAATTGTAATTAATTTACCTTTTAATCCATACATAATTAATCTAGGCCCGTTGGCTCTTTCATGGCATGGCTTTTTTACGGCTGTAGGGTTGATGACAGCTTTATATCTTGTAGTTAAATGGTCAAGCAAGCGTTCTAAGTTACTTGAAAAGGAAGGACAATCGGAAATTTATCTAACCGCTGATACCGTATTGCAAGTGGCTCCATGGGCAATATTGTCTGGAATTCTAGGAGCAAGGCTGTTCCATGTCATTGATTTTTGGTTTGCAATATATATTCATGATCCAATTTCGGTGCTTTATATTTGGAAAGGGGGAATTGCTATATATGGTGCAGTATTAGGTGGATTCTTGGGTGGCTTTTTGTATTTAAAAATTAGGAACTCAGGCCGGTTCATTGATTTCATAGGGAAAATCCCTTTACTAAATCAACCCAAAACTAGTGAACTGCCCAAACCGGGGATTTTAGCAGATTTAGTCGCAGCTCCAATGATACTTGGAATGGCAATCGGCCGGATTGGTGATGTGATTAACGGCGAGCATTTTGCAACTTACACAGATTTGCCGTGGGGAATCATTTATAGTCATCCGTTAAGTCCAGGGTTCGGGCGACCAGCTAGCCATCCAGCTGTATTTTATGAACTACTTTGGGATTTAGCGATTTTCGGACTCTTATTGTGGTTGAAGGATCGCGTTAAGCCTAATGGGATGATTTTTGTGATATTTATCCTACTATATTCATTTGGTAGGTTTTTTATTATGTTCTTGAGAGAAGATTATCATATGAATATCATCGGATTTAATCAGCCTCAGATTGTCGCATTGATATTGATTGTTGTGACCCTTCCTATTGTCTGTACAAAAGCAAGATTTTTCAAAAATCGGGAATGATTTATTTATGTGTGTTAGTAGAGTAAGGGTCTTCAAAACGTTTTCTACTTTGATTAACTTCAGAGACTTTCTTGGAAACCTTGCCGATGATGAGATAATCGAAGTCAAATCCTAGTATTGTGTCTAAAGCCCCCCATAATGTGTATAAAGCTAATAGAAAAGCTGTGCCTAGAATTATTAATGTCAATCCGGGCGATAGGTTAAATTCTAATCCTGTAAACACACAGAGGCCTACTACTAAGTTTGCGACGGTCCCTTGGAAGGCTTGGGATGATTGCCACGTGAATCCTAATTTTCTATACCGTCTACAGATCAAATAAGAAATTACAGGGCAGATCAGGAAAACGACAGTAGAACCAGTAATTACAAGTGTGGGCAATCCGATCATAACCGATATGCCATGGGCTAGCCCTATCATGAATCTTTGGCTTTTAGGTAGTTGTGAATATGTCGGAGTAGACCGCATGATTTATGCGTATTTTGTGAATATTAGTACCGAGTTATGCCCTCCAAAGCCAAACGAGTTACTCATACATGTATTAATAATCTTTTGTTGGCTTTGGTTTGGTGTGTAGTTGAGGTCGCAGAGCGGATCAGGTTCTTCAAGGTTGATTGTCGGGGGTATCACTGAATTTTGGATTGCTTGGATGCAAATCGCAGCTTCTAGAGCCCCGCCTGCTCCCAACAAGTGGCCGGTCATGGATTTTGTCGAACTTATGTTTAGCTCGGATGCTCCTTGTCCCAAAGCTAATTTGATAGCTTTGGTTTCTTGAGTATCATTCAGTGGAGTAGATGTCCCATGGGCGTTTAAATAATCTAATTGATCAGGGGTGATATTTGCTGCGTTTAAAGCATTTGTAATTGCTTGTGCAGCTGTTTGACCCGTTGGGTTAGGTTCGGTAAGGTGATGTGCATCGGAAGATGAGCCGTAGCTGCTCAAGACAGCTAGAGGTTTGGCCCCACGGTTTATAGCATGTTCTTCACTTTCTAAAACCAACACTGCAGACCCTTCTCCCATTACAAAACCATCTCTTTTGATATCGAATGGCCTACTAGCTTTTTGTGGATCTTCATTAAATCTAGATAAAGCTCGGAGGCTATTAAACCCTGCTACCGCAATAGGTGTCAAAGGTGCCTCTGCTCCTCCTGCCAATATTATTTCTGACTGACCAGTTTTAATGGATTGCCAAGCCTGTCCAATAGCATCCGCACCTGAAGAACACGAAGAGACCACACAATAATTGGCCCCCATAGCTCCAGTCATCATCGATACTTGAGCTGATGCCATATCTCCTAACATCATCGGTATCAAGAATGGAGATACTCTTTTAGGTCCGCGGTCAGATAAAATTTTGTGTTGTTCAGATAAGGTTACTATCCCGCCTATCCCACTTCCGATTATTACCGACAATTCATATGGTTGGAGGTTTTGTGGGGAAAGGCCAGCAGACTCACAGGCCTCTAAAGCTGCGACGCATGCGAATTGTGCAAACCGGTCCATTCTCCGGGCGTCTTTTCGGTCTAACTTGTCTTCTGGAATGAAACCTTTTACTTCTGCGCCGAACCTAGTATCGAATCCTTCAGTATCGAAAGAAGTAAGGAAATCTACTCCGCTGTTACCGTTTATAATATTCTCCCAAGTTTCTACTGTGTTGTGACCAAGAGGATTAATAGTGCCTATTCCAGTGATTACTACTTTGGAGTTTTTCATGAGATCCAGAATACTTTTAAGATGATTCCGTTTGTGGTTTCGAATCAGTCATCAAAGAGCCAAGCAGTACGTCTAACTCTGATACGGTATTTTGCAAAATAGAAGCGTCTGGTGTAGTACCGTCTTTGGAAGTTTCAGTTAAGTCTTTGTAAAGCCTGTTAACTTCTAGTAACTTGGCTGATATGTTTTCAGACAATTCAGTCCTGGCATTAGATAAAGGTTGACTTGCTGCTCTTAGGTTGTCCAGTAAAGTTTCTATGGTTTTACCAGATATCGCATTACTTACGTCAGCCGATTCACGGACAAGTTCGGATAATTCACCTATTCGGGCTCCTATAGAATCACTTAAATCTCTGCCCGTTGCGGCTAATCTCATTCGGTATGTGCGCAGCATCCTAAATATGCGACCATACAGGTTGTCAATGGATCTGAGCTTAGCAGAATATTTTTCGAATAATTCTTCGCTTTCTTGCATTGACCATCTTTCGTCGTAATGTACAAATCTTCTACCTGTGTACAAATGATAAGGTCTCATTTCTCCTTCTTTTAGCAATTCCCCTTTTTCGTTTAATGGTTGCAGGTCTGTCCAGTTTGATGTGGCAGGCAAAGGGGTTAGGAGGTTAGCCGTCTGATAATTACTGACTTCTGTGACCCAATCAGCGAGGCTCATGATGCTATCTTCGGTGTCATATGGTAATCCGATAATAGTCATTGCCACTACACTGAACCCCATTCCGTTCAAAGTGGTTAGGTCAGTGTGCATTTGTCCAGGGTCTTGTCTTTTTCGTACCAGCTTAAGATTTTCTGCGTTGTCCGATTCGACACCCAGGTATAGCATTTTTATATTGGCGTCTTGCATGGCATTCGCTAACTCCATATCTTGGCCGACTTCTGCCCTCGCTTGACATATCATATACATGTTGTCCGTGTGGCCTTTCCAATTTTGTAACCTAGCAAGCCTTTCATCTCTAAATTTTGTAGCTCTTAATGGTGGTGCATGTAGGTCATCAGATATGAATATGCTAATATTGCCATTTTGACCTTTGTGGATTAGTCCGTCTTCTGCTAGCTCACGTATTTGATCGATTCGTTTGATCTCTGTTTCACGACTTATGAGTCTGTACCCTAAGAATTGTTGTATAACTTGGCAGTAAGAACAGTTTTCCGTACAACCTCTGGTGGTCTCAAGCACTCCACCGGTTAAAGGTGTTTGAGGAGTTAAATCTTTAATGGATCTATAGTCGGGTAGCTCGGCAAAATCCGGCGCTACCAAGCCTCTTCTAGGGGTTTGAATCAGTTGCGCGATCTTATCACCTTTTAGGAAAGTTATTCCTGGAATCTTCTCCAGATAAGATTCTTTTTGAGGAGAGTTGTTTACTAACACATCGCATAACTGCCCGATGATATCTTCGCCTTCCCTGTTTACAATCACATCGAATGATCCGAATTTAAAAGCTTCCTCTGGGAGAGGGCTCATCTGTGGCCCGCCTCCTATAATAATCAGGTTGGGATGGTACTGTCGAGCCTCTCGGCTAATCTGGAAGGCCCTAGGAGTCTCATTGATTAATGCGGTAACCATCAATATGTCCACTCCGTCTAGATCTTTGTTAGGGTCCATTAATCCAGATCGATCTTCAAACCAAATGCTTCTGTCGTATAAATAGTCGCCGTCCCATTGTGCTAATGCAGCTGATAGAAACAGCATGCCTTGACGAGGTATGGCCATATATTCAAAGTTCCCTCCAGCAGAGGCTGGTTGAACCATTACAACTTTTTTAATTTTACTCATAATTCTCTTTAGTTTTGTGTTGGTTTAATTATTATATTAAATGCGGGACATATTATATACTATACATTGCAAATTTTGTTAATGTTTTATGCCATTTCATATATGAAACATTACAATAACAGGATGCTACTAAAGGTAAATTGTTGGTAGGAGAGTGACTTGATTCTAGTAACTGGCGCGACAGGCTTCATTGGCACAGAAGTTGTTAGGCGACTAAGTGACGAAGGGATTCGGTACAAGTGCTTGGTCAGGACGCCTGGAATGGAGAATAAAATACAATCCTTTAATCCTCAAATTCATTACGGAGACCTATTGAACCCCAACAACCTTAGATTTATTTTCAAAGATGTAGATACTATTGTCAACGTTGCTGGAACTTTGCCATTTGGTGATACTTCAGAAGGTTACAGGAGAAAAAATGTTGGATCCGCCGTTAATTTAGTAGAAGCGGCTGAGCAATCAGGAGTGAAAAAAATAGTACATGTAAGTGCTGTTGGCAGCTCTGAAGATAATACGAACCCGTTTTTGAGAAGTAAATATCTTTCGGAGAACGTAATCACTAGAAGTGCTATAAACACGATAGTTTTGAGACTACCTCATGTTTTCGGTGCTAATGATTCATTTACCAATTACTGTGCAGCATTGATGAAAATTTTACCTTTCAGATTATTATATGGAGATCCGGAAAATATTCTTCAACCTATTCATGTATCGGATGTGGCTAATTGTATTGTGCAATCTTCGGTGCGTGACGACAAAATTGGTGCAACTTTTGATTTGGTAGGCCCAGAGTCAATTTCCTATATGGATTTATTTACAGCTGTAAAAAATCGATTTCCTGCTAACAAATTACCATTCAACCCAGTTATTGAAGTACCGGAGATAGTTTCTAAAATATTTTCGTCGTTATGGTCTAGTTACAGTCCACTAAGCTTTTCATTTGGGCAGTACATGTCCTCGAATATGACTTCAACAGAAATGCTAATCGAAGATTTGTTTGGTTTTAAGCCTAAGTTTTTATTCAATAATATCCAACATGTACAAAGGATCACATATAAAAGAGCTTTGATGGTTTTATTTGGAGAAAAACCATGATAACGGATTCTACTGTATGAATTACGATGACGCTTTACAGCGGTTGATGTCTCTTATAGATTTGGAACGAACTGACTTTTCAGGGCCTCGACAAAAAAATATATATGATTTGTCGAGAATAAAACATTTTCTTGAATTCCTAGGAAACCCCCATCGTTCCATTCCTTGCCTGCATATTGCAGGGACGAAAGGTAAGGGTAGTGTGTCAGCGATTTGCGAATCTATATTAAGAGCTTCAGGCCTAAGGACGGGTTTCTTTTCTTCACCGCACCTACATTCATTTACAGAACGCCTTCGTGTAGATGGTGAACCTATTTCGCAAGAGAAATTCACAGAGTATTTCATAGACATGTGGAACAAACATGAAGAATGGTCACATCACTATAACCAAAAATTGACTTTGTTTGAATATATAACTGCTTTAGCGTTTCTTGCATTTAAATCGGAGCGGGTTGATGTGAATATCATAGAAGTAGGCTTAGGCGGCAGATTGGACGCTACTAATGTGGTCACTCCCGAAGTGTCAATAATCACTGCAATTGGATACGATCATACTCATATTTTGGGCACGCAAATCGAGTCAATAGCACGGGAAAAAGCTGGGATTATAAAGAAAGGAGTTCCTGTAATTATAGGGCATCAATTATATGAAATTGAACGTGTGATTGAATCCGTTGCCCGTGAGACGACTTCGGCTTATATAAAGGTTGCAGATATTAGTTCTTATCAATTTCGAAAAATAGAAAACGGAAAGCAATATATAACAGTTACTACCCCGTTGTATAGAGGGAGTTTGGATACTGCGCTATTGGGGTATCATCAAGCCCAGAATATTCTTACAAGCATTACTAGTATTAATGAATTACGGCGGCAAGGATGGGAAATAACTGATTCGAATATTGAAGTTGGAGTAAGGCAGGTATCCTGGCCTTGCAGGCTAGAACTGATAGAAATTGATTCCCAACGGATCGTTCTAGATGGTGCACACAATTATGATTCTATTAAATTGATTTTGGATTCCATGAAGAATTTATTTCAATATGACAAATTAGGTATTATATTAGGATTATCTAAAGATAAGGATGTATCTGGAATATGTGAGTTAATCATCGAGCATAACCCAGAATTTATTCATATTATAAAAAGTCGCCATCCAAAGTCTGCCGATCCGGATTACATTTATGATTATTTCCCAAGTGATATGTCAAATGTCAAAATATTTAATAAAATCAATGAATCTGTATCTATACTTAGAGATAATTTAGGTCCAGATGGTCTTATCCTATCAATAGGATCATTGTTTTCATCTGCTGAAGTTAGAGAATATGTGTTAGGGATAGAACCAGAACTGTATGAAGCTAATGTATGATGGGACGATTATAAAAGGAGATGTTTTAAAGTAGTGGAATCTAAACGAGTAGTGATTACTGGGCAAGGAGCAGTGAGTCCTAACGGGCTTTCTGTTACAGAATTCTGGAGTAATTTGGTAAAAGGAGTATCAGGTATTGGTCCCATGACTTTATGCGATCCTACGGAATATACGTGCCAAATCGCTGGTGAAGTAACAGAATTTGACCCACTTGTTGCGATTGATCCTAAAGAGGCAAGAAGGATGGCTCGATTTTCTCAATTGGCAGTTGTAGCCGGGAAAGAAGCACTACTGGATTCCGGCTTGAATTTGATGGGCACAGATAGTTATAGAGTAGGCGTGATTTTAGGGAATGGGAATGGGGGATTTCCAACATTAGAGGCAAATAGCAGGATCCTTTCATCACGTGGTGGTATGAAAATGTCTCCTTTCTTTTTTCCGATGGTTTTACCGAACATGGGTACTGCAAACCTTAGCCGTTTTCTGGGTGCGCAAGGTTACAGTTCAACCGCGGTTACTGCCTGCGCGGCTTCTAACCAAGCAATAGGGGAAGCGTTTAATGTAATTCGTGCTGGAGTAGCTGATGTAATGTTCACAGGAGGTACAGAAGCCGGAATAAGTGAACTGGGCTTAGGTGGATTTGCTGTTATGAAGGCATTAACAACTCAAAATGCAGAACCTGAAAAAGCTAGTAAACCTTTTGACTCCAAACGTGATGGATTTGTACCAGCTGAAGGATCTGGAATCATTGTCCTCGAAGAATTAGAACATGCTCTTCAGAGAGAGGCTAAGATATTGGCAGAAATTAAAGGATTCGGATGCACCTCTGATGCATCGCATCTTGTACAACCGAAAGAAGATGGATCGTCTGCTGCACAGGCTATTGAATTAGCATTGTTAGATGCTGGAATAAGTAAAGTTAAGATCGATTACATAAATGCTCATGGTACATCGACCCCGTTAAATGATATGGTTGAAACTCGTGCCATTAAACGAGCGTTTGGCGAACACGCATATAAAATTCCTGTTAGTTCAACTAAATCAATGATTGGCCACTCATTAGGAGCGTCTGGCTCTTTGGAAGCGATTGCTTGTATCAATTCAATAATCGATGACAGAATTCATCCTACGATCAACTATGAAGATGCAGATCCTGAGTGTGATTTGGACTATGTGCCTAATACAAGTAGATCTGTTCCGGTTAAAGCAGTTTTGTCCAATGCTTTTGGGTTTGGAGGCCAAAACGCATGTATCGTATTCACTTCATACGAAGCGTGAAAACAAAGTAAATTGACGGCATATTGGGAGTGCCATACAATCTTATGACTACATTTTAAAACGATTTATAGAAGGTCAATAGTGAAAAGCTCCCAAATCCGAGAATCATACATAAAATATTTTGAACAGCAGGGTCATGTCAATGAGCCGAGCGCGTCTCTTATCCCTTCTGGAGATCCCACGCTATTGTTTACTAGTGCAGGTATGGTGCCCTTTAAAGCTTATTTTATGGGAGAGCAGGTACCACCATCTACTCGTATGACTAGCATTCAAAAAAGTTTTCGGACTACAGACATAGATGAAGTCGGAGATCACAAACATCTTACATTTTTCGAAATGTTGGGAAATTTCAGCTTCGGTGATTATTTTAAATACGAGTCTATTACTTATGCATGGGAGGTATGCACGAAAGTGTTTGGCCTTGAGCCCGATAAATTTTATGTGACGGTCCATCTTGATGATGATGAGGCTTACAATTTTTGGCGAGACAAGATTGGCATTCCTGTTGATAAGTTATATAGATATGGAAGCAAAGATAATTGGTGGGGACCGGCGGGAGAAGAAGGCCCAACGGGTCCTTGCTCAGAGCTACATTATGACACTGGTCCTGAGAAAGGTTGTGGTCAATTACTCAGTGTAGATACACTAACAGGTTTTGAAAGAAAACAAGATAACGGTGAATTAGTGGAATGGGATGCTGGCTGCCACCCTAATTGTGACAATTGTGAGAGGTTTGTGGAACTTTGGAACTTGGTGTTTACTCAGTTTTATCAAGACCCTGAAGGAACAAGAACTGATTTACCATCTCCCAATATTGATACAGGGATGGGATTAGAGCGAGTGACAGCTATATTGCAAAATAAAAGTAATGTTTACGAGACAGATTTGTTTTCGCCCATAATCAACACAATAGAAACTCTAACGGGTAAAAAATATGGATCAGATGAATCGACTGATTACTCTCTTAGGGTAGTTGCGGAACATGGAAGAGCGGCTACATTTTTGATTGGCGATGGAGTGATTCCTGGTAATGAAGGAAGAGGTTATGTACTGAGACGAGTGATAAGACGGGCAATAAGGCATGGCAGACTATTAGGCCTAATGGATCCGTTTATGGCAGAGATCGTTGAAAGTGTCATCAATAATTTTGGAGAGATATATGCGGAGCTAATCGAACAAGAGTCTTTTATCGCGACTGTCGTAGGCAATGAAGAAGAACGATTTGGACTGGCATTGCAAAATGGTCTCCCTATATTGGAGGATGGATTTATTAAGGCTCGGACCTTGCTTGAAGTTAGAGATAATGGCATTGGACTCAAAGAATTACTCGATAGTCATAAGGTAAACATACCAGATGCGATTTTAGACCGTCTGACTCCAGTATATGAGGGCATTGAATCTTCTAGTGGTTTATATAGGACATTGTCAGGTATAGAGATATTCATTCTATATGATACCTATGGCTTCCCCCCAGAATTAACTGCAGAAATATGCGAAACTCACGGATTTGTTGCTGACCTACCAGCTTTTGATGAAGAAATGGATTATCAGAAAACGATTGCACGTAGTGTTGAGTCATTCACTGGAGATATGGCAATTGTTAATGATGTAGAGAACTTAGATTTGGAATCAACAGTATTTTATGGTTACGAAGAAATTCGTACCGATACAGAAATATTAGCGATCTTAACCGAGCATGGTTCTCAACCTAGTTTGGACTCAGGCAAAACAGGAAGGATTATACTGGCCAGTACAGTGTTTTATGCCGAAGGAGGAGGGCAAGTAGGAGATAAAGGTTATATAAAGACCTCTGATGGACTGTTTCAAGTGCAAGACACAAAAGTATTGGTAGCAGGTATAACAGAGCATATAGGGACAGTTATTTCCGGACAGATTAAAGTGTCACAAATTGCGTCTTGTGAAATTGACGTGGTCCACCGGTTAGGAACTTCTACAAATCATAGTGCAACGCACATGATCCATGCAGCATTGAGGAAAGTATTGGGAAGCCACGTCAAACAAGCAGGTTCCTTGGTTTCGGCAGACAGATTGAGATTTGACTTTAGCCATATTGGACCAATGGATCCTAATGAAATTGATCAGACTCAGCGTATGGTTAATGCAAACGTTAGAGCCAATCTTAATGTTTCTGTTGAAGAGTCATCTTATGCAGATGCGTTATCCAGTGGAGCTTTAGCATTTTTTGATGATCGTTACGGAGAAAATGTTAGGGTTGTTTCTATGAAAGATCCGTATTCAGGAGATAACTTTAGTAATGAAGTATGTGGAGGTACTCATGTATCAGCTTCTGGTTCAATTGGTACTGTGCTGATCCTCGGCGAATCTGGTGTCGGCAGTGGGATGAGAAGAGTTGAAGCGATTACCGGAATTCAAGCAGAGATGCTGATGTCTGAAAAATTCACTTTGCTGGATGGCATAGCGAATCGTTTCCAAACTCCTATATCGGATTTGGAAAATAGAATCGAGCAGTTTATTGATGAAAGAGACACCTTAAAGGAATCATTAGAGAGTTTACAAAAACAAGAAACTTACCAACAAGCTGAACAACTGTTATCTAAGCTTGTTGAAATTCAAGGAATGAAAGTTTTGGCGGAATTAGTAAACGCTAATTCTGTCGACGATCTCAGGAGCATGTGTGACACCATAAAAAATACGATTAAAGATGTCATGATTATTCTAGGAGCTAATATTTCGGGATCTCCTGTAGTTGTTGTAATGTGCACTGAATCTTCTAAAACTAAAGGATTTAGAGCAAATGAAATGGCTTTGCACCTGGGTAAAATTATAGAGGGTGGCGGAGGAGGAACTCCAGACTTTGCTCAAGCTGGAGGAAAGAGGACTGATCTCTTACCTAGTGTTATAGCTGAAAGTTTAGCTTATATAAAATCGCAATCATGAGATTGCTAGGAATAGATTATGGTACTGCTAGGATAGGTCTGGCTTTTACAGATACGTCATTAGATTTGATTTTACCGTTAGGTTCTATAAATGCCAGAATTGATGATCCGTTTCCAATAATAAAAAACATTGTCAGTGAGAGAATTATTGATGAGATAGTAGTAGGATTGCCACTAAACAAGAATTCGAATGACACAGAGCAATCTATCAATACCAAGAGCTTCATTGGGAAATTGGGTCTAATCTTAGATAAAAATATCGAAACGGTTGACGAGAGCTACTCTTCTGTGGAAGCACAAGGAAGAATGAATGAAGGGTTGTCAATCAATAAATCTGACGGCCGTTTAGACAGTGCCTCTGCGTGTGTGATATTGAGTAGGTTCCTAGATCGTAATCCTCACTAATCTAATTGATCGCTGTTAGAGTAAATTCATCTGACAGTATTTCTCGATTGTCTATGTCTATGTCAAACGATAATATAGTGGATTCTTGCGGAGAGGCACTTAAAACCCTTTGGCCTTCTATCGCTACAATTGATTCGGATCCTGTCCAGTCAACAACATCCAAGTCTGTACCTGTTCTGTTGCATACTATTAGTGGTACCCCTACTTCTTGACTACGTAGCTCCCATTCCCCATTGGGAGCGCAATCTCCAGGGCCCCAAGCTGATGGACATATTAAAATCGTCACTTCTTGTTTATGGTATTCATCCGCAAGTTGTGGTCGGTACGCATCTGCACAGATCAATATCCCTACTTTTTCGGCATCAACAACGATAGATTTAATTTCGTTCCCTGGTGATGACCATCCTTCTGATTGTGGCAGGACTTTGATTTTACGGTACTTACCTATGATTTGTCCTTTTCGATTAATCACAAACACGCTGTTGTGTAGAAGATTAGAATAAGGGTCTTTTTCTGGCATTGATAAAAACAGATTGAAATTCCGTTGAGATACTTCTGAACATAACATGTTCATCCATTGGTCGGGCTGAACATTGATCCATTCTTTACCAATGATCCGTTCAAAACTGTACCCGCAGACCCATAACTCGGGACTTATTACCCAGTCTGATTTGATCTGAGAGCAAAGTTCTAAACTTTTTAACAGCAACTTCTTGTTGTTTTCCAATTCTCCAGTTGTTGGTCCCAAATGTAGAAGCGAGATCTTTAATTTATTCATTTTATCTCTATTTATGTAGTGGTCATGAGAATAGCACATGAGATAATTAGTCTCAAGTACTTGACCAAACGTACACATCGATTCAAAATATACAATATAATGCCCTATGGTGTAGCGGTAGCACACCGGCCTTTGAAGCCGTCAGCCCTGGTTCGAATCCAGGTAGGGCAGCCAAAGCATACGTTGTAAGAGCTCATTTGTTTGGGCTCTTTTTATTTTGGAGGGATACTGTAAGTATGAAAATAGCACTACTAGGAAATGGCAAAACCGGTAGCAAAGTTTGTAAACTAGCCACCCAACATACTGTACAGGTATTCGACAGCCAAAATAAACCCACTTTACATGAACTCAAAGGCTGTGATGTTGCTATATGCTTCTTGCCTGGTCCAATATTAGAGACGTATATCGGTCTTCTCATCCAGTCTTCTTTGCCTGCAGTAATTGGGTCTACTGGTAGTAGATGGCAAGACGGCTTAGATGTAAAACTTGTTGAAGCTGGTTTGACTTGGATGTACGCACCGAATTTTTCTAGAAGTATGGGCAAGCTCAAAGATATGATTGAAATTATGGCTAGCATACA
>MDTE01185604.1_pt1 | contig 20373 bp, 20 predicted proteins | sample 811231 | NCBI WGS metagenome assembly MDTE01 (sample SAMN05326651, study PRJNA326480) | marine metagenome | isolation source: seawater | place: Indian Ocean: Red Sea | collected 2010
AAGTAGAGGGCTACTGACTGGGTAACGACTCGGGAGTTGGCTGGGGGTCTCCCTCCACCGGCGCCGGAGAGACTTCTCGCTTATCCAGAAAGCGTCGAGCCTTGAGAGCTGTGCGGCTCTCGGGATCGCGAGCGGCCAGAGCTTCGAGCGCGGTTCGAGCTTCCTGCTGCCGACCCAAATTCCACAAGCAGACTGCTTGCCGGTAGCGGCAGCGCACAGCGAGCTTCGAGTCGGGGAACTGCTCGTAAGCCAACCGGTAGCGACGCTCTGCAGCCTTCCAGGCCTTTCGTTTCCAGTAGAAATGGCCAACCTGCGTCGCCCGACGAACGAGCCGAAGCTCCGCCTTTTCACGCAAGCGCTGTACCTCCTCCAAGTAGATGGAGTCGGGGAAGCGCTCGACAAACCCCTTCAGTCGCTTCAGCCCACGAACCGTATGGGACTGGTCACGCTGAGCCACAGACGGAGCAAGCTTGAACTCGGAGCGTGCAATTCGATAGACCACGTAATCCACTTCCGGGTGCCGTGGGTGCAATCGAGCAAACTGTCGATAGGCATCTACAGCCTCCGCAAAGGCGGACTTCTCGTACAGACAATCAGCCACCCGAAGCTCTGCAAGAACTGAATACTGGTTGAATGGAAAGTGATTGCGAACCTTGTCGAACGACAACACGGCCTCGTCGTAGTAGCCCCGTCGCATCTGCCTGAGTCCGCGGTTGTAGAGTTGCTCTGGGGTCTCGGCGACACGCACTTTCTTGCGCGACCGCGGCGCCTCCTTCGTCGATGCTAGGGGGTCCAGGCCAGCAGTTTCTCCAGCCGCGAAGGCGGTCTTTGGCCCGGTGGCAGTACCCACCACGGCAAGCCCGAGGAACAACAGCAGCGACCGCATCCGCGCCGCCTTCACACCGCAAAGAAACCAGGCTGTAGTGGTCGAGTCCATGGCGAATCCGGTAGGGCGCACCTGCCACTCAGTTGTGCCAGAGTCGGCGCAATCTGGCAGGCCAATCCCGCTTGCGCAAGGGGCAGTCGGTTTGACAACCCCCAAGCACCTCTTAAGTTTCCTCCGATACCCTTGATGTTCGGTACTGGTCCAAAGCAATGGGCCGGCGAACTGAGGAGAGGACACGCGGTATGGCTGAAGAGACACCCCAGGACTCCAAGAACGATGCGCCGATGGACGCGGCAGTGGGCGACGACAGCCTGAGAGGCGCAGGACGGCGTCCCCTGGACTTCTCCACCTTTCTCATCTCGTTGGGCACCTCGGCGCTCGTGCAGCTGGGAGAGGCTCCCGATCCCACCACAGGTGGTCAGATGACCGCCGACATCACGGGAGCCCGCCAGACAATCGACCTGCTGGGCATTATCGAAGAGAAGACTCGCGGCAACCTCTCCGAGTCCGAAGACGCATTGCTCAAGAACCTGCTCCGAGACCTTCGACTTCGGGCCATTCAAGGCAATCGACAGGAGCAGTAGCCACCCATGCGAAGCGAGCAACTGACCGTCAAGAGCCAGGAAGCCATCGGCGCCGCCCGAGAGTTGGCTCGCGAACACGGCCAGCAAGAGGTGGACCTCGAGCACCTGCTCATGGCTCTGCTCAGCCAAAAAGACGGCATTGTCCCCCAGGTCATCCGCAAGATCGGAGCCGACCTCAAGGCCGTGGAAGCGGACCTGGCCCAAGACCTGACCAAACGACCGAAAGTAGAGGGCGGTCGCTACTACGTCTCGGATCGACTCCACCGAACCGTGGATAAGGCGCTCGATGAGGCCACAGATCTCAAGGACGACTACATCAGTACCGAGCACCTCTTGCTCGCGGCCACCGTCGCCAAGAAAGCCGCGGGGAGAGTCCTTCGCGAGCACGGCATCACCCGAGATGCGGTGCTCCAGGCAATGGCTCATCTGAGGGGAGCCCATCGAGTGACGGACCAGAGCCCAGAGGACAAGTTCCAAGCCCTGGAGAAGTACGGGCTCGACCTCTGTCAACAGGCCCGACAGGGCAAGCTCGATCCAGTCATTGGACGTCAAGAAGAGATCCGACGCATCGTGCAGATCCTCTCTCGGCGCACCAAGAACAACCCCGTACTCGTGGGTGAGCCCGGGGTGGGCAAGACAGCGCTCGCCGAAGGACTGGCCAATCGAATCGTCCAGGGAGACGTGCCAGAGACGCTCCGTAGCAAGCGCCTGATTGCGCTGGACCTGCCATCCATGGTTGCCGGCGCCAAGTACCGCGGTGAGTTCGAAGAGCGGCTCAAGGCCGTGCTTCAAGAAGTTCAGGGAGCCGGCGGCGAGATCATTTTGTTCATCGACGAGCTCCACAACATCATCGGCGCCGGCAAGAGCGAAGGAACCATGGACGCGTCCAACATGCTCAAGCCTGCGCTGGCCAGGGGCGAGCTCCGATGCATTGGCGCCACCACGCTCGACGAATACCGCAAGCACATCGAGAAAGACTCTGCCCTGGAGCGGCGCTTCGCCCGCATCTTCGTGGACCAGCCCACTGTCGAGGACACCGTTGCCATCCTACGGGGCCTCAAGGACAAGTACGAAGTACACCACGGCGTCCGGATCCGAGACGCAGCGCTGGTGGCCGCTGCCCACCTGTCACACCGCTACATCGTCGGACGCTTTCTGCCAGACAAGGCCATAGACCTCATGGACGAGGCCGCCTCTGCGGTTCGCATGGAGATCGACTCGATGCCGGCGGAGATCGACACCTTGCAACGTCGCATCCGCACCTTGCAGATCGAACAGCAGGCCCTGAAGAAGGAGGACGACCGAGCCAGCCGAGAGCGAGTCTCTGCCATTGAGCTGGAGCTGTCCCAGATCGTCGAAGACGCCAATGCACTGCAGGCCCGATGGCAAGCCGAGAAGGCCGCCATCGCGGGCGTTCGTGAAAAGAAAGAGCAGCTGGAAGAGGCCCGCAACCAGATGGACCGGGTCGAGCGGGAGGGCGACCTGACCCGGGCAGCAGAACTCAAGTACGGCGTAATCCCTGAGCTAGAGAAGGCGATCGCGACAGAACAAGAGACCCTGGACGGCCGACAAGGCGATCACCCGATGCTCGTGGAAGAAGTGGATGAGGAGGGGATCGCGGCGGTAGTGGCCAAGTGGACCGGCATCCCTGTCAGCCGGCTACGAGAGTCCGAGGTGGCCAAGCTGCGGCGGATGGAAGACGAGCTCCGCAAGCGGGTCGTGGGCCAAGACGAGGCCTTGTCCCTCGTGTCGTCGGCGGTTCGACGAGCGAGAGCGGGCCTGCAGGAAGACAGTCGACCCATCGGCTCATTCATCTTCCTGGGCCCCACAGGTGTCGGAAAGACGGAAACAGCAAAGGCCTTAGCCGAGTTTCTGTTCGACGACGAACAAGCCGTAGTGCGCATCGACATGTCCGAGTTCATGGAGAAACACGCCGTCGCACGCTTGATTGGCGCGCCACCCGGCTACGTGGGCTACGACGAAGGAGGCGTGCTGACCAATGCCGTCGCCACGCGGCCCTACTCGGTCGTACTGTTCGACGAGATCGAGAAGGCTCACAGCGATGTCTTCAACGTGCTGCTTCAGATGCTCGACGATGGACGTCTCACCGACTCCCATGGCAAGACCGTCGACTTCCGAAACACCGTAATCATCATGACCAGCAACGTGGGCGCCCCGAGGATCATGGAGAGCGCAGGTGACCGAGAACAGATGCAGTCCATCGCGTCCGATGCGCTGCAGGCCTCGTTCCGCCCCGAGTTTCTCAATCGAATCGACGACATCGTCGTGTTCAATCCTCTGAATCGGAAACATATCGGCGCGATCGTCCACATCCAGTTGAACCAACTCCGACGCCTGCTGGATGGCCGCAACATGACCATTGAGCTGGACGACACGGCCACCACGCTGCTGGGTGACCTCGGCTACGACCCGGCCTACGGTGCGAGGCCGCTCAAGCGAGCCATTCTGAGACACCTCAAGGACCCCTTGAGCCTTCAGATCCTCGATGGAGCCTTCGGCGAGGGAGACCACCTCATGGTGGGTGTGCAAGAGGGCTCGTTTGTATTCGAGCTCACGGAGCGTCCCACGACCTTGGAGACAGCAGCTGTCGGCCCTACCGATTCGGGGACCTCGGACCAGGACGAGGGCGAGAGCGCTCCCGGCGATCAGCCAGGCCTCTAATGGCCGAGGACACTGATGGGAGTGGCTGGTCGACCCAACAGGAGTCTCCCGCCAGTCAGGCCAAACCCCAACGACAGACGCGGGCCATGTAGAGTACGCGCTACCGATGGGCACCAACAACACTGAAGAGGAACCGCTCGAGGACACGACAGGCAAGTCTCCTGTGTGCGACACGACCGGAGAGTCGCCCACGATGACGGCCCCTCAAGCCACACTCGATGACGAGCAAGCCCCCCGGGTACCCACCTTGATCGTCCAATCGGGCCCGAACATTGGTGATTACTTCGTGTTCCCGCAGGACAAAGAATCCATCATCGTCGGCCGCGGTCGCGACAGTGACTTCCGCATCCCAGACACGTCGGTATCGCGGAACCACGCTCGATTTCGCGAAGTTCCCGGGGTGGGCGACTCAGACATTCGAGTCAATGATCTCGGCTCAACCAATGGGACTCTCATCCAGGGAATGGCGGTCGAGGCAGAGATCACCGTCTGCGATGGGGATGTCCTGCAGCTGGGAGACGTGACCATCCGCTATCGGCGCATGGATCCCACGGATCGCGCTTTTCAAGAGGAGATCGCATCCAAGGTCGAGAACGCACGAACAGATCCGCTGACAGGTCTCAACACACGTCGCTACCTGGACGACTACCTCAGCGACCTCGTCGCTGCTCACGAGCGCAACGCACGCGCCATCTCCGTCCTAATGATCGACCTCGACCACTTCAAGCAAGTCAACGACGGCTTCGGCCATGCCATCGGCGATCAGGTTCTTCAAGATGTCTCTCAGCTCATCCAGACCGCCATCCGCAGCGGGGACACAGCCGTTCGCTACGGTGGAGAAGAGTTCTGCGTTGTGCTTCCCGGCGCCTCCGAAGCCATCGCTCTGCGTGTCGCCGAGCGCATCCGAAGTTCCACCGAGACGTCTTCGAGGGAGCGGGAAGGTCGCGCCCCCAAGGTCACGGTCTCCATTGGGGCGGCAACGCTTGCACCCAATGAGGACGCTGCACACTGGCTGGAGCGAGCAGATGCAGCCCTCTACATCGCGAAACGGGATGGTCGAAACCGGGTGGTGAATGCAGCCCCAGGCACCGCGACTTTCGAGGTCGAGACCGTGCCGGCCCCCGGTGGATTCCAGGATCGAGACACCCACCGAGTGCTTCGCGTCGACAACCAAACGCGGACAGCAGCGCGCATCAAGAAGAGCGACCTGGACAACTCCTGAATCGATGCGCTTGCCCACGGCTCACTGCCCCAACTGTCGTGTGGAGGTGCTCGTCTATGGCTGGGTTGATCCAGACAGCCACGAGCAGGACGCCAGAATACGAACCCGATGTGTGGACTGTGACGCCGTCCTAGACCGCTTTGGAGCGGATGTCACCATCACCGAGAAGCCCATCGCCGAGTTGGTCGCTGCGGGCTACACGGACCTCGATCGGGGGCGCCCCGTGGGCCCAGGGGGCTGCTTCGAGAACAACGGCTGCGACGGCTGTCCAAAGATCGAGACGAGGCCCTGGTAGCAACCCCGAAACAGACCGGTCCACTGGTATGCTGTATCCCGCTTCGGGACTTGGCCGCTCAGCCCCACCGAAACGAACGAATGCAACACCCAGTCCGGCACCGTCAGGAGCCGGAAGAAACGGTCTACAGGAGTCGGAATGGCCGGCCATAGTAAGTGGGCGAACATCAAGCACCGCAAGGGCGCACAGGACGCGAAGCGGAGCAAGGTATTCAGCAAAGTCGTCAAGGACATCATGGTCGCTTCACGCATCGGAGGGCCTGACCCCGAGGCCAACCCCCGGCTTCGGCTGGCCATTGAGAAGGCCAAGGCTGTCAGCCTGCCCAAAGACAACCTGGAGCGTGCCATCAAGAAAGGTGCTGGACTCCTGGAGGGCGTCGAATACGAGGAAGTGATGTACGAGGCCTACGGACCAGGCGGAGTCGCCATCCTCATCGAGTGCCTGACAGACAACCGGAACCGAACCAGTCCCGAGATTAAGGCGATTCTCAGCAAGCGCGGGATCGCCCTGGCTGCGTCGGGAGCCGCTGCCCACTCTTTTTCACGGCTGGGGCAGGTGCTGGTCGATGCCGCGAGCACTGACGAGGAAGAACTCACGCTCGCCGCTCTCGACTTGCCCGTGGATGATGTCCTGCTGGACTCCGACGACTCAGGCACAGACGTCTTTCAGGTGCTCACCGAAATAGGAGCACTGGAGGCCGTCCGGGAAGGGCTCGAGACGTCGGGGTTCACAATTAAAGAGTATGGCCTGACGTGGGTGCCGTCGGTCTCGGTCCAGGTGCAAGGAGATGACGCTGAGAAGTTGATGGCGGTGTTGGATGCCATCGACCAGAACGATGATGTTCAGAACCTCTACGCCAATTACGAGATCTCCGATGCGGAGATGGAACGCCTGGCGGCGAATTGAGCCGGTCTCCGGCACCATCCATCGGAGCGACTCCAGTGCCCGCACGAGACAAGCAGAGAGCGCCACACCGAATCCTGGGCATCGACCCCGGCGGACATGTGGCGGGCTGGGGTCTCATCTGCCAGACCGGCAACAAGCTCAGCCTCGAAGAGTGCGGCACGCTGAGGCCCGGCTCAAGGATCGAGTTCCCGGAGCGGCTCCGGCGCCTCCACCAGGCGATGGGCGAGGTGATCGAACGGCTCCAACCCCAGGCCGTCGCTATCGAGTCCGTGTTCTTTGCCCGGCACCCCAAAGCTGCGCTGCAGCTGGGGCATGTGCGCGGGGTGCTGATTCTCGCCGCAGCCGAGCGAGAGTTGCCCATCTTTGAATATCCACCAGCCACCGTGAAGAAGGCGGTCACCGGTCACGGGGCAGCAAAAAAAGAGCAGGTACGGGACATGGTCAATGTGCTCCTGGGAACCCGTGTGGAGGGTGCTGCAGACAAGTCCGACGCGCTCGCCATTGCCATCTGCCATGCCCACAGTGGCAGTCTCCTAGCTCGCTTGAAGAAACTCGACCCCGGGCCCAAGCGACGTCGCACCACAAAGTCTGTGGCGCGCCGAAGCCCGGTGCGAAAGGCAAAGTGATGATTGGCCGACTCAGAGGACGCCTCCTGACCCAAGAAGCGGACCGCATCCTGATTGAGACCAGCGCTGGGGTGGGCTACGAGGTCATCGTCGCGCCGCGCGCGCTGGTGGACCTGCCGGCGCAAGGAGAAGAGACTACGTTGCATGTGCACACGCAGGTGAGAGAGGACGCCATCACCCTGTACGGCTTCCTCCAGGCATCAGACCGGGCCGCGTTCCGACTCGTCCAGAGTGTCTCCGGCATTGGCCCCAAGCTCGCCCTCGCCATCATTGGCACCTGTGAGCCAACGGCACTGGCGACAGCAATTGCTCGCGAAGACACGGTAGCGCTCTGCCGCATTCCAGGTCTGGGCAAGAAGACCGCGGCCAGGCTGTGCCTCGAGCTCAAGGACAAGCTTGACCGACTCCTGGGCCAGGACGGAGCTGGCCTGCCCTCCTTGACGGACATCGGGGGATCCGGAGGCGCCTCGCCCGCCGTCGGCGATGCGAGCGCAGCGCTCGAAGCGCTCGGCTACAGTTCCCGCGAAATCGCCAAGGCGATCAAGAACGCCAACCCCACCGACGATGACACGGTGCAGTCGCTGCTGCGGCGGGCCTTGAAGAGTCTGAGCCCAGCCTGAGATGGACCGAGAACTGAGCCCAGAGCAGGAACCTGACATCGACGGATTCGTCGAGGAGATAAGCCTGCGTCCCGCGACGCTCTCGGAATACGTGGGCCAGGGCAATGTCCTAGACAACCTCAAGATCTTCATCCAGGCAGCACAAGGTCGAGGCGAAGCTCTCGACCACACCCTGTTCGCGGGTCCGCCTGGGCTGGGCAAGACGACCCTAGCCCACGTCATTGCCCACGAGATGGGGGTTCAGCTGAAGGCCACCTCGGGACCCGTGATCGAGCGAGGAGGCGACCTGGCCGCGATCGTGTCGAACCTGGACGAGGGCGATGTCCTGTTCATCGACGAGATCCATCGCCTCAACCGAGCCGTCCAAGAGGTCCTCTATCCGGCAATGGAGGACTTCGAGATCGACATCGTGCTGGGACAGGGGCCAACGGCGCGCTCCATCCGCTACGACCTGCCCCGGTTCACGCTGGTGGGGGCGACCACCAGAGAGAGTCTCCTCAGTCCACCGTTCCGTTCGCGGTTCGGATGGGTGGCCGTACTGGACTTCTACACCCCCGAGGAGTTGTCTTTGATCATCGCGCGATCCGCCGACCTGCTCGAGGTGCCCATCTCCAAGACCGCGGCTCTCACCCTGGCGAGGCGATCCCGCGGCACACCGCGCATCGCCAACCGTCTCCTTCGACGGGTGCGTGACTTTGCACAGGTCATGGGCGACGGGCGAATCGATGAAGGCACCGTCGACGAAGCTCTGGCTCGACTGCAGGTGGACTCAGCAGGCCTCGACAAGATGGACCGCCGCATCCTCACCATACTCGTGGAGCGATTCTCGGGAGGACCCGTGGGCATCGAGTCGCTGGCGGCCGCCTTGGGCGAAGAGCGGGACACCTTGGAAGACGTCTACGAGCCCTACCTAGTCCAACAGGGCTACATCGTCCGCAGCCGCCAGGGCCGCATCGCCTCCAGCCAGACATACGCGCACCTGGGACAGTCGCCGCCCGCCGGCACCACTGGTTCGCTTTTCTGATGGGTGAAAGGGCCCTCCGTCTCCTGCTGGTGACGGCGCTGGCGTTGCTGGTCAGTTGCTCGTCTCGCTCCCCCGCAGGACTCCCCGTAATCTCCATCGATGTGGAGGGACACCGCATCCGCGCCGAGGTTGCCGAGGAGCCCGAGGACCACAGCAGAGGGCTCATGTACCGTCGGGAGTTGGGAACCAACAGCGGCATGCTGTTCGTCTACGCACAACCGGAGCCCCTGAGCTTCTGGATGAAGAACACCTTCGTACCCCTGAGCATCGCATTCATCGACGACGACGGAACGATCGTGCACATCGCGGACATGGCTCCCCAGACGACCGTGAGCCACCGCAGCCCAAAGGCCGTGCGCTACGCCCTCGAAGTAAATCGTGGCTGGTTTGCCGAGCGAGGCATCAAGGCCGGGCACCGGACTCAATTTCAACACCTGAACGCGGACTAGGGTCACGATGCTTGCACTTCGAGTCTGCTCGCCTGCTCGAGATACATCCTGAGCATCGACCTACCCCCACGACGCCGTCTACGGCGCTCAACGCGTGTTCTGGGGCGCTGCCTGTTTAGCGGGCGGCCTGGAGCGGTGACCCTGCGCCCAGGGTCACCGGGCCAAGGATGGCGTTGGGCCCAGGCAGGCTCGCCACTCCAACGCTTGTGTCCCGAGCACTGGGCCCCCCTCCCCCATCGAAGCACTCTTCAGAGCCCCAGTGGGGCGCGAGTGCAGGTCTGCGAGCACGTCCTGGCCGCTTGTTTCCTGCAAGACTTGGACGACGTAGACATCCTCTTCGAGGGCGGAGAGGCCCCCATTCTCGATGGCTCGGCGGGCCCCTATCTCCGGGCTATACGTCACGCTGGCATCGCGGGAGAGCCCCGGCCCCATGGGCTTCGGCTCTCCATCACCTGGCAAAGACACACCGTCTCTTGGCCAGGCGACACCCAACCTGAGAGGGCCCGCACCTTCATCGATCTCAGCGACGGGGCCCAGTTGCTCTCGTCGGGGCTCTTTCGCGGCGCTCGACCTGACTGCGCGCTCGTCTTCGATTCAACGGGAAGCAGCCGCTACGGTGCACGGCCCAGGTTCCCCAAAGAGCCTGCCTGGCACAAGCTACTCGATCTGATGGGAGACCTCGGGCCCTACCGAGCCCAGGGACGGCTAGAGGGAGACCTGCACGTGAAAAACCCGGCTCACCAGTCCAATGGAGTCTCCATCCAGTCCGCTCTCGCCGACGGCCGACTTCGCTGGCAACGCGACGCCAAGGCATCCACTCTCACACACCGAAGCTAGAATCCACTCGTCATGCCAACCACCACCCACTGGACCGCACCGCCGTGGCTCCAAGCCCTCCCCGACCAGTTGCCATCCTGGGTGGACGAGCGCCCACAAGTGCCATGGAACCTTGTGGGCTTGCTACGAAGTTGGTCACAGCACCCCAAGTCCATGGACTTTCTCGACCCCGAGTCCCCCAACTTTTCGTGGAAGGCTCTACAGACCCGCATGTACCAGGAGTTGCTGGACGGAGTCGTCGAGCTCAGCCCCACTCGGCCCCAGCGCATCCTGGACGCCGCCTGCGGTGTTGGGCGGTTCCTGGTGCCTCTGGTGAACGACGGCCACGAAGTGGTGGGGATCGACGCCTGCCGGCCATCGCTAGAAGCAGCAGAACGGCACCTGGTTGGGCTATCTCAAGAATCGGGCAAGGGCTCCGCCACTTTAATTTGGGGGGATGTGGAGGAGCTCGTCGTCCCCTACGATCTCGTGCCCGACGAGTCCTTCGATGTCGTCCTAGCCATGGAGCTCTTGTGCTATCTGGCCGACCCAGCATCCGTGGCACGCTCCTTGGCCAAGCGACTCAGGCCAGGCGGCTGCATGGTGGTGTCCGTGGAGGCATGGCCGGGAGCGCTCCTGACCGACCTGCACGCCGCAAAAACTGTTGGAATGGAGCGCTGTTTGGAGGAGCGGGTGCTGGCGGTTCCTCTCGACCGGTGGGTGCATCCGTTCGACGCACAGGAACTGGCGTCTATACTGCAAGGCGCAGGCCTAGAGGTGCTCTCGATCCGTGGCACCCATTACCTACCCGATGGACCCATGATGGACCTGATTGACCCGAACCGCGTCGGAACACCGGACTACGACAACGAGGTCCTGCGACTGGAGGCTGCCTTGCGGCAAGAACCCGAGACAGCCCAACTAGCACGCGCTTGGTTGGCCGTAGCACGCGCACCGGAGACAAACCCATGAAGGTGATGCTCATCTTCAGCCCCCGCTACTACTGGCCTTTTGTCAGTGAGGGAGACAACTACCTAGTCCCCCAGAGCCTCGTGTACCTGTCGGCCGTCCTGAGAGAGGCCGGCCATGACGTGCGCGTCTACGACTGCATGCCGCTTAAGATGGGTTGGCGGAGTCTCGAAAACGCCATGCGAGACTTCGACCCTGACGCAGTGTGCGTGGGCGAGAATCACGCGCTGTACGCCCACGAGGCCATGAAGGTCGTGCAGCTGGCAAAAGATGTGGTGCCCCGAGCTCGCCGGATCGTGGGCGGCGCACACTTCACCAATCTCTACAACAAGTACATGTCCGAGCACCCCATCGAGTTCGTGGTGTGTGCGGAGGGCGAGTACACGCTCCGAGATCTCATCGAAGAGCTCGAGCAGCCCGACCCGGACCCCTCCAAGGTCCAGGGGATCGTCTATCGACAAGGCGAGGGGGACGACGAAGAGTTCATAAAGACCCATCCCCGGGTGCTGATCGAAGACCTCGATGCGCTACCACTGCCCGCCTATGACCTGGTCCCCATGGACCGCTACGGCACCAGCAAGCTTCTCTTCTCTCCAGGAGGCACGACGATCCACCACAGCCGGGGCTGCACGGCCTCGTGCTCCTTCTGTGTGTGGTGGACCCAGATGGCGCATCGTGAAGAGTGGGACGACGGTACCGTGGAGCTCCGACCCCGATGGCGGACCAAGTCCGTGGACCGGACCATGGAGGAGATCGAGGAGCTCTACTACCGCTACGGCAAGAAGTGTTACGTGTGGGTGGACGAGAGTTGGAACATCGACGCACGCTGGAACGACCAGTTCGCCGACGAGGTCATCCGCTCGGGGATGGACATCACCTGGTTCGCCTTCATGCGGAGCGACTGCATCATCCGTGATGAGAAGCGCGGCATCCTCGAGAAGCTGGTGCATGCGGGGCTTCGCCACCTGTGCATCGGGGTGGAGCGAGCAGAAGACGAGCGCCTGAAGCAATTCAACAAGGGCTTCTACAACAACGATCAGTTGCGAGAGACCTTCCGAATCCTCGACAAGTACCCGGCCATCTTCAAGCAAGCCACATTCATCGTGGGGACACGGTACGAGACCCGGGAGAGCATGTTCCGACAGGCCGAGCTGGCCAAAGAGCTCAACGTCGACTACCCGGCATTTCATCCCATCACGCCCGTCCCCGGCACGCCGGTCTTCGACCAGGCCATGCAAGAGGGGTGGATCACACTGGAGGACTTCACCGAGTTCGACTGGATGACACCGATGATGGACAGCGACTACATGACCCGAGAAGAGATCGGGCGCGCGCTCTACGACATCAATCGCAAGTTCGTCACACCACGGTGGCTACTGAAGGGCTTGCTCTCCAAGAACAAGTACAAGCGCGATATGTACAAGTGGTGGCTCAAGGTCGCTCTGGGCGTCTCCGTTGATGCACTGAAGCATCGCGTCAATCCGGTGAAAGAGCAGAGCTTTACCAACCTGGTCAAGCCCGACTGGTACGACCTCTGAGGCCCTCGGGTGGTTCCCACGGAGCCCCAGAGCTACCGGCTGAGTCTCATCCATGCGCATAGAAATCATCCGAGGGCTGCCTCTCGAGAGCCGAGGCCTCCGCGCCTTCCTGGGAACCATCGGTCTGATGGCCATCGCGGCAGCTCGGTTCTTCCCCTTCGACCAAATGCCGCCCATCTGCACCTTTCGAAGGCTGACTGGTCACCCGTGCGTCGGCTGCGGCATGACCCGTTCTTGGGTCCATTTCGCCCACGGGCGAGCCGCGGATGCCTTCGTGCAAAGCCCCCTGGGTGCGGTGCTATTCCTGGCCATGATTGGGGCGCTCCTCTACCTAGCCCTCCGGTCATTCACCGGTATCCCGGCACTGCGAGTTCGCATGAATCCGGTGTCGTGGTGGGTGCTCGGCGGAACGAGCGTCGTGCTGGTCGCCATCCACTGGCTCTACCTGGAGCTGAGTGGTGTGGCTCTCTGAGGAGCTCCATCCAGACCCCAACGAGCAACAACTCAACACCCCTGCCCGATCCCCGGTAGGATGCCGATGCCATGCTCTCCACCGCCCGGCCTAAGCCAGCAGTAGACGAAGCTCTTGACTCCTCGCCGCAGACGCAAGGCGCACCGAGCATCTCCGTCATCGTGCCTGCCCACAATGAGGCGCGCAGCCTGCCAACCCTGGTCGAGCGAGTCGGTCAGACATTGCAGGCGGAAGGGTGGTCTTACGAGATCCTGGTTGTCGATGACGGAAGTCGCGACAACACACGCGCCGTGCTCGAGGAGCTCCAGGGTAACCACCCTCGGCTACGAGCCCGATTCCTCGATCGCCAGCGAGGCAAGTCCTACGCGCTCAGCTGTGGACTGCGAGCCGCTCGAGGCGACACTGTCGTGTTCATGGATGCCGACCTTCAGGATGTCCCGGAAGAGGTGCCTACACTGCTAAGAGCCCTTGAAGATGGGCCGCTCGACCTGGTCCAAGGGTGGCGCGAGCACCGGGCAGACTCCCCCATCAAGACCCTGGCCTCCGTCGCGTTCAACCGCATGTGCTCCAGCCTCTCCGGACTACACCTCCACGACGTCAATTGTGGTCTCAAGGTGTTTCGTCGATCCGCGCTTACCGACCTGCGTTTGGCGGCTGGAGAGCACCGATTCGTGCCCCTTCTCGCTCACCGTACGGGGCTTCGGGTGGGCGAGGTGAAGGTGCAGCACTCGCCCCGTGCTTTTGGGAAGAGCCGGTACGGCTGGAGCCGCTACGGTGTCGGGCTCCGCGACCTCGTTCGCATTGCGCTGTTGCCGCGACTCCTCGAAGCGCTGCATCCCGACCGACAGAACCCAGGCGAGTCTCAGCACGAACTCACCTGAGCAAACCAGCGGGGCAGCCGCTATTCTCTGGCGGTGCCGCTACCGAACCACCCTTTCCAGATCGCCAACTCGCTAGCCAAGGCGCGCCTGGGGGGGCGGACCCCGCTGAAGGTCACACACCTCTTGACCTACGCCTGCAACGTCGAGTGCGGCTTCTGCACACGCATCCACATCCCATCGGAGACCATGGAGCCACACCAGGTGCTGGCAATGATGGACTCTTTTGCTCGCCTCGGGACACGTTGGTGGGTCTTCAATGGTGGCGAGCCCACGCTCGTGAAGCCTCTCGGCCAATACATTGAGCGAGCGCGCTCCCTCGAGTTCCACGCAACCATGGTCACCAACGGCACGGGCGTCGCTGCTCGCATCGACGAGCTCAAGAGACTGGACCTTGTCATCTGCTCGATCCATGGCCCACGAGACACCCACGACCGCACACTGGGACGGGAAGGAGCCTTTGACGAGGCCATGCGAGGTGTACGCATGCTCCGGGACGAAGGCGTGGAGGTCTGCCTGCTCTGTGTACTCAACGAACGCAATCGGGACTTGCTGGACGCGATGCTCTGCCTAGGAGAGGAACTGGGCGTCGGAGTCGCGTTCCAGCCCGTAGTGGAGACCCAACTGGGCGGAGCGCAAGTGCCCCTAGACTTGGTGCCCCGGCAGACTGCAATGACCGATGCGGTCAACTGGCTACTGGAGCAGAAAATGGCCGACCGACCGGTGTCCTGCTCTCGGGCCTACCTGGAAGCCCTCATGGACTCTTGGCCCAACCGACCGTTCGGAGCCAACTGCTGGGCAGGCCGACTGTTCTGTGAGGTCACACCCGAGGGCTTCGTAGTCCCTTGCTGCTCCGAAGAGGAATACACCTTTGCCCGCTGTCACGGCCCCACTGTGGGTTGGGAGCGGGCCTTCCTCGCGCTGCCAGACCGATCTGAGTGCAGGTCCTGTTGGTTCAAGGGGCCGCAAGAGATCAACCTGCTGCTCAGCATGCAGCCCAGCCACCTGAAGCGAGCAGCCACCAACGCAGCTCGCGGCCGGCTTCTCTGGGACTGACCGTGCGACTCGTCTTCGTGCAAAAGGATCCCATCGCCAACCTGGCGACGATGTGTCTTTCGGCCGTCGCCAAGGAGGCGGGACACCAGTGCGAGGTGTTGATCGATCCGGCCGAGCCACGGCTCCTCCAGTCCATTCGACGGCTGGACCCCGACGTCGTGTGCTTGTCAGCGACGACAGGACAACATCTCTGGCAACTGAGGCTCGCCGAAGCCATCAAGGCCCGCTGGAACCCGGTGGTGCTCATGGGTGGCCCGCACCCGACCTTCTACCCTCGAGTGCTCGAAGAGAACGAGAGTGTCGACTACATCTGCATGGGCGAAGGCGAAGATTGCCTCCTGGAGTTGCTCGATGTCCTGGAGCACGGGGGCGACGTCGCCACGGTTCCCAACCTCGGCTGGCGCGATGACGACGGCATGGTGGTCTCCAACCCCATGCGCCCTCTGGTGCAGGACCCCGACGCCTGGCCCTTCCCGGACCGGAGCATCTACGACCGATATGACTTCGTCTCGAAGCGGCGCACGATCTCGGTGATGAGTGCGCGAGGCTGCCCCTACAAGTGCACGTTCTGCTTCAACGTCACGCTCCAAGAGATGTACAGGGGCAAGGGCAAGTACGTGCGCACGAAGTCCGTGGACTACATGATCCGCGAGCTAAAGGATGTGGTCGAGCGATACCCGCACGTGCGACAAGTTGGGTTCGCCGACGACATCTTCGTCATCAACTTCCGCGGCTGGGGACGAGAATTCCTGGAGCGCTATGGGCGCGAGATCGGCCTGCCGTTTTCCTGCCTATTGAGACCCGACCTGGTCACCCCAGAACTCGTGCGTTCCTTGGCCGAGGCCAACTGCAAGATGATCAAGATTGGTGTCGAGACCGGTGACGAAGACCTACGCATTCGAGTCTTGAAGAAGGGACGACTCGACAACGAACAGATGCGAATTGCCGGGCAGCTCATCAAGGAAGCCGGAATCCTCTTGTACACCTTCAACATCGTCGGCATCCCGGGCGAGGATCTCGATCTCGCCATGAAGACCGCCGAGTTGAACATGGCCATGGGCGCCGACCACGCCTGGGCGAGCATGTGCCAACCCTACCCAGGGACTCACCTGGAGAGTTGGTCGGTAGAACATGGCTTCTTGGATCCGGAAACAGCTCAACGAGATTTTCAGTACACGTACTTCATCGACACACCACTGGAGCTCGACCAGAAGCGGGAGCTCTGCAACTTCCAGAAGCTTCTACCGCTGCTGGTCAGCTTCCCGCGACTTCGTCCCCTTGTGGAGCGGGCGGTCCAGCTCCCACCCAACCGAGGCTTTGAGTTGCTGTTCAAGGCGCACTACGCCCTCGGCCTGGCAAAGACCGGGCAGCTGGACTGGGTAGACATGGCGAGGCTCCTGCCGCTCACTGCCAACTACTGGACTGGCGACGGCACGCTCGATCCCGGAACTATGTAGCTGCACACCCCTCGCCCCACCTCGAGCCAACTATGAACACGACGGACACCGAGCAGCCTCGGGTCTCCATCATCGTTCCGGCCTATCAGGCCGCGAGTCATCTTCCCAGCTGTGTCGAAGCCTTGAGTCATCAGACGGCAGCCAAAGACAGCTTCGAGGTGCTGATCGTCGACGACGGCAGCTCCGACAGAACAGCCGAGACCCCACTGCCACAGGGCTACCGACTACTCCACCACGAGCGCAACCGAGGTGCAGCCGCCGCCCGCAACACCGGCGCTCGAGCGGCCCGCGGGCAGGTGTTGCTCTTTGTGGACGTGGACGTCGTGCCGTCCGAAGCGCTCGTCGAGGCCGTACTGGATCTGTTCTTCGACCCGAGCACCGGTGAGATCCGCTGTCGTGCTGCCACGGGGTGTTACGACCCCGAGCCTGCCAATGACGGCTGGTTCCCCCGGTACAAGGCCTTGTGGACATGGTTCTGCTGGAGACGAACCGGCGAAGCGCGAAGCGACAGTGACCACCTACAAGGAGCGCTGTGCGCTATCTCCAAGGCTATTTTCTGGCAGTTGGATGGCTTCGACGAGGGCTACCTGGGAGGCAGCGTAGAGGACTACGAATTCTCCACGCGCCTCCGGTCCGATGGCTCGCAGATCATGTTTGACGCACGCATCCGGGGAAAGCACCGGTTCCCCGGCTTCCTGACAGTGGCCCGCAATTACTGGGCCCGAACGCGCATGTGGCTGAGGCTTCGCTTCGGCACACAGTCGCCAAGAGCCCGGACACCCCTGCGCTCGGGGCAGGCCAATGCTCGGGCAGGCGCTGGTGCCTTGTTGGCCCTGGCTGCAGTTGTCACTCAGACTCTTAGCTTCCTACCCATCGCCATCGACCACGGGTCACTTCTGCAGGGCCTAGCGCTGGCCAGCGCCGTGGGCTACCTAGCTACTGTCTCGTCCTTTCTGATCTTCGCCCTCCGACGCCACGGCATCCCCTTTGCTAGCTACGCTCTGGTCGTCCACTTTGCGCTGTCGGTTGTTGTGGGCATCGCCGCCTTGTCAGCGCCCTTGGGTGCGGGCAGCCACCGGAGCGCTGCTACCACGGGCACCACAGTCTGAGGGGAACCAGCCAAGTTCCTGTGACGGATCCCGCTGGGGGACTTGTCATCTCAGGCTTCTTCATTACAGTTCCTTGCCCGAAGGATAAACCTGATGGACAAGGTCCGCGCCATTTGCCGGCGGGAGTTCGCCGGCTACTTCAACACACCACTCGGCTACATCGTCGTAGCCGTGTTTCTGCTGTGCTTTGGCTTCTTCTTCTTCTACGTCGTGGACGTGCTGGGCTCCCAGGTGGCATCCATGCGCGGGCTGTTCCAGCTCGCCCCGCTGATCCTGGCGGTGCTCACCCCCGTAGTCACCATGCGACTGGTTGCTGAAGAACGCGCCAATGGCACGATTGAGTTGCTGCTGACCCTACCGGTGACTGAGTGGCAGGTGGTCTTGGGGAAGTATCTCGCGGCCATCGGAGTCGTGGCGCTCGCCACGGCGCTGACGCTCCCCTACGCAGCAACCCTCATGCTCTTGGGCGACCTCGACCTCGGCCCTGTCCTCGGCGGCTACTTTGGCCTGCTCCTGATGGCCGGTGGCTATGTCAGCCTAGGCTTGATCTGTTCGTGCATCACCAACAGCCAGGTCGTCGCAGCACTGTGGGCTCTGCTGTTGTGCATCGGTTTCTGGATCGCAGACAAGCTGGCGGCAGGCCTACCGGGTGGACCTCTCTCGGACGGTCTCCGATCGCTCGGCTTTGGCTATCACTTCCGCAACATCCAGCGCGGCGTTCTGGACACTCGTGACCTGCTGTACTTCCTGTCGGTCATCGTGGTCTCGCTTGCACTGTCGGTGCTCGTGCTCAAGCGACAGCGGCTTCGGACCTAGGAAGTAGACATGCAAGACCGTCGGTCCCTTTGGGCAAACGCCGTCCTCACGCTCCTGCTACTGGCAGCGATCTTTGCCTGTCTGAACACCTTGTCGCGGGACAGCTACGCTCGCATCGACCTGACCCGAGACAAGGAGTTCACCCTCAGCCCCGCCGCGCGGACAATCCTCCGCGGCCTGGAGGATGAGCTTCGCATTGAGGTGTTCCTCAGCGAGAACTTGCCCCCACAGTTCGCCCTGCACACCCAGCGCATCAAGGACAAGCTCGCTGAGATGACGGCAGTCTCCCCCGTGCCGATTCGGGTGACCTACATCGACCCAGGCGAGAGCGACGAGGCCACCGCTAGGGCTCAGCGACTGGGTGTCTCTCCCCGGGAGACCTCCATTCGAAGCCGCGGGAAGATGGAGGCGCAGGTCACCTGGCTCGGGCTCTCCATTCACTACCGAGACCGGAGCGAGGTGTTGCCGTTCATCGACAGCACGGCGTTCCTGGAATACGAGATCGGCCGAGCGATCCGGTCGCTTCAGACAGAGGCTGGGCGAGCGGTCATTGGCTGTGTCACGGGGCACGGCGAACCAGACTTCGCGGCCGCCGCAACGGAGCAGGGCAATCAACTGGCTCCACTGGCCAACGTGCTTCAAGAGAACTACGACCTAGTCTCAGTGGACCTCACGGCCGACGTGCCCGAGAACATCGATGTGCTCCTCTTGATGGGACCCCAGCAGCAGCTGTCTGAAGCCGAGCTGTTTCGCCTCGACAGCTACGTCATGAAGGGCGGCGCACTGGGAGTGTTCCCCCTCGTGTCGCTGCCCGATCCCCAGACGCTCCAGCTGCGGCCCGCGCCAGTAGACCTGTCGCCGCTTTGGGCCACCTGGGGCATCGAAGTAGACAAGAGCCTGGTCATCGATCGTCACCTGAACGGGCTAATCCCCCTACCAGCCACAATTCGCACGGCAAGAGGCGCGATGCGAATCAACCGGCGCGTGAGCTCGCCGCTGGTCCCGATCGCCAACAACCTGGACCGCGAGCACCCCATCACGCGACGCCTAGACACCATTGTGGCCCCGTTCGCATCGTCCATAGACGCGCAGGCTGCGGTCTCCGATGTGGCGATTGACGCCACAGTGCTCGTCGCCACCTCCGACCGCTCCACTGCAGGAGCAGTAGTCACCTCTCTAGACCCGCGCCTAACGCCGGCGCCCAGCGACAAGGAGATCGCTGGGCCCCACGCGGTGTTCGTCAGCCTCAAGGGCAGCTTTGCCTCCGCCTGGGCAGGCCGAGTGCCGGAGGACATCGGCGACAGCAGCACCGGCATCGAGGTCCCCGAGAGGTCTCCCGACGGCACCCGACTGGTCATTGGAACCTCCTTCGAGATGCCCATCGCCAACCCCCAGCTGCTCCTGGCCATGGTCGACTGGATGGCTGCCGATGAGACGCTATTGGGCATCCGGCCAAGCATGAGCGCACCGCCAGTCCTAGAGCTGCCCGAGGGTGGGGGGCTCGAGCTCATCAAACAAGCGAACGTAGTGGGAATGCCCCTCCTGGTCGTCCTCTTTGGTGTCCTGCGCCTACGTCGACGAAAGCGTCGGGGATAGACCAATGCAACTGGACCGAACCAACCGGTTTCTGCTCGCGACGACCGCGCTCTTGGCCATCGCGACGTTGATTCGTCTCGGTCAGAGCGTGCAGGCACCCGAACCCATGTGGTCGACAACCGAGGTCACTGACTCCGAAGTCCGAGGGATCACCTTCAAGAAGCCCGACGGTGCCGTCGAACTGGAGCGATCGGGCATGGGTTGGCGCATGACAGCACCGGCAGCTTTCCCGGTCGAGGCACAAAAAGTGGTCGCCTTGCTGCGGGACTGGCAAGAGCCGTTCGCCCCGGATCTGAAGCTGGCAGACAGTGTCTCCGATGACGACCTAGCCACATACGGACTCGACGAAGCCCAGCGCACCGAGTTCGCACT